>Ga0105092_10002064_pt1 | contig 10725 bp, 5 predicted proteins | sample PPLLak2March2015_FD_87021 | JGI IMG/M metagenome (GOLD analysis project Ga0105092, IMG submission 87021) | Freshwater sediment microbial communities from Prairie Pothole Lake near Jamestown, North Dakota, USA - PPLs Lake P7 Core (1) Depth... | ecosystem: Environmental > Aquatic > Freshwater >...
GACCCTACCGTCACGACGCGCGTCGACTGCATCGGTCTCCCCCCCACCTGGTGCGAGAGCACGTGAGCTTCGATGTGGTGGACGCCGAGCACGGGCTTTTCGAGCCCCAGTGCCAGCGACTTGGCGAAACCGACGCCCACCAGGAGCGAGCCCACCAAGCCCGGGCCGTTGCTCACACCCACGCCGCCCAGTACGCCCGCGTCGACGCCTGCGCTCTCGAGGACCGCGTCGTACACGGAGAGCAGAGTTCGCATGTGTTGGCGTGACGCGATTTCCGGCACCACGCCGCCGTATTCTTCGTGGATAAGTTGGCTCGCGGTGAGGTTCGCGAGCAAACCGCGTTCACGCGAATAGAGGGCGAGCGACGTGTCGTCGCAAGAGGTTTCGATTCCGAGGACGATCATGGTATGTGACGCGCGACACGCGCGCGAGTGGTGAGCAGAGTTTACAGAACTTCTTCGCCGCTCTCACCGGTGCGAATGCGCACGGCGTCTTCGACGGGGAGAATGAAAATCTTGCCGTCGCCGATCGAACCGGTGCGCGCCACCTTGATGATGGTCTCCACCACGTGGTCGACTTCGGCGTCGGCGACGAAGATCTCGAGCTTGCTCTTGGGAAGGAAATCCACGCGGTATTCGCTCCCACGATACAGCTCGGTGTGTCCCTTTTGGCGTCCGAAGCCCTTCACCTCGGAGACGGTGAGACCCTGCACGCCGACTTCCATCAGCGCGGACTTGACGTCGTCCAGCTTGAAGGGCTTGATGAATGCTTCGATCTTCTTCATGTCCGTGACAGGCGTAGTTTAAAGTGGTATGGGCGCCGACGCAAGTGATATGTTGATTGCGTCTTATCCACTCCCGGAGCCATGAGCGAAACCAACCGTCAGAAACTGCGCGGGATCGTGGAGGACCTCCACGAAGAGATGATGCGCTCGCTCGTCGACGCCCCGGCGCCGGAGCGTGCGGCCAAGCGCGCGCCCCTCGAGACGCGCCTGGCCGAGCAAGGCTTCGACGGATCGGCCGCCGTCGCGACGAGCTTTCGCGGCGCGTGCGCGCGCATGTTGGCGAACGGTGCCATCGACGACGACGTGGTCGAGATCGTGGAAGCGTGCCTGCGCAGCGCGTCGCCGGACGCGGCGATGCGCAACCTCGAGCGCTACCTCGAAAGCACCAGCCCGTCGGTGTTCGTGCGCACCATGCTCGCCGCGCGCCCGGTCCTGCACCTCGTCGCGACCGTCTTCGGGACCAGCCAGCATTTGGCCGACATCTTGGTGCGGCAGCCGGGCTTCGTGTACTGGCTGATGGAGCAACGCACGTGGGACGCCACCGACGACGTCGCGAGCTACGAAACGTGGCTCGAGCGCGAAGCAGAGTCGTTCCGCACCGTGGAAGGAAAGCTCAACGCGGTGCGTCGAACGCACCGTCAAGCTTTGCTGAAGATCGGCGCATTGGACCTGGTGAGCGGCGCACCGGTCGAAGAAGTGGCGCGGCGCTTGAGCGACCTCGCCGACGCGTGCGCGCGCGTCGTGCTGGAGATCGTCTACGACGAAATCGCAGTCGACGACACGCACCCGCGCTCGCTCGCCGTGGTCGCAATGGGGAAGCTCGGTGGAAGCGAGCTCAACTACAGCAGCGATATCGACCTCATCTTCGTAAGCGACGACGCCGACGACGACACGATGCACTTCTACACCAAGGTCGCGCGCCGCTTCACCGACGCCATCAACGCGCTCACCGAAGAAGGCTATCTCTACCGCGTCGACCTGCGCTTGCGCCCCGACGGCAAGGCCGGGCCGCTGGTGAACTCGGAGTCTTCGCTGCGCATCTACTACGAGAATCGCGGGCGACCGTGGGAGTTTCAAGCGCTGTTGAAGGCGCGCACCATTGCGGGCGACGAGGAGTTGGGGGGGCGCGCGCTCGAATCGCTCGCGAAGCTCATCTACAACCCCGCGCTTCCCTACTCGCCGTTGGAGGCCGTGGGTGCCATGCGCGACCAGATCAAGGACCACCTCTCCAGCGCGCAGCGCGGATACAACATCAAGCTGATGGCGGGCGGGATTCGCGACGTGGAATTCATCGCCCAAGCATTCCAACTGATGAACGGCCACCACCATCTCGAACTCCGCACCACCAACACGTTGAACGCGCTGGGGCACATTCGACGCTTGCAGTTGGTGCAGCAGTGGGACGTCGACAACCTGGCGGCCGCGTATCGCTTCTTCCGCTTGGTCGAGCACCGGCGTCAGATTATGCACCAGTTCCAGACCCACACGCTCCCCGATTCGGACGCGGAAGTGGTTTTGCTCGCGCGCCGTGTGTCGACGGGTCCGCTGGGGAGTTACACCACCGAATCGTTCATCGAGACGCTTTCCAAACACCTGAATAACGTTCGCACCTTCGCCGACAGCTTCTTCGCCGGCGAGCCGGTTCATCCGCATTCGGTCCTGCTCATGCTGCCCGAAGACCACGAACGCGCCGTCAGCGTGCTTCGTCATTACGGGATTCACGACGTCCCGCGCGCCATGCGAACGCTGCACGCGATGGCGTACGGCTCGTTCCCGCGTTTCCTCGACCGCCGCGCGCGCGCCGCATTCGAAGAGTTGCTGCCCTTGTTGCTCGCGGACGTGGCACTCACCGGCGATCCGGATCAGACGCTCGTCCACGTGGCGCAGATCGCCGCGGCGGAGCGCAGCGAGGCCGCGCTCTACAAGATGCTGGTCGACGTGGCATCGGCGCGCCGCGTGATCATCCATGTCGCGGGTACGTCGTCTCTTCTGACGCGCGAGCTGTGCGCGCAGATTGCGTCGCTCGACGCGCTGCTCGAAGACGGCCACGGCATCGACATCATGCTCACCAGCATCGCCGAGTGGGAACGCTTCTCCGCGCGGGACGCGGTACAGCGCGGGAAGGCGGCCGAGGAGCGTCGCCTGCGCCAACGCGAGTGGTTCGAGCGCTTGCGCTTGCGCACCTTCGTCGAGTGCGCCCGCATCGGCTTCGCGCCCAACCCGCACGGCGCCACGGGCGAGTTGGCGCGCGCCGCGGCGGCGCGACTGCACCTCGTCACCGCCTTCGACGAAATGATTCCGGAGCGCGAGCACGTGGCCGTGTTCGCGCTCGGCTCGTACGCGGTGGGCGAACCCCGCGTCACGAGCGACTTGGACCTGTTGGTGGTCGCCGACGGCGTCGACCTGCCCGATCTCATGCAGCGCCTGCAAGTCGTCAACCAATGGTTTTCGGACGGCCACATACTCAAGTTGGATTTCCGTCTGCGCGCGGAAGGGGCGAGCGCTCCGCTCGTGCAAGACATCACGTTCTACGAAGAGTATTTCCGCACCCGCGCGTCGCTCTGGGAACGCGTGGCCTTTGCGAAGTGCGCTCCGTGGTGGGGCAGCGAAGAGGTGCGCCGACGCTTCCAGCGTTTGCTGCGCTCGTTCGCCGCCCAGCCGTTCACGCGCGAGGAAGTGACGCAACTGCTCGAAATGCGTCGACGCGTCGAGTCGCTGGCACCGCGGCTGTTCGCCGAATGGGACACCAAGCGTTCCGGCGGCGGACGCTACGACATCGAGTATCTAACCGCGATCGGCTTGGCGGACAGTGCCAAGGACCGCTTGGACTACTTCACGATGAACACGCGCGAACGCGTGGGTGCGCTGGTGGACACGGGTTTCGTATCCTCCGCGGAGGGCGACGCGCTTCGCGATGCGCTGGACCTGTTCGGGCTGGTGGAGCACCTGATGGAGTTGCAAGAGATGACACACCCCACCAGCGAGGAGCGGGCAGACTACCTCGCCTACTACCTCGACCGAACGCTCGAGCACCTCGGCCAACCGGCGGGATCGACGCGCGCTCGTTTGCTCGCCGCGAAAAAGTCGGTACGAGACGTCTTCGCCCGACTGCCTTCGTGACCACGCCCTTCGCTATTTTGCATCGACCGCGCGCTCCAGCGCTTCGCGCACTTCCTTGAGTCGTTCCGGCGCGCCGAGCTTCCCTTCCTCGCCCCGCACATAAAACGAGTCGATCGCCCGCGCCGCTTCGGTGGAGATGCGCGCCCGCGCGATCGTCAAGCCCTGCTGCGAGAGGGTCCGCGTGATGGTGTAGAGCAACCCCGGGCGGTCCTGCGCGAACACGTCGATGATGGTGAACTCGTTCGAGACGTCGTTCTCGAAGGTGATCTGCGTCGCGACCGGGATGCCGCCTTTCGCGACACGGCGCCAACGGTGCGCATGTTTCTTGGTAGCCGCTTCGAGATCCAGTTTGTCACGGAATACGTCGACGATGCCGGTGCGAATGCGCTCGACGCGCATGAGGGTTTCCTCCGGTGTCAGTGCCTCGCCGCGCTCGATCGGTTCGACCACGAACACGTCGATCACCTTGCCGTCCCGGCGCGTGAAGGCGAACGCGTTCAGGATCGTGAAGTCGTTGATGGCGAGGATGCCGCACAACTGCGAGAGCCGGTAGGGTTTGTCGTTGGTGCAAAAGGTGATCTCGTGCGCCGCGCCCGCGAAGCGGTGACTCACGACGACCGGCGCGCCATCGAGGCGGTCGATCATCTGCAGGTGGTCGCGGACCATCTCCGGCGTCATGGTGAGCAGGTATCCGCCGGGCAAGAGGTCCACGTGCGCCAGCGCGTGCCTGCGCTCATCGCCCTCGCGGAACGCTTCGAGCAAACGCTCCTTGTGGCGCCGGTACACGTCCTCGGGTTGTTTTTCGCGCTGCGCCATGAAGTCGTACGCGCGGACGTATAATTCCCATAGCAGCGTTCGCTTCCACTCGCTCCACACCAGCGGCGAGGTGGCGCGGTAGTCGGCGTAGGTCAAGAGGCAAAGGTTCTTCAGGCGCGTGCGGTTTCCGACGCGGTCGCAAAACGCGGTGATGGTGCCGATGTCGGTCGGGTCGCGGCGCTGGCTGAAATGCGACATCACGAGATGGTTCTCGATCAAATCGCTCACGATGTCGATTTCGTGCTGCGGGATCGCCATGCGTTTCAAGATCGCGCGTGACAGCACCGCACCCTTTTTCGCATGACCGCGCCCTTCGATTTTCCCGATGTCGTGCAGCAGCGCGGCGAGAAACAACACGCGCTTGTCCGGTAGCTCGGAATACAGCCGCACCAGCGGATCGTCGGCGGGCGCGTCCGCACGGCCCAGCGCCACCAGGTTTTCGAGCACCTTGAAGCTGTGCTCGTCGACCGTATAGTGGTGGTACAAGTCGTATCGTTTCAAACACGTGAGCTGGTCGTACTCAGGAACGATTTTCATCAGGAAGCGCGTCTCGTGCAGCGAGCGCACGACGAGGTCGACGTTACGATCGTCGTCGAGGAGCGATGGGAACGCACGACGCATGCGTTCGACGACATTCGTGGCACCGAGCTCCTCTTGCACCACGTGCTCCAAGCGGCGCCTGAGCGCACGTTCGAGTTTCTGCCCGCTTTCCTTTTGGCGTTCGAACACGACTAGCGGTCGCTTACGCAGCGTCGGGAGGCGCAGCGGCATGTCGAGCTTTGCGCCATCCGGCTCGAGCCGCGACTGGCCCAGCAGAACACCGACGTTCTTGCCGCGATCGAGTGCGTCGATACAATCTGCGGTGATACGAGCGATAGTCCGCGAGTGCCGGTAATACTCTCGCATGAAAAACTCGACTGCGAGGTGGTCGCCGCGCGGGGCGAAGCCGAGCGCCTTCGCCAGCCCCTGCTGGACCGCCACCACCAACTGGTCCTGCTTGGAGCGCGTTGCGATGTGCATCTCGACGCGCACGCGCAAGAGAAAGTCGTACGCTTCTTCCAGCTCGCGGCGCTCGCCGCGGAGCAAGAGCCCCTTTTGCCGGAGCGCCTGCAGCCCGTGCGGCGCGCGCCCCACCAGGCCGAGCCACACCAGCGTTTGATAGTCGCGCAGCCCGCCCGGGCTCAACTTCACGTTGGGTTCGATGAGTTGGAAGCTGTTGCCAAATTTGTCGTGGCGGGCGAGCGCGTCGTCGATCTTGCGTCGCAGGTACTCTTCACGGTCGCTCTTTCGAATGTGCCCGATCTTCTTTTCGAGAGCACGCGCGACGCGCTTCGACCCGCACACCCAGCGGCTCTCGATGAGTGCTGTCTTGGTATCCATGTCGCGCGTGAGTGCGGCATCCGCCTCGACTAAAGACTCCACCGCGTGCCCCAGCTCGAAGCCGGTATCCCACATGAGGCGGATGAACGAGCCCGCGATCGCTTCGACCAGTTGGGTCTTTTTGCCGCACGCAATCAGAATATCGACGTCGGAGTAGGGTGCCAATTCCGCGCGGCCGTAGCCGCCCATCGCGACGACGGCGATGTCGGTGTCGTCGACGCGCCGGCCGTTCTCTTCCGCCGCGCGCTGGAAGAGAAGACCCACGATGGTGTCGACCATGCGCGTGTAGCCCGCCACGAATTCGCGCCCGCCGGTTTTCGGCGTGCGAACGTCGAGAAGGGGCTTCGTGAGAAGCGAGAGGTACGACTTGGTTTCCTTGACGAACTGTTCGCGGGAGGCAGCCGATTGATGCGTCAGCGGCAAAGGGAGCGCGTGGGCGGCTCCAGGGCGCGGGCGCCGTGGGCGTCGAGTCTTGGTGGCGCGCGTGCTCACGCAGGCATTCTACGAGATTGCTGCACGACGTGGAAGCGGCCGGTGAGAATCACTCGAGTGAACAACGCGCGATAGCGCTCGGTCCCACCAAGTACGCCCCGTCATCGAGACCTCCCCAGACTCCGACGAACAACGGTGAGTATCGCGTATCCACACGTTCCCAATTTCCGTCGCGCATGCGAAACAGCGAGTGCCCGATCAGATTGTTGCCATCTGCCTTACTTCCACTCACGAGTAAGCCAATTTCATCGTTCCACCCGATCGAGTGGAAGACATCGATCTCGGACGGCGAGATGTCGTCCCACGAGGATCCGTTGTAGCGCAAGATGCGCTCCGGAACGCCATACAGCGTGCTTTCGACGATGACGACGTCTCCTGGCCCCCTGCTCTCGATCGGTCCCACGAACGTATTGGGCTGCGAATAGATTCGAGTCCAGGAGTTTCCGTCAAAGTATCGGACAGTTCCGCTGTCTCCGAGAGAATCAACACCGGCAGCGTAGACATCGGCAAATCCACTACCCGATACGCCGTCGATGGAATCGTGCACTTCGGTCGGACTCCATGTCGAACCGTCGAAATGCCACACCCCCATATTTGAGCCCGCATACACGTTGACTTCGCTCGTACCCCATACGTCGGTCAGGCGCAGGCTCGTGCCGAGATCGAACTCTTCCCACACAGCTCCGTCGAATCGATAGCACCGTCCGTCGGACCCTGCAACGAAGACGTGACCCGACGGAGCACCCCAGACGGCTTCGAAGTCGACGCTCGTCGCCATCGGCATCGCTTCCCACTCGGCGCCGGCTCGCGTGAGCACTTGGCCGTCGAGCCCGACCGCATATGCGACGTTGCCTGATGGATCGCTCCAAATATCGCGGAGACCGCCAACCGCGGCCGCGTGGTTCTTCTGCGTCCACTCGCTGCCATCGTAGTGAAACAGGATGCCGCCTGCTCCATCCCAAGCTGTTACCGTCCCACACACCCACACATCCTCGTCCGAAGCGCCCCAAAGAGCCGAGAGCCAATAATCTCCGAGCGACTCCTCCGACCATGTGGTCCCATCGAAGCGTGAGACAAACCCGTCGGTGCCGCATCCGAAAAGATTGTCTTGGGCAAACCCCCAGAAGTTCGTGAATGGGTAACCCACGCGCGTGAACACGTTCTCCCACGATTTGCCGTCGAAGTGCCACGGCCAGTTCGTGCCGTCGGTCACCCACACGTTGTCGGACGATGACCCCCCGATCCCGATGACCCGGACCCGCACGTGAATACCGACGTCGGTCCAGTCCGTCCCGTCGAATTGAAGCAGTGCGTCACGGGCACCTACGTAAACGTTGTTCGCGCTCGTGCCCCAAATGCAAAGCAGGTCTTCCGTCGTCGGAGGGGCCATCGTGCTCCACGAAACACCGTCGTACCGAAGCACGATGCCGTCGGAACCGACGGCGAGAACCGTGTCGGGCGAAGAGGCCCAAACGCCGAAGAGGTACTGTTGCGTGCCCGAGTCTTGTGCATGCCACTCCTGTCCATCGAAGTGAATAATTGTACCCACAAAACCGACCGCCCAAACGTCCCCGCTCGGTAAACCCCACAAACTGGTCAGGTGTTCGCGCGTTGGACTGGCGACATCGCGCCACTCGTTTCCATCGTAGTGCAAAGTCTGGCCGTATGATCCCACAGCGTGGACATCGTCGGTCGCCATTCCCCACACGTCGGCCACTGCTTCCACCGGAAATGGATGCTCCCACCGGACGATAACTTGGTCGGACGAGGAAGGGGGGGCGGGCGGTGGAGCGGCCGGATCGTCGTCGCAACTGGACAGCAACGCGGCCCCGAGCAGAGCCGTCAGGATGACTCGACGTGTTCGCATATGATACGTCACGTTGACGGCGGCCACGGGACGTGAGTCTCGATTATAACACGAAGGCCCGGCTCGCCTATCGCGAACCGGGCCCCCGTTAGTCGCCCCCACCAGAGGCGAACCAATTACGCGTCGTAATACAGGAAGAACTCGTACGGGTGCGGACGGAGCGACATCGGCCCCACTTCCTTCTCTCGCTTGTACTCGATCCACGTCTCGATGACGTCCTTGGTGAAGACGTCGCCCTTCAACAGGAAGTCGTGGTCCTTCTCGAGTGCATCGAGCGACTGGTTCAACGAACCCGGCGCCTGCGGCACCTTCTTCGCCTCCTCGGGCGGGAGGTCGTAGATGTTCTTGTCGAGCGGCTCACCGGGGCTCAAGCGGTTCTGGATGCCGTCCAATCCCGCCATCACCATCGCGGCAAATCCGGTGTACGGATTGCACGTCGGATCCGGGCAACGGAACTCGACCCGTTTCGCCTTGGGCGACTGCGAATACATCGGGATGCGCACCGACGCACTGCGGTTGCGCTGCGAGTACGCGAGGTTCACCGGGGCTTCGTAGCCGGGCACGAGGCGCTTGTAGGAGTTCGTGGTCGGGTTGGTGAACGCGCACAACGCCGGCGCGTGCTTCAGCAATCCGCCGATGTAATGGAGCGCCATGTCGCTCAAGCCCGCGTACTTGTTCCCCGCGAAGAGCGGCGTTTTGTCTTTCCACAAACTCTGGTGGCAGTGCATGCCGGAGCCGTTATCGCCGAAGAGCGGCTTGGGCATGAACGTCACCGTCTTGCCGTGGCGCCTGGCGACGTTGCGAATGACGTACTTGTACGTCATGAGACAATCCGCCATCCGCACCAGCGTATCGAACTTCAAGTCGATCTCCGACTGCCCCGCCGTCGCGACCTCGTGGTGCTGCGCTTCCACCTCGATGCCCATCTTCATGATCTCGAGCATCATCTCGGTGCGAATGTCCTGTAGCGAATCCGCCGGCGGAACCGGAAAGTAACCCTCCTTGAAGCGGAGCTTGTAGCCCAGGTTGGGCTGGTCGTCGCGGCCGCTATTCCACGCGCCCTCCGCCGAGTCGATATAGAAGAACGACTGCTGCGGCTGCGTCTCGAAACGTACGCCGTCGAAGATGAAGAACTCCGCCTCGGGACCGAAGTAGATGTCGGTGGCGAGGCCGGTGCTTTTCACGTAAGCCTCGGCCTTGTTCGCGATACCGCGCGGATCGCGCGAGTAACGCTCCTTGGTGATGGGATCGAAGATGTTGCACACGAGCGAGAGCGTGGTCTCCTTCGTGAACGGGTCGATGAATGCGGTGTCGGGGTCGGGAATGACGAGCATGTCGCTTTCGTTGATGTGTTTCCAACCGCGGATGCTGGAACCGTCGAAACCGAATCCATCTTCGAACGATTTGTCCTCGAGCGCACCGATGGGCAAGCTGAAGTGCTGCCACGTGCCGGGGAGATCGACGAATTTGAGGTCGAGAACCTTGGTACCTTTGTCTTTGGCGAACTTGAGAACTTCTGAGGGAGATCGCTTCTCCATCACACCACCCTCCTGAACGTAGACTATGCGGGGGTCGAACGGTCGCCCACTGGCAGGCCGGTCGACTAAAACAGGAACATTTAAAGCGACACGGATGGGGTGTCAACGCCGAACGTGGGGAGGACTCGGAATTGGTGTGGATAGCTTGCGGGGCGCGTCGCCCGGCGGCCGGCCTTATGCGGCGCGGGCTTCGAGGCTGCGCATCGCTGGGCCCAGCAAGGGCATGAGATCGCCCGCGATGACGCCACGAACCCCCTTCTCGACCGCGGCCAGCTCGCCCGCGCGCCCGTGGAGGAAGCAGGCCACGCACGAGGCGTCGCCCGGGCTCGCGCCTTGGGCCAGGAGGCTCCCCAGGAGCCCGGCCAGCACGTCGCCGGTACCGACCGTGGCCAGCGCGGAGGAGCCGGAGGAGTTGATCCAGACCTTTCCTTCGGCGGCGATCACGGTGGGTGCTCCCTTCCGCACCAGCGTCACTCCGAGGCGTTGTGCAATCTCGGTGGTCTCGACGACGTAGCCCACCGCACTCCCCGCTTCCGTCTTACCAACCAGTCGTTTCAACTCACCGCCGTGGGGTGTGATGACGATGGGCGCATGCGCGCGGGCCAGCTCGTCCGCGTGACCGGGAAACGCCATCAGACCGTCGGCGGCGAGAATGGTCGGTCGCGTCGTGCGCGCGACGAATTCGCGCACGAAGGCGTCGGTTTCGTCGTTGCGACCCAAACCGGGCC
>Ga0105092_10002065_pt1 | contig 10725 bp, 10 predicted proteins | sample PPLLak2March2015_FD_87021 | JGI IMG/M metagenome (GOLD analysis project Ga0105092, IMG submission 87021) | Freshwater sediment microbial communities from Prairie Pothole Lake near Jamestown, North Dakota, USA - PPLs Lake P7 Core (1) Depth... | ecosystem: Environmental > Aquatic > Freshwater >...
CCATCGACCAGCGGATAGCGCAGCGAAAACTCCTGCGCCATGCGCACGATGGTGTCGTAGACGGCCGTCGTGCCGTGCGGGTGGTAGTTACCGGTGACGTCGCCGGTGACCTTCGCGGACTTGCGGTAGGCGCGCGTGTGCGTCAGCGAGAGGTCGTTCATCGCCGTCAACACGCGGCGGTGCACCGGCTTCAAGCCGTCCCGCACGTCGGGTAACGCGCGCGATATGATGACGCTCATCGAATAGTCGAGATACGAATTCCGCATCTCGGATTCGATGGGTACCGGTACGATCCTCTCGTTGTTCGCCATTCAAGCCGCTCCCTGTGACATCGAGTTTGCGCCGTCGCGACGCCTTGTACTTAACTCACGGGCGGGCGTTACCGCCGCGCCGCCCGGGCACCTTTCGACCCGGTTGTGAAAGGATTTTCAATAGCCCGAATGATAGAGGTTTCGGGCCGGAATGGGAACTGTTTTTTTGGGTGTGACAACCAGGTAACCAATTGTGTATATGACGGTTACGGCTTCGAAGGTGGGTCGGTCGGCGGGCCGTCACGACGAACCCGGCGCTTGACCTCGGCGACCGTCTTGCGCGTGGTTCGTTTGATGCGGTCCAGCCACCGCCGCGCGAACGCAAATTCGAGGCTCAAGATCGCGAGTCCGCCGACGATGGTAAGTAGTCCCGGCCCCGGTAGGACGAGCATCGCGATACCGAGCACCACCACCGTCGCGCCGATCACGGTGATCGCGATACGCCGCGCGGCGCGATAGGTGAGCGTCCATGTCTGTTTGACTCGACGGTCCATTCGGTCCTCCGTCGCGCCGCGAGAGTGGGATCAAATATGCGCGCGCAAAGCGTGTGACATCCGGTCGAGCGCACTCCGCATTTCTTCGGTCGCAAGACCGAACGACACTCTAAAGTGGTCCGGCGCGCCGAAGAACCGCCCCGGCACCACCGCCACTTCGAATTCTGCGTGCAACCGGTCGACGAAACGATCCACGTCGATTTCGACAGCGTGTACGAATCCCACCGTCCCCGCGCGCGGCTTGGCCCACGAGAGGGAATCGTTCGAGCGCACGAAGGCATCCACCAGCTCGATGTTGCGCGCGAGCAGCGCGTTCGAATCCGCCAGCAACTCGCCGGCGCGGTCGAGGGCGCGCGCGGCCATCCGTTCGCTGGCGTGCGCGGTATTGATCGAGAAGAGGTCGTTGAGGCGTCGCATCCGCTCGGCCAGCGGCGCCTCGGCGATGACCCAGCCCAGGCGCAGGCCGTCGAGCCCGAAGACCTTCGTCATGCTGCTGGTTGCGAGCACGCACGGCGAAAGGCGCGCCGCGGTGCGGGCGCCGCCGGCCCGCAGGAACTCGAGATAGACTTCGTCCACCAGCACGCGGGCCCCGACGCGTTCCGCCATGCGCCCGACCTCCGCCAGCGTCGTCTCGTCGTCGAAGGCGCCCGTCGGATTGTGGGGGTTCGACAGCACCACCAGTTTCGTCTTGGTCGTGAGCGCGCGCCGCACGTCGTCCGCGTCGATTTTCCACCCGTTCTCCTCGTGGCGCTCGAACGGCACGACGCGCGCACCGCGGTATTCCGCGACGCGGACCAGCGGCTCGTACACGGGAGTCTCCACCACGACATCGTCGCCGGACTCGACCAGGGCCGCGAACGCAAGATGGTTCGCCATCGAGCACCCGTGCGTGGTGGCGACGTGCGCCGGCGTGGCGTCGTTCCGGGCCGCGATCCGCTCCAACAGCGGCGGCCAGCCGTCCTCGGCGTTTTCGTTGTGGAGCAGATCGGGGAGAGTGAGATCCAGGCGCTCGAGCGCGAGCTTGGCGACACCGCTGCGCGCCAAGTTGTAGCGCGCCGGCGCTCGCCGTTTGGTCCAGGTGAGATACTCGGAGCCGGTAGGCAATGTCGACGGCGTCGTCACACGGCTACACGTCGAGGTTTTTCACCGACAGCGCGTTGTCCTGGATGAACTCGCGCCGCGGTTCGACCTCGTCGCCCATCAGGATGGAAAAGATGCGATCGGCTTCGACCGCGTCCTGCACGTTGACCTTCAAGATGGTGCGCGCTTCGGGGTCCATGGTCGTCTCCCACAACTGTTCGGGATTCATTTCGCCCAGGCCCTTGTAGCGTTGGATGTAGACGCCGTCGTTTCCGCCCCAGTCCTTCAGCCGGTGCTCGCGGTCCTCGTCGGTATACGCGTAGATCTCTTTCTTGCCCTTCTTGAGCTTGTAGAGGGGCGGCTGCGCGATGTACACGAAGCCGGCCTCCACCAAGGGCTTCATGTGGCGGTAGAAAAGCGTCAGCAAAAGGGTGCGGATGTGGGCGCCGTCGACGTCGGCGTCGGTCATGATGATGATCTTGTGGTAGCGGACCTTGGCGAGGTCGAACTCGCCCCCGCCAGTGCCGACCGCGGTGATGATGGTACGAATCTCTTCGTTGGAGAAGATCTTGTCCAAGCGCGCTTTCTCGACGTTCAGCACCTTGCCGCGCAGCGGCAGGATCGCTTGGTACTCGCGGTTGCGCGCCATCTTCGCCGACCCGCCCGCGGAATCGCCCTCGACGAGGAAGAGCTCGCTGACGGCCGGGTCGCGCGCGGCGCAGTCGGCCAGCTTGCCCGGCAGCGCGGCCGATTCGAGCGCCGTCTTGCGACGCGCGAGGTCGCGCGCCTTGCGCGCCGCTTCGCGCGCGCTGAACGCGGCCAGCGTCTTTTCCACCACCGAGCGCGCGATGGCCGGATTCTCTTCCAGGTATTCCCGCAGCCCGTCGCCGACCACGGCTTCGACGATGCCCTTCACTTCGCTGTTGCCGAGCTTGGTCTTGGTCTGTCCCTCGAACTGCGGCTCGGCGAGCTTGACGCTGACGACGGCCGTGAGCCCTTCGCGCACGTCGTCGCCGCCGAGCGTGACGCGCTCCTTCTTGAACAGATTCGCCGACGCGGCGTAGTTGTTGATCGTGCGCGTTAGCGCGGCCTTGAAGCCGACCAGATGCGCGCCACCCTCGATGGTGTTGATGTTGTTGGCAAACGAGAAGACGTTTTCCGCGTAGCCATCGGTGTACTGGAGCGCCACTTCGACCTGCACGCCGTCCTTCTCCGCCTGGATGAAAATCGGCTGCGGGGTGAGCACGGTCTTGGCGGTGTCGATGTACTTCACGAACGACACGATGCCGCCTTCGTACTGGAACACCTGCCGGCGCGGCTTCGGCGAGCGGCGGTCGTCGAAGACGATCTTCAGCCCCTTGGTGAGGAACGCCAGTTCGCGCAGGCGCTGCGCCAACGTCTCGTACTGGTAGTCGATCTTTTCGAAGATCTCGGCGTCGGGGAAAAACGTCACAATGGTTCCGCGTCGTTCCGTGCTCCCGAGCTCTTTCAAGTCTCCGACCGGAACGCCGCGCTCGAAGCGCTGCGTATAGCGCTGGCCGTCGCGATGGATCTCGACCTCGAGCCATTCGGACAGGCCGTTCACGACCGAAACGCCGACACCGTGCAGTCCACCGGAGACCTTGTAGGAGTCGCGGTCGAATTTGCCGCCCGCGTGGAGCGTCGTCATGACGACTTCGACCGCGGGGCGGTGTTGTGTGGGGTGCATGTCGACGGGAATACCGCGGCCGTCGTCCTCAACGCTGATATGGTTGTCCTCATGGATAATCGCTTCGATTTCGGTGCAGTAACCCGCCAAGGCTTCGTCCACCGAGTTGTCCACGACTTCGTAGATCAAGTGGTGCAAGCCGTGGATGTCGGTGCTCCCGATGTACATGGCGGGGCGCTTGCGCACCGCCTCGAGTCCCTTGAGCACCTGAATTTGTTTGGCTGTGTATTCGTGGGCCATGTCGACCTTTCTGTTTTTTTCCAATTCTGGGGACGCGACGGGTGGAATGCCCGTCTTGGGCTCGGTTTCCGGTTTCGTCTTTTCGAGCATAACCGTATTGCTCCGTGGTTGTCCGGCTGCAGGGCCGGGCGATTTGTTCGATCCCGCTTCGATCAATCCATGTCGGCGCCGCCGTCGCGCGCGCCGAATCGAATGCGCACCAGCTCGACGTCGGGACACGCGGCACGGAGCTTCCGAACCAGCTCTTTCTCGATGAAGTGCAACTCCTGCATCCACGCGCCGTGATCGACGTGGACGAACAGCGTCCCCTTTTCGAAGCGCGTGGCTCGGGCGCGCTCCGCGATTTCGGTGCCGACGATGCCGGCCCACCGCTCCACGAGCTGTCGCTCGCTGAATCGCTTTTGAAGCCCGAGGTCGCGCAGAACGGACGGGAGGACATCCCCAATTCGGGCGAAAGAACGCCGCGTCATATGCAGCTAAGGTACTGTGTTTGTGCGCGAGAAGAAACCTTTTTCTTGGGTTAGACGGCGGTTTAACTCGCTGTGGCGTGTTAAGTTACGAATGGCAACGGGGTCGTTAACACGAGCCAGCTTGGGACGTCACGCGTTAGTGACGCGGCCGCTTTCGACGAGGAGCACGCGGGCCCCCCGGGCGCTCGCGATCGGCACCGGGCTGGTGACGAAAACCTGTCTCTCGCCGTCCAGCAAGCGCTGCAACTTCGCCATGATGGAATCGTCGAATTCGGAGAACACGTCGTCCAACAGGAGCACACACGGCTCGCGCAGCTCGGCTTCGAGATACGATAGCTCCGCGAGCTTCAAGAGTACCGCGAACAGCCGGCGCTGTCCTTGCGAACCAAAGCGCCGCAAGTCGTGGCCGTCCCTGACGAGCTCGACGTCGTCGCGGTGAGGGCCGACCAGGGTGACGCCGCGGCGCGCTTCTTCGTGTGCGACGGCTGCCAGCTTTTCGTGAAAGGCGCGCGACAGCGCCGCAGCGTCGGAGATTTCCGTATCGTACAGCGACGAATCGTAGCGCATGGTGAAATCGAAGGGACTCTCGAGATCGCGCGCCTGTGCTGCCATTTCGCGCTCGATCGACTCCACCAGCTTGCGCCGGTAGAGGACGAGCTGGGCGCCGGTCGCCACCAGTTGCTCGTTCCAAGCCGCCATTTCGTCCCGCGGGGCGCGCCCCTTCAAAGCGGCGTTGCGCTGTTCGACCACGCGGCGATATTCGGCCGCCGTGCGCAAGTAGCCGGGATCCGTCATGGAGCCGATCATGTCGAAGAACCGCCGCCGGTGCTCCGGTTCACCCGAAACCACGCGAAGGTCGTGGGGGCCGAACAGCACGACGGGGAAGCGGCCCGCGAGGTCCGCGCGTCGCGACAGGACCTCCCCATTGACCTTGATCGTCTTGGCCACGCGACCTTCCCGCCGTTCGATCGCAAACGCGAATTCCTCGCCGCGGCCGTCGGCGAACGTGCAAGCAACTTCCGCCCGGCAGAAGGACTCACCAAAAAGAATCAGTTCGGTTTCGACCTGGGCCCGAAAAGAGCGCCCGAAACGGAAGAAATAGACGGCTTCGAGGAGGTTGGTCTTGCCCTGCCCGTTCGAACCGACGACGAAGTTCAGCCCCGGGCCGAATTCGATGCTGCCGTCGGAAAGGTTGCGGAAGTGGGTGGCTTCGAAACGATCGATGCGCACGGCAGAAGCCGCTGCTAATCGCTCAAGCGCAGCGGCATCAGCAAGCACTCGTGTTTGAGCTCGACGCCGTCGCCTTCGGGAGCCACGACGCCGGCGTTGTCGTTACGATCGAGCAAGAACGACACGTCGGAGCTTTCGACGGTGCGCAAGATGTCGAGGAGGTAGCGCGCGTTGTAGCCGATTTCCATCTTCGGCGAGTTGTAGCTGCACGTGACTTCTTCGACCGCCTCACCCACGTCGGGTGTCTTCACCGACAGCGTCAGACGGTCGTCTTCCACCACGAGCTTGACCTGGTGCGTGATGGCACTGGAAAGAATCGCTACGCGGCGGCACGCGTCCGTCAATTCATCGCGGCTCACGGTCAGTTTGCGCGTGTTTTTCTTCGGCATCACCTGGTTGTAGTCGGGGAACGGGCCTTCCAGGAGCCGCGAGTAAACGACGCTGTCGCCCAGATCGAAGGTGATGTGGTTCTCGGCCAACGAAACGTTCACGGCGTCCAAATCGGTCAGCAAGGAGCGGTAGATGTTCAACGCCTTGGGCGACACGATGACGTCTTTTTCCTCACCGGTCGAAACCGCGCCCGGTAATTCGACCTTGGCCAGGCGGTGGCCGTCAGTCGCCACCATTCCCAGCGTCCCCTTCTTGATCTGCCACAAGACGCCGCACAGCGACGGCCTCGTCAAGTCGGTCGACACCGCGTAGCTGGTCTTGTTGATCATTTGATCGAGTGTCGCAGCGCCGATTGGGAAGGTGACGCCCGCCTTCTGCGCCGGAAGCTTCGGGAATTCGTCCGCGCTCTTGCCGGTCATCTTGAAGCGGCTGCGTCGACACTTAATGGAAATACGATCGCCTTCGATCTCGATCGCCACCTTGTCGTCCGGGAGGGAACGTGCGATCTCGAAAAATTTCTTACCCGGTACCGCAATACTTCCGGGGCCCGATGTTTCGCACGCGAGCGTCTGTGTCAGAGAAACGTCGAGATCGTTCGCGGTGAATGTGACCTTGCCATCCCCCTTCGTCTCGAGAAGGAACGTTGCAAGAATAGGGAGTGACGTCTTGGTGGGCACGACTGCCGCGATACCCTGTAGACTTTTCAGTAGGTCTTTCTGATCGACGGTTATCTTCACTCCCAGGCCTCCTTCTCACCCCAAAGAAACCATCAGTGCGACGATGCTAGAACATTTCGTGGAAGCGACACTATACCGCAGACGCGCGCCGGGCCGCAAGATGGTGTCTTGATGCGAGTGAAGTTTTCTGAACGAAAAACTCTAGCTCGACAAGTGGAAACCCTGGTAGCCGGGGTAACCACTGGGTATGGGGCCCGACATACGGCTTAACCGATCCTCGGCGCCGTACATTCCTACTTCGAAGATATCTAATTAATAGAATCGCAGTAGTAGTAGGAGATGGGGAGATGTGGGTGGGGTGCGACAAGCGAGCGCGAGGTATTGGGTTATGGGGTGAGTGCCGTCTTGGCGACTGGGGGATGGGTTGTAGAAAAAGCGGCGAGTCGTCCCCAGGGGATAACTTTCCCCACGTCATCCACAGTGCATTTCCACAAGATTGTGGACAACCAAGCGGTGACAACGTGTCAGGCACCAAGTCGACTGCGAGCCTCACAAAGACGACGAAAAGCCGGGAGCCGCTCATGCACCATCGCTGCAGCGAATGGCGCGCGCGCAACCCCCGGCTCTTTTTGCCGCACCTCTGACGCTAGTGGGCTCTTAAGAGGAAAGCTCCTTGCGCAACTGTCCAATGGTCGACCGCAGCGACACGTCGCGTTCCACCAATTCCGATATCTTCTGGCACGCGTGAATGACCGTGGTGTGATCGCGCCCGCCGAAGCGTTGGCCGATCTGCGCCAACGACGCCGACGTCATGTCGCGCGCGAGGAAAATCGCCACCTGACGCGGAAACGCCAGGCGTGCAGTGCGCACTTTGGAGCGCATCGACTCGACGGGCACGCGATAATGCTGCGAAACCACCTTCTGAATCAGCGTAATGCTGGTCTTCTTGGGCGAGGACTTGATAAAGTCCTTCAAAACGTCGCGCGCCATCTCGTTGGTGATGTTCTGCTTGTAGACGCTGGCGTGCACGAGCAGCTTGACCAGGCTGCCTTCGAGTTCGCGAATATTGCTCTTCACGGAATCGGCGATCAACCCCAGCACGTCGTCGGGGATCGAGATGTTCTCGCGCTCGACCTTCTTGCGCAGAATGGCGAGGCGCGTTTCGTAATCGGGCTGCTGGATATCCGTGATCAGCCCCCATTCGAAGCGGGACACCAGGCGGTCCTCGAGGGTCGGGATCTCCTTGGGAGGACGGTCGCTGGTGACCACGATCTGCCGGTTGGCGCCGTGCAGCGCGTTGAAGGTGTGGAAGAACTCTTCCTGCGTGCTCTCTTTGCCCGCGAGAAACTGGATGTCGTCGATCAGCAGGAGGTCGACGTTCCTGTACTTGGTGCGGAACTCGTGGCTGTTCGCCTGGCGGATCCCCATGATCATTTCGTTCATGAACGATTCCGCAGAGCAGTAGTGCACGCGCGCGGTCGGGCGACTCTTCAGCACCACGTGCCCGATCGCCTGCATGAGGTGTGTTTTTCCGAGTCCGACGCCGCCGTAGATGAAGAGGGGATTGTAGACCTGAGCCGGTCCCTCAGCGACGGCCATGCACGCGGCATAGGTCATGCGGCTGTTGTTGCCGACGACGAATTCTTCGAACACGTACTTGTTGTTCAGGCGCTCGCCCTCGGCCGCGGGCTTGCGAGCGCGCGCCGGCGCCGGGAACGAATCGCCGCGCCGAGGCAGGATGTCGGGCGGCGCATCGTTCGCGTTATTGAGCGAGACCTGCGGATCCGCTCCGATGAGCTGCCGCAGCGCGAACGATATTTTCTCTGCGTGATGCTCGCTGACCCAATCGACGAAAAACTTGTTCGGGCAGTCGATGATCACCTTGGAACCTTCGACGGTGCTCAGGCGCATCGGCTTGAACCACGTTTCGAAAGTCTGCTTGTTGACGAGCGTAGCCACTGTGGAAAGAAAATCCGACCACAGTTGTTCGCGGTCGAAATGGCGGGAGGAAACCGACATGGATAGTACCCTTTCTCCCTCGGATTGAATCCGATGCGAGACGGTCGTCGTGCGACCGAAAGCGCAAACCCTTCACCAACATCATTCCGGATCACCTACAGCCGCGCGACCCTGCGCGACCGAAAACTCTTGTAAGAACGCCGGTTGGACCTTGGGGCCGGCGATACCCGAAGCGTGGTTATCCACAAATGTGGATAATCGCCTAATCGATTGTGGACACGTCGGATGCGAGGTAAAAACAGGTTGCTTTGGCGAAGTTGTCCACAGCACCTACTCGTAACTGTTCTAAACTGAAACGGGAAAAGATCCGATGCCCCAGAGCGCAGATGCAACGGCCGCGAAGGTAGCAAAGTCGCCGGAAGGCGTTCAAGGGCGAAAACGAGTTGCTCACAGGAACAGACCAACTCGCGTGCTCGTAGGCGGTTGCGATTCGATTGCCTGTGGATAAATTGTGGGTTACTCGTAGCGCGACCGGGACTTGACGCGCGGAAGCGCATCGTATAGAGTCGCCGCTTTCGGAGCTACATCCAGTACCGGCGCGCCGTTGCGGCATTTCGGCTGCAAGCGGCCGTATTCGACTTTACCAAAACAGGATTTTCGATCATGAAGCGCACATTTCAGCCTCGCAACATCAAACGCAAACGCGAGCATGGGTTTCGCAAGCGTATGACCACTCGCGGCGGTCGCCTGGTGCTGAAGAGGCGCCGCTCGAAGGGCCGCAAGCGGCTGGCGGCGTAGTTCCCGAACCGAAGGACGGCGGCGCATGAGCCCGGCCAAGGATTCGGGCGCGGACCGCAGTCGTTCGGCTCATGCGAAGCGGCGCCTGCGAACGCTGCCGCACGCGTGGCAATTCCGTCGCTGCTACGATTCCGGAAAGAAACTCGTCGCGAAACACGCGGTCATCTTCATCCATCAAGCCGAAACGCGCGATGGAGTCCGCGTCGGGGTCGTGGCGAGCCGGAAGGTGGGCGGCGCCGTCAAACGTAATCGTGCGAAACGGCTCTTGCGTCAAGCCTCGCGCCGCATCGCCTCGAGATGGATTGATCGTCACATTTGGGTCGTCCTGGTCGCCAAGGCGTCGATCATCGAAGCCGGCGCCGTCGAGATCGAGGACGACATCGAGCGAGCGCTCGTCGCGGGCGATGAGCTCGATTAGCGAATAATCGTCACAGGAAGTGATCGTCACATGCGATCGAGTCCCCCCGCGGCGCTTCGCGCGTCGCTCTTGCTGCTGATTGCCGGCTACCGCCGGTTGATTTCTCCCCTCTTGCCTCGCGCTTGCCGCTTCTATCCGAGTTGTTCGGAGTACGCGTCGGATGCCGTCGCCACCCACGGGGTGGTGCGCGGCGCGGCACTCACAGCGCGCCGTCTCGCACGCTGCCACCCATGGTGCGAGGGCGGAATCGACCCCGTTCCCCCCGCTGACCTGCGCACCGAGGCGCTCCGATGAGCAAGACCTTCGGGGTCGAACGTCGCGCACTCATCGCGTTCGTCGCGTCGATGGCGCTGTTCCTTCTCTACGACTCGCTGTATCTCGCACCCAAGATGCGCGAACAACGCGCGCGCCGAGAAGCAGCGGCGCTCAATCAGGCGCAGGAAATGGCGCGCCTGGAAAAGGTCAAGCCGGAACAAGCGCCGAAGGACACTCTGCGCGAGTCGCTCGAACCACCGGCGCTGGTGCCCGCGTCGCCGGAGGACACGCTGGCGTCGCTTCCGCCCGGCACCGGTTTCGTTGATGCGCCCTCCAAGAAGATCGTGGTCGCTTCGCCGCTGTACGAGATCACCATCGATTCGCGCGGCGCGGCTGTCGTGTCGGCACACTTGCTTCGTTTTGATGGCGTCGACGGCCCGGTGGAATTGCTCCCGCCCGGTGACAGTTGGTCGGGCGACCGCATGCTCTCCACGTCGGTTCGCGGCGAATCGCGCGAACTCGCCGTAGAGAAGGTGGACTTCGAAGCGCTGGCGGCCAATCAGCCGCTCGCCGACGGCGCCCGCGTCGTCGTCTCCGGGAGCGATTCGGTGGACGTCGTGTTTCGGGCCGCGGGCTCGGGCGGCGTCCTCGAGCGCACCTATCGCTTCTACGGCGATCGCTACGATTTTCGCGCC
>Ga0105092_10002066_pt1 | contig 10722 bp, 8 predicted proteins | sample PPLLak2March2015_FD_87021 | JGI IMG/M metagenome (GOLD analysis project Ga0105092, IMG submission 87021) | Freshwater sediment microbial communities from Prairie Pothole Lake near Jamestown, North Dakota, USA - PPLs Lake P7 Core (1) Depth... | ecosystem: Environmental > Aquatic > Freshwater >...
GGAGCGAACGGGCTTCAGCCCGGAGCGCAGTAAGCGGGCAACCCAGCGCGCCTTTGGGGTTCGATGGGTTGCCCGCTTACTGCGCTCCGGGCTGAAGCCCGTTCGCTCCGTGCGCGGCTCTCTAGGCTGGGTGTTGAAAAGATCGACAGATGATCGATTTTTGCTGTTGAAGATTGCAACCGTGACTCGAAGGCCCGCACCCGCCGCCGATTTGCGCGCGGCTCTCAACTTTCTCGGCTCTCCCCTCTCACTCCTGCCTGTAGATTAATTAAACAGCCTCCGACTGGCCTCCAAACCCCTATCTCTCGTACTTGCTGCTACTTACGTATTCTGATTCAATTGGACCTTGAATTGCTTACTTACATTCCCGGGTATTTACAGGAGTCACCGTAATGAAGAGGGAGAAAGAAAGCAGTCAACCCAGACAGGGATTCCTCGAATGCGTCTGGATGCTGGCCAGGGTCGTGGATTTCAAGCTGTGTGATCGCGAGTACGATTGCGAGAACTGCTGGCTGGACAAGGGCATCAGACAAACGGGCAATGCCCGGCCGGCGGCTTCGGCCTCTCGACCGGGTGCAAGCGCCGACCGCGGGCCCGGCGGGGAACCTGGAATGATGAACATCCGTGGCTACTCGGTCCCGAGCACCCTTTTCTATCATCCCCGGCATTCGTGGGCGCGAATAGAAGAGGGCGGACGGGTCAGAGTCGGCCTTGACGACTTCGGACAGAAGCTGGCCGGCCGTTTCTACTCGGTTCTTTTGCCTGCGCCTGGAACCGAAGTGGGGCCCGGATGTGAGAATTGGCGGATTGTGCATAGCGCAGGAGAAACTGTCCTCACGACTCCCGTCAGGGGTGTCGTGGAGGAAAGGAACAGTCGGTTGTCACAGCTGCCCTCGTTAGTAAACCGCGATCCTTACGGGAATGGGGCGGCGTTCGTGGTCAAACCTGTCGACCTTGTAGGAGATTTGAAGGGTCTCTACTACGGAAGACAGGTCGAGCGCTGGTGTGAGAACGAAGTGGAGATTCTCCACAGCGAGCTCTTAAAACTGATGGAAAAGCATGCTCCGGTCTTGGGCCAGACGCTCCAGGACGGAGGCGTGCACATCGCGGATTTATCAGCTGAAATAGGCGCGCCGGAGCTCCAGCGCCTGATCGATCGTTTCTTGTCGGTGTCCGCATCTTCGCTTTCGGTTTTCGATGAGCCGGGAGGCGTGGGCCGCGGACCAGAACGGAGGAAGTAACATGGTTGCCGTATTCGTCGTTGCCACTTTTATTACCTTCATATTGATTGACGGCGCGTTGCAGTGGTCGAAAGCCCGGAAGCTGAAGCTGCTCCAGCCGAAGGTTGCCGAGCCGGAAGCGGCTCTGCAGCTCGCGTTGGCGCCGGAAGCGGTCTCCGCTCCGACGGGATTGTTTCTCGACCTCGGACATACCTGGCTTTCTCTGGAAGCCTCCGGCCGCTCCAAAGTGGGCGCGGATGCGTTTGCCCCGAGCGTCATGGGGCGAATCGACAGCGTGGAGTTGCCCGAAGCCGGAAAGACAGTGACACGCGGCGAAAGACTTTTCGCAGTGAGCCAGGCCGGACGCAAGGCCTACTTCACGGCGCCGGTTGACGGGGTCGTGACGGCTGTCAACACCAGCATTTCGCGCGATCCGGCTCTCCTCAAGGCTGATCCCTATCAGCGCGGCTGGGTTTGCGTCCTGAATCCGACGAACCTGGCCAGAGACCTGAAGCTGCTCATGGTGGGCGAGGAGACCAAAAACTGGATCGCCCGGGAAATCGACCGCTTCAGAGATTTCTTCTCGCACCGTGCCGTGCAGCACATGGTCCTGGGCCACGTGATGCAGGACGGAGGCGAAGTCACGGCCGGCGTCCTCGAGATGCTTGATGATCAGTCCTGGCAGCTCTTCTCGCAGGAGTTCCTGCGGGACGCGACCTGTGCTGATCGTTGAAGGCCCCGGCCCAAGCCGGCCGTGTAGCCGGTTGAAACTGACAGACTGACAGACTGACAGACTGACAGACTGACAAACTGACAGACTGACAAACTGACAGACTGTTAAGCGCAAATTTCCTAACAACTTAACAGAATTAGAGGGCCGGCAGCTGAAGGCTGCCGGTCGCTACGGAGGATCTCTTCATGTCTGTACAACGAAGCCAGCCAAGGAAGGCGGTTTTGCTGGATACCACTCGTTGTGTCGGGTGCGGGGCGTGCTACCAGGCTTGCCAGGAGCAGAACGAACAGGTTCACCCGAGCTCCGACTATCTAAAGGAAGACCTGGATGCCCGGACGTTCACCGTAGTGAACAACCGCGGCGGCCGGTACGTGCGCCGGATGTGCATGCACTGCGAAGTCCCGACGTGCGTTTCAGTCTGTCCCGTCGCAGCGCTGGAAAAAACGGCGCTTGGCCCGGTCGTTTATCACCGCGAGAAGTGCATCGGTTGCCGTTACTGCATGCAGGCCTGCCCCTTTGGCGTGCCCCGGTACGAGTGGACGAGCGCCTTTCCGTACGTCCGAAAGTGCACGATGTGCGCGCCGCGCCTGGCAAAGGGTCTGGCGACCGCGTGTGCCACCGTTTGTCCGAGCGGCGCGACTGCTTTCGGAGACCGGGACGAGATGATTCGGGAGGCGCAGAAGCGGATTAAAGCCGAGCCCGAACGGTACTTCAACCATGTTTACGGGATCAAGGAAATCGGCGGAACATCCGTTCTCGTTATCTCCGACGTCTCACCTGACCGCCTCGGTCTGCCGACCAAGTTGGGACAGGAGCCGCTTCCGGAGTTGACCTGGAACGTTTTGGAAAAGATCCCGACAGCGGTGGCGTGCGGTGGAGTCCTCCTGAGCGGAATCTGGTGGATCACGAACCGGCGCGAGGAAGTGGCGAAGGCCGAGGGGAAGAAAAAGCACTGACAAGGTGGCAGGGTGACAAGGTGAAGAGGATCGAATCATGAAGACGAAATTACAAATTCCAGAACTCACCTGGTGGCGGGTCTTCCTGCTCGCTGTCCTGGGAATGGGACTCTATAGTACTTACGTGCGGTTCGTGCACGGTTTGGGCGCGAGCACGGCTTTGCGGGACAGTTTCCCCTGGGGCCTGTGGATCGGTTTTGACGTGTTGTGCGGCGTGGCTTTGGCTGCCGGCGGCTTTACCGTCAGCGCCATGGTCTACGTCTTCCATTCCGAGCGCTTCAAACCGATCATCCGCCCGACCATCCTTACGGCGTTCCTTGGCTACCTCCTGGTCATCGTCGGCTTGATGTTCGACCTTGGGCAGCCGTGGAGCATCTGGCACGCCATTATCATGTGGAACCCCCACTCGGTGATGTTCGAGGTGGCCTGGTGCGTGATGCTGTACACCACTGTCCTGGCCCTCGAATTCAGCCCGATGTTGTTTGAGCGCCTGGGATGGAAGGTCGCTTATGAGACGGTCCATCGCCTGACCGTACCGCTGGTGATCCTGGGAGTACTGCTCTCCATGTTGCACCAGTCCTCACTCGGCTCATTGTTTCTGATCCTGCCAGGTAAGCTTTATCCGTTGTGGTACTCTCCGTTTCTGCCGATCTTCTTCTTCATCTCGGCCCTCGGGTTAGGCTGTGCGATGACGATTTTCGAATCCTTCCTCAGCTATCGGGCTTTTCGGAAGAAGCTGGAAATCGACCTGCTCGCCGACCTGGGCAAGATCATGGCAGTACCGCTCGCGCTGTATCTGCTCCTGAAGTTCCTTGATCTAAGAGCCCGGGGCGTTCTGCATCTGGCCTTCGAGCCGACGTATGAAGGACGGATGTTCCTTCTTGAGATCATGGTCGGAGTCGTGACTCCGCTCATCCTGCTGCTGTTCCGGAAGGTTCGCTACGACGAGTTCGGGATCTTCGTGACGGCCTGTATGGTGGTCTTCGGGACGGTCATGAACCGCCTGAACGTTGCGACTACCGGGCTTGAAGGGTACGCGGGTCAGTATTTCCCCAGCTGGACCGAGCTCTCCGTCACGGCAATGATAATCACGGCAGGCTTTGTTCTCTTCGGGCTCGCCGTCAAGTTCTTAAGGGTGTTCCCGGCCGAGGAATTGCGCCCGGAGGCCGAGCAACTGCCCGAGCTCCCGGTAGTGACGGCGCTACGACCCTTGACCCGGCCGGCTCTTCTCGTGCTCGTCGTTGCCGGGGTGGTGACGTTGGCCGGGAGCGGATTGGCCTACAGTGCGCTGAATGTGCACCTTTTCGGCACCAAGGCGGCGACGCAACCCGCCAAGCCCGACATCACCCGAGGTGTCGCGAACTTTGACGTCCCAGATGTTGAGTTCGTCAGCAGTAAGGACAGCCCGGGTAAGGTCACTTTCAGGCACGGCTCTCACGTCGATTTGGAGAAACCTGCTTGCGCCGAATGCCATACCGGCCGCTTCAGTATGCTGAACGCATCGAAGCAGGTCCGGACTGGCGTGGACATGCATGACGCCCAACACTGCGGCGCCTGCCACGACGGCAAGAAGAGCTTTAACGCTAAGGAAGACTGCGCCAGCTGCCACGGCAACTGAGAAACGCAGGGGCAAAGGGGCAAAGGGGCAAAGGGGCAAAGGGGCAGAGGGGCAAAGGGAAGAACGTAAAAGCCGTTTCCCTTCGCCTCTCCTTCGTCCCTTCACCTCCTTCCCCTTCTTCCCTTTGCCCCTTTGTCCCTTTGCCCCTCTGCCCCTCTCTTTGCTTATTTTTTCAACATTCCCTACTGCAAAAGAGATATACTTTTCCACCAGGTGAAGTAATGGTTCGTAGACTGCGCCGGTGGACTTTCAGCCTAAGTTTGAAGCTCAGCGTCTGTCTGATCGGCAGCATCCTCATCGTTTTCGGCGTCGTCGGATACCAGCACATCAGGGTTCATGAACGTGACTTGGAGGAGTTCACCTTCGCGAGTGCCGAACGGATCGCGGACATCATCAAGAACAGCACGCGTTACAGCATGATGCGGAACCAACGCGAGGATGTCTTTCAGATCATCCAGACGATCGCCCACGAACCCGGCATAAATAAAATCCGGATTTACAACCAGGACGGCTCTATCCGCTACTCGACCGATGCGAACGAGTTGGGGACGCAGGTGGATAAAAGGGCCGAAGCCTGTTACGCGTGCCACGCCCAGGAACAGCCTCTCACGCGTCTCAACCGGCCGGACCGAGTGCGCATTTACCAGGCGGCTTCAGGCGAGAGGATTCTCGGGCTGATTAATCCGATCGAGAACAGCCCCGATTGCGCCGGGGCAGGTTGCCACGTCTCGCCTGCGCAGCAGACGGTGCTCGGTGTCCTGGACGTGACGCTGTCTCTACAAAAGGCGGACCAGATGATCGCCGAAGGTCGCAGCAAGATCGCCCGGGGTGTGGTTATTGCGGCCGTGGTGATTTCCGGCCTTTTCGGCCTGTTGATCTGGGCGGTGGTCTATCGCCCCGTCAGGCAGCTGAGATTAGGAACTCAGCACGTCGCCCGGGGTGAATTGGATTACTCGATCGAGGTTGGCTCAAGAGACGAGATAGGCGAATTGGCCACCTCGTTCAACCACATGACCGAGGAGCTGAGGCGTGCCAAGGAAGAGATTACCGACTGGACGAGGAAGCTCGAACAGCGGGTCGAGGAGAAGACCACTGAGCTCCAGCGGGCCCATCAGCGGATGATCAAGATCGAGAGAATGGCGTCAATGGGCCAGTTGGCAGCCATCGTCGCTCACGAGATCAACAATCCGCTGGCCGGCATCCTGACCTACGCCAGGCTGCTTCGGAAGAAGGTGGGGAAATCCGTCGGAAACCCGGAAAGCTGCGAGCAGGTCCAATCGGACCTAGATCTGATTGCAAGCGAGGCGGCCCGGTGCGGAGAAATCGTCAAGGGGCTGCTTCAGTTCGCACGACAGGGAAAGAGAAACTACCAGGCGAATGATCTAAACCAACTCGTCAAGGAGTCAATCCGCCTAATCAAGCACAAGGTTGATCTGATGTGTATCAGCACCGAGTTGGAGCTTGACGAGAGCCTTGTGCCGGTCGTCTGCGACTCGCAGGAAATCAGGCAGGCGCTCGTGGCTGTCCTCATTAACGCCTGCGAGGCGGTTCACTCCGATGAGGGGGTAATCCGGATTGGCACGCAGCTCCGACCGGACCTCGATTCTGTCGACATTTGGATTCGCGACAACGGCGTCGGCATGGATGCCGAGACGCAAAAGCACATTTTCGAGCCGTTTTTTACGACCAAAGAGCACGGGAAGGGCGTCGGGCTAGGCCTGGCGGCCGTGAGCGGTATCATCAACCAGCACTCGGGCGAGATAGAGGTGGAATCGGAGCCGGGCAAGGGAACGAAGATCACGCTGCGCCTGCCTTTGACCTCGGAGGCAGCCACGGCAGGCGACAGCACGAAAGCGATCGCGCTGTAGCGGGGAAGAGTGAAACGATGGAGACGAAATCAAAGGCACGGATTTTGATTGTCGATGACGAGCTGATCGTCCGTAAATCGCTGGCCAGCTGGTTCCAGGAGGAAGGGTACTCCGTGGACGTGGCTGAGTCGGGGAAGCAGACGCTTGAGAAGCTGGTCGAAAACGACTGGGATATCTTCCTCCTCGATATCAAGATGCCCGGTATGGACGGCCTTGAGCTCCAGCGCAAGATCAAAGAGATCCACCCCAATGCTTCGGTGATCATCATGACCGCCTATGCGTCGGTGGAGACGGCGGTCGAAGCGATGAAACAAGGGGCCTACGACTATATCGTGAAGCCTTTCGAACCTGACGATCTGGAACACATGGTTCGTAACGCGACCGAGCGAAAGCAGTTGATGACCGCCAACAGTCAGCTGCGGGAAAAGATCGAGGAGATGAGCCCCTACCACGGTATTGTGGGCAAGAGCCAGGCTATCCGGAAAGTGCTCGAGGAAATCCGAATGGTGGCGGAAAGCGACACGACCGTCTTGATCCGCGGCGAGAGCGGAACGGGGAAGGAAGTAGTCGCCCGGGCAATTCACGCGACCAGCCTCCGGCGATACATGCCGATCGTAGTCGTCAATTGCGGGGCTCTGGCCGAGGGGGTACTCGAAAGCGAGCTTTTCGGACACGAGAAGGGCGCGTTTACGGGGGCCCATTACCGCCGCAAAGGCAAGCTTGAAATGGCTGATGGCGGCACGCTCTTCCTGGACGAGATCGGCGATATCGGATTGAAAACCCAGGTCGACCTGCTGCGCGTCTTGGAAGAAAAGAAGATCTGCCGGGTGGGTGGGAATACCTACCTGCCGGTTGATTTTCGACTGGTTACGGCGACGAATAAGAGCCTCGAGGAGATGGTGTCGGAAGGCACATTTCGCGAGGATTTCTATTATCGGCTCAATGTCTATTCGATCTCGATTCCGCCTTTGCGACAGCGCACCGAAGATGTGCCTCTGCTGGTCGACCACTTCCTCCGGCGTTTCTCAAACAGCATGAACAAGCCGGTTCCATCGGTCTCCCAGGAAGCGATGGCCCTGCTTCTGGGTCATGATTGGCCGGGCAACGTGCGCGAGCTTCAGAATGCCATGGAAAGGGCGGTGCTGATCAGCCAGGGCGGTGAAATAGTGCCGGAGGCGCTCCCCTTTTATTCCGGCGCGAGCCAGCCAGCCGGCCCCGGCAAGTCGCTGGCCGAGGCTGAGAGCGTTCACATCCACAAGGTGCTGCAGGAGTCCGAGTGGAACATTTCTCGAGCGGCGCGGCTACTCCAGATCGATCGTGTGACGCTTTATAACAAAATGAAGAGATACGGTCTGAGGCGGGACCAATAAGTGCTCAAATGACAGGAGTCAGAAGTCAGGAGTCAGAATGAAAACGAGTAGTCGAAAACCGACGCACTTCTGACCCTGCCTTTCATTCTGACTTCTGACTTCGGACTCCTGACTTCTGCTTTCGCCATGCTTGAAATTCAGCTGGTCCGAGTCGGACATGTCAAACAGGATGTCGTCGACTTCCTCTGTATGGCCCTGCCGGACAGTTTGGGTTTGAGCTGCTCGGTTCTCAAACCCGTCGTCGACCCGTCAGCCGCCTATAATCACGCCCGCCATCAATACAACTCGATTGACATCCTGGTTTCGATCTCGACCCTCCAGACCACAACCGGAGTCAAGGTTCTGGGCCTTACCCCATTTGACCTGTTCATTCCTATCCTCACGTTCGTCTTCGGCCAGGCGCAGCTGAACAATCGGAACGCCGTCATGTCCTTTCATCGGCTGCACCAAAGCTACTACGGCCTGCCCGAGGACGAAGACGTCTTCTTGACCCGCTGCGAGAAAGAGGCGCTCCACGAGCTCGGGCACACCTTCGGCCTGGTTCACTGCCGCAACTTCGAATGCGTGATGTACCTGTCAAACGCGATCGAACAGGTTGACCTGAAGATGAGCGCGTTCTGCGACGTGTGCCGCGGGAAGTTGGACGAGGCGATCGCGCAGCCGGTTATTCACCACAAGGGTACCCCCTAGCCACCCGGCCCGAGTCCGATCAAACGGATCCGACTGATCGGTCCGATCCGTCCGATCAGACTCGGGCCGAGTGACTATTCGTGCGGATCTTTTCAATTCAAATTATTGAATAGGCCGGATGCGTTTGAAAACAGGCGACTTATGCTTTTCAGCAACCACCTTGTCGACATTTTTTTGAATGCCGTTTTTCCACCGGTCAGAGAGGCAAAAAACGGGTGATATCCGTAAACTGTTGAGAAACAATGGTGTTGCTGGTTTTGGCGGAAAACGGCACGGGAATTGCTGTATGTGAAGGCGAGTCCAGTCGAGCAATCGGAAACTGGAATCAACATATTCGACCTGTTGGTAAGGTCGAAAGTAAGCATGCCAGAAGGCGGGAATTTAGAGAGCCTGGGATGCCATAGACATTCTTAGCCTTCTGGTATGCTTCAATCCTACCTGAGTTTCCCCAGATGATCCGGTTCCGGGCTGTCCTGTCCCCAGTCTGTAAAACCTCTTTCCTGTAGTATAGTTCTAATTCCTCGGTAGGCAAGAATGTCGAGTTGTGGGTCGAGCCTCCGAAACGGCACGGCTGGCGAAAGGCAGGGAGAACGTGATCTTCATCGGTATTGATTGCGGCACGCAAAGCTTGAAGGCAGTAGCTTGGGACGAGTCCCGGGGAACCGTAGGGTCGGCGGGTCGGAGTTACGATCTGATTGAAGGCTTGCCGCCGGGCCACAAGGAGCAGCATCCCAGCCTCTGGATCCGAGCGCTCGATGACTGCCTCACGGAACTGCGGGCCAAGGGGCTGGATATGGAGGCGGTCGCCGGCATCGGCATTTCCGGACAACAGCACGGTCTGGTCGTTCTCGACGCCGCGCATGAACCGGTGCGGGCTTCGAAGCTGTGGTGCGACACAAGCACCGAGCCGCAGTGCCGTCGGATCATGGAAGCAGCCGGTGGACCGTCGGCCTATCAGAAGGAAATCGGAAACGGCTTGCCCCCCGGGTTCACTGCTTCAAAAATTCTTTGGCTGAAAGAGAACGAGCCTGAGAACTACCGCCGGGTCCGCCACATCCTTCTCCCTCATGATTACCTGAACTTCTACCTGACCGGCGAGCTCGTTGCCGAACGGGGTGACGCGTCGGGAACGGGGTACTTCCGGGTCCGGGAGCGCGAATGGTCGTCCTCGGCCTTGTCATGGATCGATCCTGACCGGGATCTCCTGTCGTGCATACCGAAGCTAATCCCGTCCTCGGCACCGGCCGGCCAGCTGCGAGGCGAGCTTCAGCGTCGATGGGGCATGTCGTCGAAAGTTTTGGTCAGCTCGGGCGGCGGCGACAATATGATGGGCGCCATAGGATCGGGAAACGTCAGGCCGGGAATGGTGACAGTGAGCCTCGGCACTTCCGGCACGCTCTACAGCTTCAGCGATTCGCCGGTAATTGACCCGCAAGCCGAAATCGCGGCGTTCTGCGACAGCACGGGCGGCTGGCTCCCGCTCGTCTGCACCATGAATGTGACGGTCGCGACGGAAATGGTCCGCGGCGGTTTTCTCAATGTGGGGTTGAGCGAATTCAACCAAGTCGTAGAAGGTATCAAGCCGGGTGCGGACGGCCTTGTCCTCGTGCCGTACCTGGAAGGTGAGCGGATGCCGAACGTACCGCAGGGGACGGGCGTCCTGCTCGGATTGCGCCCCTCAACGGCGACCCCAGGCCACCTGGCTCGCGCGGCGATGGAAGGAGTGACCTTCGGGCTGTACTACGGGATGGAGCGGATGCAGGAGCTGGGCATCGTGCCTTCGGAAGTCCGGCTGATCGGCGGCGGGGCGAAGAGCAGGGTGTGGCGCCAGATTGTCTCTGACGTGTTTGACACCCCGGTCGTCTGCCCGGAGAACCAGGAGGGCCCGGCTTTTGGAGCCGTCCTGCAAGCGCTCTGGTGCGTGTCGGGCCAGTCGGCCGGTGACCTGATCGACCGAAACCTGAAGCTTGATGAATCGACCCAGCACTGCCCGGACGACCGGAACAAAGCCGTTTATCGGCAGCTCTATGCCCTCTACAAGGATTTCAGCCGCGATCTAATCAAGAGTGGGGTCTTCGAGAAGCACCGCGCGTTGATCGCGGGATGAAAAAAAGCAGGAGTCAGAAGTCAGAATGGGAAAACAGAGTCGGTTTCATTCTGACTCCTGACTTCTGCTTTTCAGCTGTCTAGTAATTCCCCCCTTAGCACGGTTACCGCCTGGCCGCCCAGCAACACTCGGTTGCCGCGCACCCCGACTCTGACCACCC
>Ga0105092_10002067_pt1 | contig 10721 bp, 15 predicted proteins | sample PPLLak2March2015_FD_87021 | JGI IMG/M metagenome (GOLD analysis project Ga0105092, IMG submission 87021) | Freshwater sediment microbial communities from Prairie Pothole Lake near Jamestown, North Dakota, USA - PPLs Lake P7 Core (1) Depth... | ecosystem: Environmental > Aquatic > Freshwater >...
GAATTAACTCCCGAACCACTTGAAGAACCTTCGATTGATTTTAATCAAATCCATGAAGAAGTTAACTTTGAATTTCAGAAAGATTATCAAATAGGTGGTGGTGACCCAACTAAAGAAGCTGAAATAGATGAACTTCCTATGGAAGAACCGATTGTTGATGATGCTAAAACGATAATTGGTGATGTTGCCGATGAAAATGGTTTTTATAACGCAGAACCAAAAGAAATTAATCTTCATATTGACGAAAATATTATCAATGATATTAACGATATTCATAGGACAGATATTATTGATGATGCAAAAGAAATGATTACACAATCTTTTGATGAACCAGTAAAAATTAATATCGTTGTTGAAAAACCCCGTAGAACTGTTAAGGATTTGAGCGTATCTGAATTAAGAACATATAAAAGAACAGGAATTATACGACAATAGTCAATTATTTTTTCATATGGTAGTATTTATGATAAATAAAAATAAGTTTTTACAAATTAAACAAATAAGAACATGGCAGGAGAAATGATAAGGGGTATCCCATTCGAATACGAACCATTAAGAGTTAATAGATTCTTTGCAGAATTCGCAGATGAATTAGGCATTGAAGTTTGGAAGGTACAGAAATTCAAAAGACCTTCAATGAAAATTAACTCTGTACCCATTCAGTTCATGAACGAACAAAACTATGTTGCTGGAAGATATACTTGGGACACGATGTCCGTGACATTCCTTGACCCAATTGGTCCTTCGACCTCACAGCAATTAATGGAGTGGGTTCGTTTACACGCTGAATCACTTACTGGTCGTATGGGTTATAAAGCAGGATATGCAAAAAACATATTATTGAAAGCATTAGACCCAACAGGCGTAGAAGTACAGAAATGGTTTTTGGAACAATGTCAGATTGTTAGCATTGATTTTGGTGACAACGATTACACTAATGACGAGTTAACAAACATTACATTAGAATTGCAACCTTGGAGATGTATATTGAATCTCTAAGAAACACACCGGAAACAGAAAGATGAAGCCACAGAAATGTGGCTTTTTTTCAAAATTAATTATGGGAAACTAAAACAAATAATATGAAAAATAGAATTAAATTTTCGCTTTTTGAAAACATAAAAGATAAAGAAATTGCATATATTTTGGGTTTGATATGGGCAGATGGTCATGTTTCATTTGCCAATAATTCATCAAAAACACCAATTATTAAACATAGCGCAAAAGAAGATGATAATATTACATTTGCTAAAATTTTAAAATTCTCTGGTGATTGGAATAATTTCACAACAAAAAATGTTGGGTCTTACGCTAAAACACCCAAAACAATTTCAATAAATTGGGTTTCAAGTAGAGAATTTGGTGAATTTTTAATTAAAAATCAATATAGAAATAAAATTGAATCGCCTAATTCCATATTAAATTTAATACCTAATGAATTACAACAATATTGGTTTAGAGGATTTTTTGATGGAGATGGGTCAGTAACCATTAAATCTAAAGGTCATCATTCTATTGCATTTACTGGACATGAAAAACAAGATTGGAATTTTATTGTTGAATTATTTAAATCAATCGATATTATTAACTATCGAATTAGAATTATTGAAAGTAGGGGTGGTAAATCTTCACAGATAAGAGTTACGAATAAAAGAGATATATTAAAATTCGAAAATTACATCTATTCAGATTTTGACGAATTGCAATTAGGATTATTGAGAAAAAGAATTCAATTTAAATCACTTTAATTCTATTCTTAATAAGAATATCAACATAATATGACATATCTTTAGTTTCAATTAATTGATATGTTGGATTATTATGTGAGAACCAAACAATATATGATTTACCTAATTTAACACCCGTGTTTTTTTCAATAATATATTTATATAATCCAAGCTGTAATGAATATAGAATTAAATCACAATCTTCTAACATAAACAAATCATTAAGTAAATGTCTACTTTTCATCTCAAATGTAAAATCTTTATTTGTTTTCCAATCATAAATTTGAAATTCTTTTTTTCTTATATTATAAAATAACATATCAAGCATTCCTGCAATGAGGGATTCACGGTCATAAACAACATATTCGGTTTTAATTGGAATTAACTTACCTTGTACGTCATTATAGAAATTATCCACATGGTTTTTTGTCGTTTGATATTCGCCAGAAATTGGGTCAAATCCAAATTCTTTCAATATTATACCTTCAGGATATTCAAACTTTTTATTTAAGAATAGCTTCTCTGTATAATCATGAATTGCCGAACCTTTAATTGTACCCTTTTTATTGATGAACTTCCATGCTCTAAGCACTTCTTTTTGTGTGACATGATATTGGTCACTTTTGAAGTTCGACCAATAGTCTGAATCAAAATCTTCTTGATATTTATGAATTAATGTGGTAACAGAAACCAATTCCTTTTTATCAAGGAAGTACTTATGTGGTTCGTCATAAAATGTAATATCATTAAATGCCGTGAATATTTCGTTGGGTATCTGTATGTCCATAAGTGGCAAATATACAAATAATTTAGTTAACTACAATATTCTTTTGTAATATTCCACTAAAGTCTATTTCTTCCAATGATTTTATGATTGAATCTTTATCTGCTGGTACATTCGAATAGCCGTGAATGTGTGTAATAAGCGCACTACGAATAATATTCAATGCTTCAACAAGAACATCACCTCTTGCAATTGGATGTCCCTCATCGAAGATTCTCTGCCTATCAGCAGCATTTAATCTCGCTGCTTTAAATTGTGGATTTCCTGTGTGTGAAATCAGTCCGATTTTATCTGCCATCATTATAGCATTACTATGATATGCACCAGTATTGTTTTCTTGTTCGAAAACCAGACTTACTTGTGCTGGATTTTTTACGTTAAGTTTAAGCACATCATTAGCATCGTGTTTACCAGCACGTATATGAACTTCATTTACACGCAAAATCACGTCAGTATTGACTTTACCAATAATTGCCACATCAGTTTTTAATGGAAACACACCATCTGCATCAGGAAGTGTTGAAACAGCAGCTTCAGGATTTGTTATGGCAACATTTGTTGTTGATAATGCAGTGTATATACTATCATATCCAACTTTTTGTAGCTGTGATATTACACTACCTAACCAATATCTATTTCTTTGTGGATATTTTGTATTTTCAATAAATATTCTAACCATTTCACCAACTTGTGGATATATGTGAAAGAATTTTGGTAATAATGGATAACAAGGAGAAAGATTATCATTACTAATTCTACCATCTAATTCGGGGATTTTTACTTTAATCACACCACCATCAGTATTATCATCAATTGATATTACTTCACCATAATAAATGTTATTAATTCCTTCAGTTTTTGCAATATTTTTGAAGGGATTTGATGTTTGTATGAATGGTTTATCGAATGACATTATCTATTATTTATTTCTTCAATCAATTTAATATAATTTTTTTCAATTTCAGTTAAATTCTCAAGTTTAATATTAATTGTTTTTTCGAGTTCATCAACTTCAATTGTATGATTAATTATTTCTTGCTTTAATGAATCATGTTTAACTTTAGTATCATTAATCATTTTAAGCAATTCTGTTGGTGTATATTTACTTAAATCTTCCATTATTGTGCAACTCCATATCCTTTAGCATAATATATTGTAGAACCAAACACCGTAACAGGTCCTGTTGGTGAAATACCTGCTGCAGTTACTGTAATTCCCGGTGGTATTGCTACTGTAATTATCATTTCCTGTTGAATGGCTTTTATATATTCTTCTGCCCTAATGCGTTCCATTATTTCGTCAGGTGCAACACTACCAGATGGCAATACACCCACTGGTAATCCTGCTTCAGATTTTCTTGCAATAATACGTGAAGCAATCTTAGTTGGAGATAACCCCGGACGTTTTGACACACCAGCTAATATAAGCGGTGCAGGAACTGGCGGTACGCCACCAACAGAAGAAAGTTTCAATATTTTATCAAAACCAGCAACAATCGCATCAATGCTATTAAAATCTATTGCCATTTTATTTTTTAATTTTTAATTCGTCAATACTTATCCATTTCCAACCCAAAATTAAGTTTGTAAACATCCTATTAAACCAATTGGGTTTAATTGTTGTTGCAAGTTGTGTACCATCTAATTTACCATCTATAAGGTAAACACCAACAAACTGTTTATTTAATTTTTGGTCTACTATCATTTTATGTAATTAAACTCTTTATAACACCTACAAATTGATTTATTTTTTCCTGAATAATTTTCTTAATTATTGGTGCAAGTAATGCGACCAAAAACACAACAATTAAATTAAATATGAATTCATTTATCATTTTCATTGCTTCTTTTATGACGCAATTTAAAAATATTTTAAAGTTTTTCATATCATCCTTTGGACTGCTTATTTTCACAGTACCATTGTTCTCGAACGCACTTATAATTGCAAGTAATGCTCTAATTTGTGGTGTTGTGGTTAATGCTTGTGCCAATATGTTTGTAATTGCTTTAATTAATCTTTGAAAAAATCCATCCTTAATTGTTGCACGATTAGCATCTGCAGTATCTTGTGTATCAACAGTACTTTCATCAATAGTTGCTTCAACAGCATTTCCAACAACAAAACTATCTGTTGAACCCGATATTGTTGATATTAAATTCGTCATACCACTTAATGGAAGTGTTGCACCAATTACACCACAACCCATGTCATAATAAATAATACCGTCTACCAATTCTTTTGCTTTTTGCAATAGTGCATCGTAATCATCTTGACTAATTTCGAAAGAATCGTCATCATCAATCAATTGGTCAATCAATTTTGACACTTGTAATTCTTGAAATGTTTGTTCGATAGTTTTATCCTGTACTGTACTAATTGTGCCATAAACACTATTCATAACATTAGTCATGAATTCTTTTTTGTTTATAATTACTGTATCATCAATATAATCACCAAGCCATTCACCAATCGTTCCGCTTGATGAAGCAACCGTTGGTTTAAATGTAAAACTATCGGTTGTTGAATTGTAATTAATTAAGATGTTATTATATGAAACATCAGTTCCTGCATTTACAATAGCATTATATGCGCTTTTATCAAAATTTGGTGTGGAATTATTAAATAATAAACTACCTTCAGCCGAACTTGGATTTGTTTTTAGCTTGCCATATACATCAATATTCTTTACTGGAACTGAAACGCCTGTTGTTTTAAAATATGTGGGCAATCCATCACCAGCATTATATTGAATCATTTGTTTTTTCAATGCAGTTTTTAATTGTGGTTCTGCACCATCAATAAAATTGGTGAATAATTCACCTGTTAATTGTTTAAGTGCTTCTGAACCAACAACAGTTTTAAGTACGTCAAGCAAAAAGGGTACTACATCCTTTTTATTATTAACCGAAGGAAATAGATTAGTCGTATCGGGCAAATTTCTTTCTTCTTTCAATGAAGAATATGCACCAATAGTAGTAAAAATATTCTTTTTGCTATCCATTAAACTCATTACTGCTTATTTTTTTCTTTTCTTTGAAGTTGTGACTGAACAAAATCCAATAGTTCATTTCTTTGGTCAGTACTTATAGTATCATCTTCTTTAGTCTTTTCAGTAGATACAGTACCAGCACCACCCGATTTACCATCATATACAACATCATTTAAAAGTTTAAGTAATGCTATTTTCTGGTCTTGGTTTTTAGCTTCTGCTGCAATAAGTTTAACAATTTGGTCACCGATTGCCTGAATTTCACCACCTTCTTTTACTTTTAATTCCCATTTGGTGAAAAGTCTGGCAATTTTTGCTTTAATGTTATGGGACTCGTCATAAATCTCCTGAAAGAGTTTATTTACGGTTTCTTCGTCCAATCTCATTTTTTTTCTCTGTGGTCTTGCCATAATGATTTAATAGTTTTAGTACATATAAATACGCATTATTTAGAAATGGGATTTATCATGTAGATATCAAGAATGCCGTTATATTTTAAATTTTTACTTTCAGGATATTCTTTCAAGCCAATATTATTTGGATTAACATCGTGAACAATATTAAAATTTTTATCAATAATTACTGCATGTGTTGTAGGTGGTTTATCTTTTGGGTCATAATATTTTGGAGAATAGACACTTGCATAAAAATAACCGTGAACTCCTTCCATTTGTTTTATTTTATAAAATCTATTTCTTAATCCTTTTGCGGTTGGAACACCTTCTCTTTTGTTTATTATGCGCCATTGATTATAATTGTAAAGACAACCATCATAATCATATCCACATTCTTTTATGAAACCAAAAAATTCTCTATGCCATTCATGACCAAATAATTTAAAATTCGGAACATCTTCAAGTTTTTTATCGAAAAGACTGGCAATCGCAGCTTGCATACAATTACCATGTCCTTTATCGACTATTGTTTGATATATTTTTATCATTTTAATCTTCCAGATATCCTACCTTTTCAAAGAAATAAATGTCCTTAAACGGTTTGATTGCGATTCGAATTTCTTTTGTACTTAAACCAGTTTGTTCTTTCAAAAATAACAAGATTTTATTTTTAGCAAATTTATTTGTGACCCTTTTAACATATTTTCCATCAGGACTATCTTCTTGGAATAATATGTGCCAGTTTTTCAATACATTGACAATTGCATCTCCAACAATTACTTCATTCCTTTTCATTGTTACATCATTATCAATTTTGTCTTCAATTTTATCCACAACACTATTAATCAATTCTTCAAGATGATACTGATTTTCAGTTTCAATTTCATAAGAATAGTCACAATTTTCATTAATTTCATCGGAATAGTCATCATAAGATAAATTAATTTTCTTCTCACTATAACTACGTCTTCCGTGGTCTTTATAATAATTTCTAATAATGGTTTGACAATAACTATATGCCTTTGAATTAAATATTCTGTAATTAAATTCACTGTCTTCACCAAGTAATGATTTTAATTTTTCATTCGCTTCTTCAGCATACCAAAATCTGTATTCAGGTGGCATTTTAACCCATTTATCAAAACCCTTTTTATTTTGTTCGATAATAAACGGTCTATATTTGACCATATGTTCAATCAAGTGCGTTAATGCATTTGATTCTACTTCATCCATACTATAATTACCAATATGTATTGGATATCTTCTTAATATAGTCTCTTTCATTTTACGGAAGGGTTCAAGCAGAATTTTATTATATATTCTATTTTTTTCTTCCACAGAGTTTGAATTTATATAATCAAAAACCGCTTTTTCTTCCCTTTCGGCAAAATATGGTACATTATCTTCAACTTCTTTCATCTATCACAAATCAACACATATAAGTTATTTTTTAAGAGCCAATTTTGACATATCAATTGGTCTGTCATTGGTGAAGTTTGCTTCTTTGGTTGCCACTTCAAACCAGAATTTTCTTTCATCAACAGGCATTGTTTTGAGATAAATATCAAATAAACTACCTTCACGAGTTGCAAGGTGCTTGTAACCAATCTTAGGTATTGTGAAAATCTTACATGCATTATTTAACGCTCTGAGTAAGAATTCATACATGAATGTTAATTTAACATTTGATTTATATCCACCAATATTCTTAAACTCTGATTTTTTTATTACTGCACCACTAAGTTTGAAGTCCGTGTATTGTTTAAGTGCAGCAGCATTTAAATAACCCATTTCACCATTTTCACCAACAAATTGTTGTGCCCAAACAGTTTCATTTGTCAGTTTAATGCCTTCATTTTTACTATTGACTTCAATCATCATACTAAGAAATACATCAACATCGGGGTATGCATCTACATGCTGACACGCATTACGGAAATACGTTGTACTGAATTCATCATCGTATTCAAGTACCGTAAAATAATCTGTTGTTATTGCATTAACACCCACATTAACCTGTGATTGATAATCTGTGCTACCTTCATGATTTACAATTCTCACTTTTGGGTTACGCCCCGGAACAAATGTATCGTCATTATATTTTACACAACATTCAATAAGACCCTCTAAACCAAGTGGAGATACAATAAGTACTTCAGGTAATTCAGAAACTCTTTCTTGTTTAAAAACCGATTCAATTGCTTTGTCTAAATATCCAGCGACTACTTCATTGAATTCGTGTACTGGAATTATTACTGATATTTTCATTATTATATATTTATTTAAATATTATTATTTTTGTTCAACAACTGGTTGAATTGCGCCTTCTAATAGCTTGATTCTCTGATTAACTAAATCAGTATATATTACGTTCAAGGCTTTTTCGCTATTATCTTGATTATATTTAGCAACAATTTTATCCATCGAAGCATATAATTCAGGAGTGATACTGTCATCCAAGAACTTAACAAGAACCTCTCCAATTAAAATAGGAAGGTCATAGTAATTTTCAGTCCATACTCCACCACCTTCAACCGTTCTTACGGGAACACCATTTTCATCTCTTTCAATAAGATATTCTGGCATGATATCCGGTTTCAAACAAATCGGAATTGTACCTGATTTCATACATTCAAGAGGAAATGTACCGAATGACGAAATTCTGTCAATCCAAACCGCAGCGAAATTACCTTGTAATCTTTTTGCAAAGTCTACCCTACGCATTTGTTGTGGTGGCTTGCTTTTGGTAAGCATGGCATCAAAACTCAACCACGTATACTGTGGATACTTACTGAAGAACAGCTTCACGAGTTTACTAATTTCATTAGCATTTCTACCAATAACAGACACAACAGGCTTCTGAGGTAATTTCGATTTTTCGAAATAATCGGGAATTCCAACATCATAGGTTCTGATATCATACTTTCCAATACCATAGAAAGTTTCAACCCATTCTTTAAGTGTTGGGGATGTAGTTATGATATCGTTAATACCAAAGGACTTCCATTCAGTACCGGGAATCAAACTATTTAACATATAGTCAACAGATTGAAGTAAACCAACTCTCAAACAAGGTAACTTTTTGGTCTGTTCCATAATATTTGAAAATACTTCAGGAATTACCATAATATCTTCAGGACCTACAGTTAACTTTGGGTCAGCCATTGACATGTGTTTCAATGCGGTAAGTTCTTTTTCAACCCACAGTGGCGGTACGTAGTCACCCTTTTCGGTCATGATTATTACTTCATATCCCATATTCTTTACAACGGTAGCATGAAAATAAACTTCATATACGCTGGCTACAGGACTTTGTGATTCTGGTACACAGAAGATAAATTTTGATTTTTTATTCACCATTTTATCCAATGATACTTTAATCTTTTCAATTTTTTCTAATTCAGCTTTTTGTGCTTCATTATTTAATAATTCTTCGCTCATTTTTTTAATTATTTTTTATATTTAATTATTTTTTCAAAATCCGGGTTATCAATCAAATCTGCAATCTGCAAAACTTCCAATGAACCTACTTTAATATTTTCATTGTACGGTCTTTTCATTTTAATTAATTTCTTACCCCACGGACAACCCAATTCTAAAATTTTAGGGTCTGTTGTTATTAATACATCAACATTTTTCCACATATCGAGTGAATCATCAACAAAACAATAGTTTTTGAATCTGCTGGTCATTTTACTCAAGAAAAATAATGTTGGTGGTATGCTGAACTGATTTTCAACTGAGAATAGTGTAAAATCTGCAGTATTGCCATATTTTAAACAGAAATTTTTAACATGTAAATCCATTCCCTTGTACATCATTGTTGCACTGGCATGAATTTCGAACACATAATCTTCATACATGAAACGATTATACATGTCCTTTGCACTAATCACATTTTTTTCCGGTGCTTTAAATAAAAAGATATCTGCATTTGCTTCACCTGTTTTTTCATCGACCTGATATTCAACCGGACTAATATTTTCTGGCATCTCTCCGGGTTCTTTTAATTCATTAATTACTTCAACAGTATCTTCCCATTTATATTCTTTAAAGAAATCATAAACATATTTTGCAACATGTTGGTCTTCACCAAATTCTTGTGAATAAAATCTGTCAAATTGAAGCCATTTTGCTCTCAGTATTTCATTGATATCAATTCCAACTCTTAATTTAGCCATTGTTTTCTTCTTTTAATAATTCGAGTTGAATTTTCAACTCTTGATTTAATTTATCCATTAATTCAGTATGTTCTTGAATTAATTCGGCTTCAGTAATGTATTTTGGATTAATACATTCGAGCCTTGTGTCATACGATTGTACTGGAATTACAACTAATTCACCTTCGAATTGCGTAGGACCTATTTTATTTGTAATTTTTTTCAAGTATTCTTTGATGTCTTCACTACGGATTCCAGCAACACCAACGTACAATACTATTATTAATCTATCTTCCATTTAACTACGTATTTTATCTTTATGAATTAATTTGGTTTCGGTTTCACCAGTTGTTGGATTAACCATTGTTACTTTTTTAACCGGACTTTTATAATAGTCTTTGAATTTTTCCTTAATAACAGTAATTAACGGATTACGAACATTTGTATCTTGTTCACCCATTTTAATAACACCCATGTCATTAACATCTTCGAACATATCCAGAAGTGTTTCAAGTGAACTTTCGCTCTTATTCTTCATATCAATTTGTTCTATATCACCAAGTAATATCATCTTTGAATTACTGCCAATACGTGTAAGTAATGTCAGAGAATTATCAAGTGTAACATTTTGCATTTCATCGGCAATAATAATACAATCGTCAAGAC
>Ga0105092_10002068_pt1 | contig 10719 bp, 4 predicted proteins | sample PPLLak2March2015_FD_87021 | JGI IMG/M metagenome (GOLD analysis project Ga0105092, IMG submission 87021) | Freshwater sediment microbial communities from Prairie Pothole Lake near Jamestown, North Dakota, USA - PPLs Lake P7 Core (1) Depth... | ecosystem: Environmental > Aquatic > Freshwater >...
CTCGCCAGAAAAAGGTTTGTTTTGGTTCGCTGCATCACCGATAGCAAGGAATCCGTTCCCAACCAGGGAAAAGGGCGAGTGGTGGTATGGGATGGCTCCCTGCCGGTGGTAGAGTACCTTGCCAGGGTTTCCGAAGTATTCTTCGCGCCATTCTTTGTGCTTCTTCCAGGCATTATCAAAACTGTCCGGCTGGCCGATGCCAAGGATAGCGCCGTCGCCCCAGCTCTTGTTCCAGAAAGCTTTGTGGAACAGGTAGGAGTTGCTGCCGGTGGGAAAACCGGCTGGGATTTCGTCCCGGTATTCCAGGCAGACATACAGGCAATCTTCCGGAGGTACGGGTTTGTTTTCGACACCAAAACTGTCCGGTAGTTTCGTCCGCACAGCAGCCCTCAATCCGGAGGCATCAACGATCAGCTTTGCGCGCGCCTGGAAAGTGTCACCGTCTTTCGTTCCGGTCACACCGACCAGGTGGTCCCCGTTCATAATGACCCCATTCACTTCGGATTTTTCCAGGATCGTCGCTCCGCATTCCATAGCATAGCGGTGCATACGCCTCAGGAATGCCGGCATAGACATGACGTAAATAGTGTAGCGGACAGGCTGGCTGACTTTGAGATCGGGTGACCAGTTGTACCCCACTTCCTCCGTGTGGATCAGCTCATCGTGACCAGGATGAGGGATGTCAAACTCATCAAAGCGAATTTTATCCATATGAAAGATTTCGATGTGCTTTCCCAGGCTGTCAAGCGTCCTGGCTTCGAGGACAAGCGTACGGAATCCCGCTTTCCCAAGCTGCCAGGCAAAGTAGCAGCCTGCACTACCTGCGCCGACCACGACCACATCTGCAAGATATTCTTGTGTCATTTTCCGATCCTCCGGAAGGATTTGGGGTTGATTGATTATATACTGATGTTGTTACTTGCGGAATGTGATTGGCTGCTGCTGCCCAGGCGGTAATTCAATGTCTCTTGACAATCTTAAGCTAATACGATAAACTCACTCCCATTCCCGGTTGGGGAGTAGCTGCTTGCTGATACTGCCTGTGTCAGCAGTGTGGTAGTCGTCAGTACGGAGCATGGCCCGCCATAAGCCGCTCCCGGCTGCCAATTCTTTGTAACAGCGAGACCACCGCAACGATTTGTTGTGGTGGTCTTTTTGTCATCTAAATATCTGGGGAGTAAATATGTTGAAGACTTCATCCATCCAAAATTGGCATACGATACCTGCAGCTGAGGCTTTGGAGAGCCTGGATTCATCAGCAGAAGGGCTGACGACCGACAGGGCTAAGGCTTTGCTGCAAGAGTTCGGACCGAATGAACTGGTTGTCGCCAAAGGCTCGACGGCCTTAACGATCCTGATCGAGCAGTTCAAAAACATCTTCGTGATTATCCTGTTGATCGCGACCGTTATTTCAGCCGTTTTGGGACACGGGCTGGAAGCCGCCGCAATAGCCGTTATCGTGCTTTTCGCGGTGCTGCTTGGTTTCATTCAGGAGTACCGGGCGGAACGAGCTGTGGAAGCCCTTCGAGAGATGGCAGCTCCCACTGCCAGCGTCTTGAGAGATGGGGTCGAGGTGGAAATTCCTGCTCGAGAATTGGTTCCAGGCGATGTGATCCTGCTGCACGCCGGGGATAAAATCCCTGCCGATGCCCGGCTGATAGAGTCTATGAACCTGCAGGCGGAAGAAGCCGCCCTGACAGGAGAATCCCTGCCGGTTCAAAAACATACCGATCCGCTGCCCGGTGATGATCTTGCCGTGGGAGACCGGAAGAACATGGTCTACTCCGGCACTGCTGTTACCTATGGGCGAGGAAAAGCCGTGGTTGCCGCCACAGGGATGAGCACCGAATTCGGAAAGATCACCGGAATGCTGCAGGGCATTGAATCCGGGGAGACTCCGCTGCAGCAAAACCTGGACCGGGTGGGAAAGGTGCTGGCGAAAGCAGCCTTTGTCGTTGTTTTTGCCATCGTCATATTGGGAATCCTGCGAGGCCAGCCCGTCCTCGAGATGTTCCTGTTCGGCATCGCCCTGGCAGTCGCCGTCGTTCCCGAGGCTTTGCCAGCAGTCGTGACCATCTCCCTGGCCATCGGTGTCCAGCGGATGGTCAAACGCAATGCTCTCGTCCGCAGGCTGGCAACAGTCGAAACCCTGGGCAGCACCTCGGTCATCTGCTCTGATAAGACCGGAACTTTGACGAAGGACGAAATGACAGTTCGCAAGATCTACACCGCCGGGCAAATGATCGAGGTGACCGGATCCGGGTATGATCCATCCGGTGAGTTCCACGTGAACGGACGAAAGAACGGTCACTTCGAGCCGCTGGCAGAGCTGCTGCGCGGCGCGGTTTTAGTATCTGATGCCCGGCTCATCGAACAGGCAGGGCGTTGGGACATTAAAGGCGATCCAACGGAGGGAGCCATGGTGGTTGCGGCTGCGAAAGCTGGCTTGCAAAAACCGGAGCTCGAGCGGCAGTTCCCCCGTCTGGACGAAATTCCTTTCACCTCCGAAACCAAGCGCATGACTGCGCTGGTTGAAACCCCCAATGGGAAAACCTCTTATTCAAAAGGCGCTCCGGAGGTCATCTTATCCTCCTGCACCCATTACCTTTCTGAAAACGGCGTGCGTGAGCTGGAAGAAGCAGAGCGAGAAACCATCCTGTCTACTGCTCAGGATATGGCCAGCCAGGCATTGCGCGTTCTGGCAGTCGCCTCCCGCCCGGCGGAATCTGTAAAAGAAGCCGAACAAGATATGATCTTCCTGGGGCTGCTCGGTATGATCGACCCGCCGCGCCCCGAGGCAAAGCAGGCTATCCAGATCTGTGAAACCGCAGGTATCCGTCCGGTGATGATCACCGGCGATCACCCGGTTACTGCAAAAGCAGTTGCCAGTGAGCTGGGCTTGCTGAAATCTGGGCGGGTAGTGACCGGCGCTGAGCTGGAATCCATGACGGATACCGAATTTGACCAGCAGGTAGAGGAGATCGATGTATACGCCCGTGTCTCTCCGGCTCACAAGCTGCGTGTGATCAGCGCCTTCCAGAAGAAGGGCCAGATCGTCGCTATGACCGGCGACGGTGTCAACGATGCACCAGCTCTCAAAAAGGCTGATATCGGTATAGCCATGGGGATCACAGGCACAGATGTCAGTAAAGAAGCTGCATCCATGACCCTGCTCGACGATAATTTCTCTTCGATTGTAGCAGCCGTCGAGGAAGGACGCGGCATCTTTGGGAACATCAAGAAGTACCTGATGTACCTGCTCTCTTCGAATATCGGTGAAATTGGGCTGATGGCGGGAGCCGCGCTCTCAGGCTTACCCCTGCCACTGTCGGCCGTCCAAATCCTGTTTGTCAACCTGGCTACGGACGGTCTGCCCGCCCTGGCCCTCTCGGTCGATCCTCCCGAACAAGATTTGATGCGCCGCAGACCGCGCGATCCCCGGCGAGGCATCTTTACGCGCCCTGTGGTAACGCTCATGATGGTCGGCGGGATCTGGTCTTCTATCGTCAACCTAGCCCTGTTTGCCTGGGCCCTTGGATCTGGACGGGGTCTGGCGGAAGCCATGACCATGACGTTCGTCTCGCTGGTCCTGATCCAGTTCTTCAAGGCCTATAACTACCGCTCGGACCGCAACTCGATTCTCGTCCGCCCGTTCAACAATAAGTGGCTGAACCTGTCGATCGTTTTTGACCTGCTTCTGCTGGTTGCGATCGTTTACATTCCCTTTCTGCGGGAGCCCTTCGGCACCTTCAGCCTGACAACCATGGATTGGGCGATCATCCTGATGGCTTCGTTCACCATCTCACCGGTGCTTGAGCTGGCAAAGTGGATGCTGCGGAAGGGTTGGTTCGGTCAATTGAGCGACTGAGCAATGCCCTTACAACGACGCCAGTCCCTCTCTTAGAGCATACAGGGCTGCCTGGGTGCGGTTCGCCAGATGCAGCTTGGTGAGGATGTTGCTCACGTGCGAGCGCACTGTCCCTTCCGTCACCACCAATTGCTCGGCGATCTCTTCATTCGAGCAGCCCTGTGCAATCAGTCTGAGCACATCCACTTCCCGCCCGGTCAGCGGCTCTTCCGTGGGCGGTAAATCAGGCGGCCGCTGCAGCTCCCGCATCAGCTTCATGGCTATGCTTGGCGACATAGACGGGCTGCCAGAGTGCACATCACGAATAGCGCTCAAGAGCGTTTTTGGTGGTGTGTTTTTCAACAAGTAGCCGTCTGCCCCGTTTTTAATTGCTGAGAAGACCATCTCGTCATCCGAAAAGCTTGTCAGCACCAGGATACGGATCGGTGCTGCCTCCCGTTTGAGCTCTCGGATGACATCTAACCCGCTCACACCGGGCATGATCATATCCAGCAGCAAGATATCTGGCTGGAGTTGGCGTGCCAGAGTGAGTGCCTGCTCCCCATTTTCTGCTTCGCCCAACAGCTTCATCCCCTTTTCGGTGCGGATCAGTGCCCGCAGCCCTTCCCGCACAACACCATGATCATCTGCTATTAAAATCCGGATCTCTTCAGTCATGAAGCCCTTCCTTATCGATAAACGACCCAATAGCCCTACCAAACAGATATATGTGATTCATTTGCCCAGGTATCTCAGCGGATAACTCAAAACGATCGAAATCAGCTGCCCAGTTGCGTCCCACGTTCTTCTCCAAGAGGACAACTCAAGCGTACGCATGTCCCCTCACCCGGAGATGAGTTTACTTCCAATTGCCCGCCAAGCTGCTTAGCCCTTTCACGCATGCTCACCAAACCCAGACCACCATCGATCACCTTTCCGGTGTCAAATCCGCGCCCGGTATCCCTGATCTCCAACCATAAGCTCCCGCCCTCGATTCCCAACCACACCGTTATGGTGTAGAGACCTGCATGCTTGAGGGCATTATTCAGCGCCTCTTTCACGAAAAGGTAAAGCTGCTGCTCCACCAGCGGGTCCAGCCTCAGGTCGCGGTCAGCGATCAACCACGCCTGCACCCCGGCCCTCCGCTCCACCGATTCCAGGCGGTGCTCAAGCGCGCCTACCAACCCGATCTTATCTAACTCCGGAGGGCGGAGCTCAAAGACCAGCAACCGCATCTCCTGTAGTGACTGCTGTGCAATCTCTCCTGTTCGCACCTGGTATTCTCGAGATTCTGCCACTTCGCCTTCTTCCAGCAATCGCAAGCTGGCTTCAGTGAGCAGGGTCAGGCTGTAGAGGGATTGGGTTACAGAGTCGTGCAGATCACGCGCCAACCGGTTGCGTTCGGCAGCAACAGCAGCTTCTTCCACCTTTTGACTGAGTTCTGCCACCTTCTGTTCCAACTCCCGGTTCCTCTTCTGTATGCTGCTCACCCGCCATTGATAACCACCCACCACAGCCCCAGCCAATGCCAAAACGCTTAACACTCGGAACCAACCGGTTTCCCATACCGGCGGTGTAACGATCACCGGAACTGCTATCCCGGTCTCATTCCAGGCTCCGTCGCTGTTAGCTGCTTTCAGGTGGAAAGTATATTTCCCGCCCTTCAAGTTTGTGTAGCTGACGAAATTTCGGGTGCCAGCATCAATCCAATTTGGGTCGAAGCCCACCAATTGGTACGCATACTGGTTCTTCATGGGAGCGTTATAATCCAGGGCAGCGAACTCAAAGGAAATGAAGCTGTCTTTGTACGATAATTCCAGCGGCTTGTCTCCGGTCAGATCTTTTGCCGCAAGCTGGTTCTGCTTCTCGAAGGCTGTGATCACCAGCGGCGGCGGGGTAGACGTGTCAGTTACCTCATCAGGGAAGAAGGTATTAAATCCCTCCACACCACCAAAGAACAGCTCCCCACTTCGGCTTCGAAAGGCGGATCGAGAATTGAACTCCAGACTCTGAAGCCCGTCCTCCACACTGTAGTTCTGAAAGGTTTCGGTCTGCGGATCAAAACGCGATAGACCTTTCGTTGTGCTGAGCCATAAACGACCCTGCTCGTCGGAGAGTATTCCATTTATCGTATTACTCGGCAGACCATCCGCAGCGTCATAGTGGCGGAAGAGCCCCGAGGCCAGCTCCAGGCGGTCCAGCCCATCCCGGGTACCTACCCACAATACACCTTGCGGGTGCTCCCACAGGCTGTAAATCTGGTTGCTGCCCAGGCTTTCTGAGTTAGAAGGGTCGTGGAGATAGCGCTGGAATGTCTCCGACTCCGGGTCCCAGCGGTTAAGGCCGCCATCATACGTACCCACCCAGAGGCTGCCGTCCAGGCCTGTATAGAGTACGAGAACTTCATCTGAGCTTAGGCTGGAAGGATTGGCTGGATTGTGACGGTAGTGGATAAACTCCCCGCTGTTAGGATCCAATCGATCCAACCCGTTGTTTAGCGTACCTATCCAAAGATTGCCAGCACCGTCCTCTGCTAGGCAGATCACTGAATTTGAGCTCAGGCTTTTTGGGTTATCATACTGGTATCGGGAATGAATAAACTGTCTTGCTGATGCATCGAAGCGATCCAATCCATCATCGTAGAAACCGATCCATAAATTACCCGTACTATCTTGCAGTAAAGAGGAGATTAAGTCGCTCCCCAGGCTGTTTCTATTGTCCGGGTCGTGCCTATAGACTGTCCATGCATCCGTTTCCCTGTCCAGGAGGTTGAGCCCCGCCTCCTGGGTACCCACCCAAAGCTTCCCATTCCTATCTTCCAGGATAGATCCAATCGAGCTGCCACTTAAACCTTCCGGCGAAAGTGGAGAGGCCTGGTACATGTTGAATTTATGGGCGCTGCGTTTGAACTGGCTCAGCCCTCCGCCGTTTGTTCCGATCCAAAGCACCCCGGAGCGGTCTTCGTACAAGCATTGGATCTGGCTGCTGCTCAGGGTTTCAGGATCGGCCGGGTTGTGGCGGTAGTGAGAGAAGCGCCCGGTTTCCCGGTCCAGGCGGTCAAGCCCGTAAGGCGTACCGACCCACAGCCCTCCTTCCTGGTCTTCAAGGATCGCCAGCACCCGGTTATCAACAATACTGTCTCGATCTGCATTTGAGTGCAGGTAGAAGGTGAAACTGCCTCGCTGTGGATCGTAACGGTTCAGCCCACCGCCATCGGTGCCAATCCACAGCATTCCAGATTTATCTTCAAACAGGGATTGCACGCTGTTACTGCTTGGGCTGTCCGGATTCGTCATGTCACGGGGGTGATGCTCGAAGGTTAAGCCTTTTGAGTCAAAGCGTTCCAATCCGCCGGCTGTGGCAATCCACATGCTGCCATCGCTTCCGAGCAAGATGTCATATATATAGTCATCTGCCAGCGATCCCGATTCCTGGGGATTTTGAGAGAACCTTTCAAAGATCCCGGTTTCGGCGTCCCAAACCCACACCCCCTGTCCGGCGGTTCCAACCCATAACCGGTCCTGGTTATCTTCTACAATGGCATACACAGGCACAGACGATTCTTCTTCTGGCAGCACATGGAAAAAAGTTTCGGTCTCCCGGTCGAAGCGATCCAACCCAATCTCTGTCCCCACCCACAGCCTACCCTGGCTGTCTTCGTAAAGCGTAAGAACACTGCTGCTGCCCAGGCTTTCTGAGTTCTCAGGATCGTGCAGGTAATGCGTAAACGAAAGACCATCATACTTATTCAAACCTTCTTCCGTGGCGAACCACATAAATCCCACCCGGTCCTGCAGCACAGCATTCACAGTATTTTGGGCGAGGCCGTCCTGTACGGTCAGGTGCTCGAAACGCAGGCGTCCCTCTTGAGCGCTGGCGCTGCCGGTCCAACACAGGACAAGCAGTAAAACGATGCAGGCTACAAGCTTATATTTTCGGGATTTCGGTTTTTTCTTCATAAGATTGCAAACCGGTACCATTAATTATAGATGAATACGCAGAAGATGAATGCTCATATACATTTGAGTCAATTTATCAGGAAACCCGGAAGTGCAGGGACTCTGGAAATTAAATCATTTAAACAAGTTTTTTTCTTTTGTTCCTGGTTTCCTTTATTCGTGGTTTCCTGCTAAAAAATGAGTACCCCCGCCCATATATCGAGCGGGGGTATTGATACATTCTTGACTATTTGAAAGTGATGGTCGAGAGCATAGCCTGGAATGCTTCAGCAGTCTGTTCTGCCAGCGTCTCACGCCCGGGGAATTGGGAGATCGGGTCGTTGAAGACTAACCAGGTATCCTGCAAGGTCGGGTGGCGGAAAATGTACGAAAGGAAGCCCGGGTCACTGCGATATACATTCGCTTTTACGCCGTTGATCTCTACCTCTTCCACCTTGTTCTCCTCTGGATGGAGCATTGCCAGGTTCTCTTCGCTTTCCATTCGTATGTCCAGGGAGTAAGATACCTGCATCTCACCATGATCTGGCGCAGTGAAGCGAACAGAGCGCATTAGAGCATACTCTTCGGGAGTGTGAAGGTCGCTTACCGGGGTCGACTCTACCTGCCAATGAGATGGGTAGCGGAGAGCATAACCGTACTGCTCGTCTACGAAAGGCACCCATTGCTCAGATCCGGTAACATCTTCGAAGGGTCCCTGTGCTTCCGGACCTTCCGGATGGCTGATTCTGTCAATGACGAGGTTTCCATTTTCCATCACCATCTCGACTTTGAGCTGGCGGAACATGCTGGTGCCGTACTGCAGGTTGATGAAGGCGCAGTTCTCATCCGGGCAGGCGGAGGAATTGATGGACTGCGGCAGTTCTTGAGCGAAGAAAACTGGATCTGCGATCAGGGGTTCATCGCTGCTCAGGCGCTTATCGAGAGATTGAATGAAAGCCTGGCTGAGGAACGGGCTGTCCACATAAGCGCCATCTGCCCATGGATTGCGGAATTCACCGCTGCCGGTCATATATCCAAGCGCCCAGGTGTAGAAAGCCTTGGCAGTGCCTGACGGGCTGCGACCGCAGGTGATATTTTTGATGGAATACATATTGAAGTTGCTGCGTACCAGGTCGACAACGATGGTGTGACCGGAGAAGCTGGTGCCCATGACCACACTAGGCCTGGAGGCGTTGTCGAAACTGGCCAGTGGGTAAACCTCTTCCGGCACATCCTGTGCGCACAGCAGCGGGTCAGCCATTAGCTCACCTTTTTCAATCATGTGGTCGATATCGGCGATGATCATCGTGCTCAGGTAAGGCGCTGCCCGGTAAGCCTGGTCAACCAGCGGATTGCGGATGTCTTCGCCGGTCCCGATATAACTGAGGTACCAGTCATAGAAAGCCTGCACCGTGTCTTCCGGAGAAAGCCCGCCGCCGTCAAACTTGTCGGGAACGATCTTCCATTCACCGAAGATTTTCTCTAACGAGATGGTGCGCTCCCAAGGTTCCGGCATCATGCCGCGCCCGAACTGCAGAACAACGGTGGCAAGATCACCCTCAACGACCGATTCCTTGATCTCTACCGGAGCCGGCGGCACCATCTGTGCCTGCAGAATGGGATTAAATCCGACGCCTTCGAACCCGGCCTCGATTTCCGCCACCTGGTTGAGGTACTCCTCGCTCAGGTACTGCTGGGCGGTGAATTCAGGGTTCCCAAGAGTTGGCTCCATTTTTTCTGCCGCGTCCCGGTAGGCTTCGAAGAAGCGCAGCGCGACCCATTCCGGCGTACCTTCTTCAGGTAGGGAAGGTCCAGCTGCTTCCGATAGTTCAGTTTCGGTTACAGGTTGGATTTCAATGGGTGCAAGTTCAACTGCCGGTGGTTCCGTCTCTATGGTCTGGGCTGCTAAATGGCCAGACGCACATGCGCTTAACACGAGGCTGAGCAGCATGACGAATAAGATGATTGATTTTTTTGCGGTAAACATTTTTTGCTCCTTAATCATTTTAGTCCAGTTTTCCGGATCGCACTCGGTGATGGGAAGCCCTCACCGGGGCTCCGCTTGTTTTGTTGACCATAGGATACAGGAAGACGCTCTCTTGCACATCTGCTGATTGGTAGAAATCAGCCTGATCAAAAAGACCGCTTTTCAGCGGTCTTCAATCAGCAATTGCTGATATTTCTCTATCAAAAGTTGAAGGAAAACCTGGACAAATGGAAGACCCCATCCCCCCAACAAGCGGGAGGGGGAGAATTCCCCCTTCTCCAAATTGCGGACGCTCTTGTTCTTTGTCCGTCATTGGGAGAAGGGCCGGGGATGAGGGCTTACGGGCACAGAAGTGAAATTTTGCTAAAAATCGTTCGTTTTGTCCCAGGCAATCGCTTCTCTCCTCGTTTCAGCACTCTAATTCAATCCATATCTCCAACTGCGAACGTCATCCGTTTCAATACGAATTTTCTCACATATAAAACCCGTCCTCCATTCCCAGTCATCAGTCCCAGATCACTGATCACTCGCATACTTGTATACCTTTATATCGCCTCCCCCTTAAACTGGCTCACATACAAATGGTGGTAGAACCCTCTCCGGTTCAACAGCTCATCGTGCGTGCCCTGCTCGACGATCTCGCCGTCTCGGATCACCACTACCTTATCGGCATCGCGGATCGTGCTCAACCGGTGGGCGATGACAAAGGAAGTCCGCCCCTCCATCAACCGCAAAAGCGACTTCTGGATGCGAGCCTCGGTGCGGGTGTCCACGCTGCTGGTGGCTTCATCCAGGATCAGGATGGCAGGGTCGGCAAGGATTGCCCGGGCAATCGCCAGCAGTTGGCACTGCCCCTGGCTGAGGTTGCTGGCCCGTTCAGAAAGAATGGTGTTGTAGCCCTGGGGAAGCTGCCGGATAAAGTGATCGGCGTCCGCCATTTTCGCCGC
>Ga0105092_10002069_pt1 | contig 10718 bp, 8 predicted proteins | sample PPLLak2March2015_FD_87021 | JGI IMG/M metagenome (GOLD analysis project Ga0105092, IMG submission 87021) | Freshwater sediment microbial communities from Prairie Pothole Lake near Jamestown, North Dakota, USA - PPLs Lake P7 Core (1) Depth... | ecosystem: Environmental > Aquatic > Freshwater >...
AATCGAGATCGTGGGATTTAAGGCTACTCAAAAAACGGTGGCTACGGGTGTTGAAATGTTCCGCAAGCTCTTGGACGAGGGCCAAGCGGGTGACAACATTGGCGTCTTGCTACGCGGGACAAAGCGCGAGGAGGTTGAGAGAGGGCAGGTTCTGGCGAAGCCCGGTAGTATCACGCCGCATACGAACTTTAACGCCGAAGCCTACGTTCTAACGAAGGAAGAGGGCGGGCGACACACCCCGTTTTTCAACGGCTATCGCCCACAGTTCTATTTCCGGACAACTGACGTTACCGGCGTGGTGAAGCTCCCTCAGGGCACGGAGATGGTTATGCCGGGGGACAATATTAACGTCGAGATCGAGCTGATAACGCCGGTTGCCATGGACGAGGGCTTGAAATTTGCGATTCGCGAAGGCGGCAAGACCGTCGGCGCGGGCATCGTAACCAAGATCCTCCAGTAGCTTTCTACAGAAAGGAGGCTGCGCTCATGCGAGAACTCATCGGCTTTGCTTGCGATCAATGTAAGCGAAAGAATTATACGACGACGAAAAACAGAAAAAAAACTACGGAGAAGTTGTCGCTCAAGAAATTTTGTTCTGCTTGCCGGATCCATACCCTGCATCGCGAGGTAAAAATCTAACGGAGATACAGGGGTCAGTAGCTCCAATTGGCTAGAGCGCCGGACTCCAAATCCGGTTGTTGCAGGTTCGAGTCCTGCCTGACCCGCCATTCTTTATCGCGCCGAGCGTTTCATGGGAGATTGGATCGAGAGAGTTCAGGACGGGATTCGTCGCTTAACCGAGTTCTTCCGCGAGTCGTGGCAGGAACTAAAGAAAGTCCATTGGCCTTCACGAAAAGAAACCTACGCGGCGACTTTGGTCGTCATCATCGTAGTTGTATTGGTTTCCGTGTACTTGGCACTCATTGACCTGGGTCTGACCAAAGCTATTCAGGCGATTGTCGAATAAGTTTTTGGATGTCCGGTATGGCGAAACAATGGTACATCGTTCACACCTTTTCAGGGTATGAGCAGAAGGCTAAGGCCGCTTTAGAGGAACGCGTCAAAGCCCTCGGCAAGCAAGAGTACTTTGGGGAGATACTCGTGCCGGTAGAGAAGGTCGTCGAACTCGTCAAAGGAAAGAAGAAAACCTCTTCAAGGAAATTCTTTCCAGGATACATCTTGGTTCAGATGGAGCTCAATGACGATACCTGGCACGTCGTTAAGGAGACGCCCAAAGTGACCGGTTTCGTGGGCGGCAGCACCAATCCGCCGCCCGTCAGTGACGAAGAGGTTCGGACCATAACTCAGCAGATGGAGGAGGGGGCGATTAAACCCAAACCCCGCGTTCTGTTTTCGGTGGGGGAAAATGTCAAGGTGGTCGATGGTCCCTTTGCCGACTTCAACGGTGTGGTGGAAGAAGTTAAGCCCGACAAAGGCAAGCTAAGAGTGTTGATTAGCATTTTTGGCAGGGCCACGCCTGTGGAGCTGGAGTTTGTTCAGGTGGAGCGGAACTAAACAGAGGGCCAACTATCATGGCGAAGAAGGTTATTGGCGAGATCAAGCTTCAGATACCGGCCGGTCAAGCGAATCCAAGCCCCCCTGTTGGCCCGGCTTTGGGCCAGCGCGGGGTCAATATCATGGAATTCTGCAAGTCCTTCAACGCTGCAACACAATCTCAGCAGGGTATGATCATCCCGGTTATCATTACCGTCTATGCGGATCGTTCTTTCACCTTTGTGACCAAGACCCCGCCGGCATCGGTCCTGTTAAAGAAGGCGGCGGGAATCGAAAAAGGCTCGCCCGAACCAGGAAAGACCAAGGTTGGGATGGTGACCCGAGCTCAGATCAAGGAAATCGCCCAACTCAAGCTCAAGGATCTAACCGCCAAAGATCTGGCAGCGGCGGAAAAATCGGTAGAAGGCACCGCCCGCAGCCTCGGTCTGGAAGTCGAAGGTTGAAAGAGGAGAACTTGCGCGCATCATCAACGCTGCTAGAGAAGCGGCGGTTTTGAAGGAGGACGAATATGAGCGGCAACGGAAAATCTTATCGGGCTGCGTTGGCGAAGATAGATCGTGGTCAGCGCTATCCTTTAGAAGAAGGGCTTCGGCTTGTGAAAGAAACCGGGCGTGCCAAGTTTGATGAAACTGTTGAGCTGGCCGTACGCTTGGGTGTGGATCCACGGCAAGCAGACCAAAACGTCCGGGGTACAGTCAGTCTCCCGCATGGTATTGGTAAAACGGTCCGCGTGCTTGCCTTCGCCAAAGGGGAAAAGGAAAAAGAAGCACAGGAGGCTGGAGCGGACTATGTTGGGGCGGAGGATCTTATAAAAAAAATCAGTGAAGGTTGGTTTGACTTCGACAAGACCGTAGCGACTCCCGACATGATGGCCGCCGTGGGACGAATCGGCAAGGTACTGGGGCCACGAGGGCTTATGCCCAACCCCAAAACCGGGACGGTTACGATGGAGATCGGCAAGGCGGTCAAAGAGATCAAAGCGGGTAAATTAGAATTTCGCGTCGACAAAGCAGGAATTGTGCATGTGCCGGTGGGGAAGGCTTCGTTCAGTCAGGAGCAACTGGTCGACAACGCCAAGGCTGTTTTGACCTCCATTCTACGGGCCAAGCCTCCTTCCGCAAAGGGGAACTACGTGCGTGGAGTAACGATTGCTGCGACCATGGGACCGGGAATCAAAATCGATCTTTCTCAAGTGCGCGCCATGGCCGCGTGATGGCGCGATCTTGGAGTCGGGAGCTTCACTTTCTGAATCGACATTAGGAGAAGAGCATGGCGGAATTGGAGATGACGCGCGCCAGTCATGGTGAGAAAGCCGAGAAGGTGGCGGTTGTTCACGAAAAGTTCCAAACGGCCAAGATGGCGATCGTGACGGAGTACCGCGGCCTCAGTGTAGCCCAGATGACCCGCCTCAGACGCGAAATTCGTAACGCTTCGGGGGAATATCAGGTTATCAAAAATACCCTGGTGCGTCGGGCCCTTCAGAATACCGCTTATGACGAGTTGAATCGTCTCCTGGATGGGCCGAATGGTTGGGTCTTTGCCTATGACGATCCGGTCATGCTCTCCAAAGCCCTAGTCAAATTTGCCGATGACAATGACAAATTGGCCATCAAGGGCGGTATTTTCGAAGGGCAGTTCATGGAGCCGGCCAAGGTCAAGTTTTTGGCCCAGATGCCGAGCAAGCCAGAACTTCAAGCGAGATTACTGGCGCTCATTCAGGCCCCGGCGACTCAGCTAGTTCGACTGGTGCAAGAACCAGGGGCGCGGGTTGTCAGGTTATTGGAAACGCTACGCAAGGGAAAATCAGAGTGACGCCATTGGAGATTTTGTTTTGCAATTAACTTAAAGGGGGAAGGTCTTATGCCAGAGGTATCCAAAGAACAAGTTAAAGACTTTATCAAGAACATGACGCTGCTCGACGCGGCGGCTCTTGTTAAGGAACTTGAAGAAGAGTTAGGCGTGAGTGCGGCGGCACCCGTGGCGATTGCGGCTGCGTCCGGTCCGGCAGCGGCCGCGGCAGAGGAAAAAACTGAATTCAACGTAATTCTCGCCGAAGCGGGTGAGAAGAAGATCCAGGTGATCAAGGTCGTTCGCGAGCTTACCGGTCTGGGCTTGAAGGAAGCTAAGGATTTGGTGGATGGGGCGCCCAAAGCTGTCAAAGAGGGTGTAGCCAAGGCGGAGGCGGAAAGTGTCAAGAAAAAACTCGAAGAGCAAGGAGCGAAAGTCGAGATCAAGTAGGTCTCGCTTGCAGCATTTTTTTTATTCGGTTGGGTGGATTACCTGTTTTCGAAACTTTGATTAATCAAGGAGTAAGCATGCCATTTCAGGTGCCCCATAATTTGCGTTTGCGTCGCAGTTTCGGCAGGATCAAGAAGATTATCGACCTGCCTTACCTCATCGAGATTCAGAAGAACTCCTACGATCAGTTTCTGCAAAAAGACGTTCCTCCAGCGCAGCGCCAAAATTTCGGCCTGCAGGAGGTTTTCAAATCGGTTTTTCCGATCAAGGACTTCAACGAAACGGCGTCGCTAGAGTTTGTGAGTTATGCCCTGGGCGAGCCCAAGTACGACGTTGAGGAGTGCCATCAACGAGGGATGACGTTTGCTGCGCCGTTAAAGGTGACAGTGCAGCTCGTCTTGTGGGATGTCGATGCGCAGACCGGCGCACGCAGCATTAAAAATGTGAAGGAACAGGAAGTCTACTTCGGTGAAATTCCGCTGATGACCAAGAACGGGACGTTCATGGTCAACGGAACCGAGCGGGTCATCGTCAGCCAATTGCACCGATCGCCGGGAGTTTTCTTCGAACACGACAAGGGAAAAACCCACGCAAGCGGCAAGTTGCTTTATTCGGCCCGCGTCATCCCGTATCGCGGCTCCTGGGTCGATTTGGAATTTGACCCGCGCGACATTCTTTACGTTCGCATCGACCGTCGCCGCAAGTTTCACGCGACTGTTTTGCTGCGAGCTTTGGGAATGACAACCGAAGACTTGCTGAACTACTATTACCGGAGCGACACAGTCGTTTTTGACGGCCGCAAGCCCGCGCTATTGTTCAATCCGCAGCACCTTCTTGGGGGCAAAGTCGGGGCGGACATACGAGATCCGAAAACCAATGATCTGATTGTCAAGGAAGGAAAAAAGTTTACCCGACCGGTGCTCCGGCAGATGGAGGGCGCCAGGATCAAACATGTGGCGATCGCCTGGGAAGAAATCCTGGGCCGTATTGCGTCCCACGATATTGTCGATCCTCAGACGAAAGAAGTGATCTTGGAGTGCAACCATGAGATTACACAGGAAAAGCTGGATCTGATTCGCGAGCGGGGAATTCATCAGATCGAAGTTCTGTTCATTGATGAGTCCAATGTGGGGCCCTATCTGCGCAACACTTTATTACAAGATCGCATCCGGTCTCCCCAGGATGCGATCTTAGAGATCTACCGGCGCTTGCGACCGGGCGATCCGCCAACGGTTGAATCCGCGACCAACTTTTTCAATAACCTTTTTTTCAACCCGGATCGCTACGATCTATCCAAAGTAGGTCGGCTCAAATTGAACCACCGGCTGCGATTGAATGTGCCTTTAGAGCAGGGAACCCTGCGCAAGGAAGATATTCTCGAGGTGGTCCGTTACCTGATGGAGCTCAAGAACGGGAATGGTTCTGTGGATGACATCGACCATCTCGGCAATCGGCGGGTTCGAGCGGTCGGCGAACTGGTGGAGAATCATTTTCGGGTCGGCTTGGTAAGGATGGAGCGGGCTATTAAAGAGAAGATGAGCCTTCAGGACATCGAGACCTTGATGCCCCAAGAGCTCATCAACTACAAGCCGGTTTCTGCGGCGCTCAAAGAGTTTTTCGGATCCAGTCAGCTGTCGCAATTCATGGATCAAACCAATCCACTTTCAGAAATTACCCATAAACGGCGACTTTCTGCGCTGGGGCCGGGCGGATTGACGCGGGAGCGGGCCGGCTTTGAAGTACGCGATGTTCATCCGACGCATTACGGTCGTGTTTGTCCGATTGAGACCCCAGAAGGACCGAATATCGGTTTGATCGCATCTCTGACTACCTATGCGAGGGTCAATGAGTTTGGTTTTATCGAGACTCCCTATCGCGAGGTGGAGGGCGGCCGCGTGACCGATCGCATCCGCTATCTGTCGGCTCTCGAAGAAGAAGATCACGTCATCGCCCAGGCTAACGCGCCGATCGACGGCCGAGGTGTATTTACCGCAGATCTGGTATCGGCGCGGAAAGGTGGCGAGTTTGTCATGGCGCGTCCGGAAGAGGTCAATTTCATGGACGTCTCGCCCAACCAGTTGGTCAGTGTGGCCGCCTCGCTGATTCCTTTCTTGGAAAATGACGATGCCAATCGCGCCCTGATGGGATCGAACATGCAGCGGCAGGCGGTCCCCTTGCTGCGGACCGAAGCTCCTTTTGTCGGAACGGGAATGGAAAAGACCGTTGCGCGGGATTCCGGCGTCACTATTGTCGCGCGACGTGACGGTACGGTGGAAAGCGTTGATTCAACCCGAATTGTGGTTAAGGCGGACAGACCTTCCGGTGCACGGGATACGGGTGTCGATATCTACAATCTGGTTAAGTATCAACGCTCCAACCAAAATACCTGTGTTAACCAACGGCCCATCGTTGTAGTGGGCGACCCGGTGAATGCGGGTGACGTCATTGCGGACGGCCCCTCCACTGAAATGGGCGAGTTGGCTTTGGGGCGTAATGTTGTCGTGGCTCTGATGCCATGGGGCGGATACAACTTCGAGGATTCGATCCTCATCAGCGAACGAGTGGTCAAGGAGGATATCTATACTTCGATCCACATCGAGGAATTTGAATGTGTTTCGCGTGACACCAAGCTGGGTCCCGAGGAGATCACTCGAGACATTCCCAACGTTGGGGATGAAGCGCTCACGGATCTCGACGACAGCGGCATTATTCGCATCGGTGCCGAAGTAAAACCGGGAGATATCCTGGTGGGGAAAATTACACCGAAAGGCGAAACCCAGCTGTCGCCGGAAGAAAAGCTCTTGCGTGCCATCTTTGGCGAGAAGGCCGGCGAGGTCAGGGACACTTCGTTGAGAGTTCCCCCGGGGGTCGAAGGGACCGTTATCAACGTGCGCATCTTCTCGCGCAAAGGGTTAGGCAAGGATGAGAGGAGCAAAGCGATCGAGGACGAGGAAATCACGCGGCTGAGAAAGGATCAGCATGACGAAGTTCGGATCCTTCAAGAGGGTGCCCTGAGGCGGCTCAAAAAACTACTCGTGGGGCGTCGCCTGGGGGTTCGCCTCAGTGACGATAGCCGGAAGGTTCTGCTTAACAAAGGAAAAGAGCTCACCGAGGAAGATCTCGATCAGCTGCCCATGTCTTATTGGGGTGATATTCGAGTCGATAATGAATCGGTTGAAGGGGAGCTTCATCGCGTCGTCGAAAGCACGACGGAGCAGGTCAATTTGATCAAAGACCTCTTTGAAGACAAGATTGACAAGTTGCGCGGTGGGGATGAACTTCCCCCTGGCGTGATCAAAATGGTCAAAGTTTTTGTTGCCATCAAGCGCAAGCTTCAAGTCGGCGACAAAATGGCGGGGCGCCATGGGAATAAAGGGGTGATTTCGCGCATTTTACCCGAAGAAGATATGCCTTATCTCGAAGACGGGACCCCGGTCGACGTGGTCTTGAACCCGTTGGGAGTTCCTTCCCGGATGAATGTCGGACAGATTCTTGAAGCCCATTTAGGTTGGGCGGCGAGAAGTCTCGGCCAGCAGATTGACGAGTTGCTGCGCGCCTATAGCGGCGACGGCGATACGATCAGGCGACGGCTCAAAGAATATTTAAATACCAAGGAAGCGAGCGAACTCATCGAAGGCGCCAAAGATGTCGATGTGTTCAAGTTTGCCGAGAAGTACCGTAGCGGGGTCCACCTGGCCTCGCCCGTGTTCGATGGGGCTGCCGAAGAAGAGACCTTCAATCTGCTGAGAAAAGCGGGATTGCCGGTGACCGGTCAGGTTACCCTTTATGATGGCCGCACGGGCGAACCGTTCGACGGAAAAGTAACCGTGGGCGTCATGTACATCATGAAGCTTCACCATCTTGTGGATGACAAAATCCATGCTCGTTCGACCGGGCCTTATTCGCTCGTCACCCAGCAACCGCTTGGTGGAAAAGCCCAATTTGGCGGTCAACGGCTTGGAGAAATGGAGGTATGGGCACTGGAAGCCTATGGCGCGGCCTATACACTTCAGGAGATGCTGACAGTCAAGTCGGATGATGTGGTCGGCAGGACACGGATGTATGAGGCGATCGTCAAGGGCGACAATCTGCTCGAGCCCGGACTCCCGGAATCGTTTAACGTTATGGTAAAAGAGCTGCAGAGCTTATGCTTAGATGTCGATTTGGTGGAAGAAAAGTAGGTTAACCCCAGCGAAGCTCAATCGCTAAATTCGGAGGTGGCCGTTTATGGAAGATCTGTTCAATTTATTTGAAAAGCCGAAAAATCCCCTGAGTTTCAATGCAATCAAAGTATCTATTGCCTCTCCCGAGAAGATCCGCTCATGGTCTCACGGCGAGGTTAGGAAACCGGAGACGATTAACTACCGAACCTTCAAACCGGAACGGGACGGTCTTTTCTGCGCAAAAATTTTTGGTCCAACCAAAGATTACGAGTGTAACTGCGGCAAATACAAAAGGATGCGTCATCGCGGCGTGGTCTGCGAAAAATGCGGCGTCGAGGTTATACAGTCCAAAGTTCGCCGCGAACGCATGGGTCACATCGAGTTGGCTACACCGGTGGTGCATATTTGGTTTCTGAAAAGCTTGCCCAGCCGCATCGGCGCGCTGCTCGATATGTCGCTCAAGGAAATCGAGAAGGTTCTCTATTTTGAGTCCTACATCGTCGTCGATCCAGGCGAGACGCCGCTGCAATACAAAGAACTCTTGAGCGAGACCCAGTACCGTAAGAAGGTGGAGGAATTCGCCGGAAAATTCGTCGCCGAGATGGGCGCCGAAGCCATTCGTAAGCTGCTCAAGGCAGTCGACGTGGCAAAACTTTCGGAAGATTTGCGCCAGGAGATGCGCGACGCCAACTCCGAAGTGCGGCGCAAAAAGATGGCCAAGCGGCTAAAGGTCATCAATGCTTTCAGGGTTTCAGGTAACCGACCCGAGTGGATGGTTTTGGAGGTCATTCCGGTCATACCGCCGGATCTCCGGCCGCTCGTCCCGCTTGATGGCGGGCGATTCGCGACTTCTGATCTCAATGATCTCTATCGTCGAGTCATCAACCGAAACAACCGTTTGAAACGGCTCATGGAGCTCAGCGCGCCGGATATGATCATTCGTAACGAGAAGCGGATGCTCCAAGAGGCGGTTGACGCTCTGTTCGACAACGGCCGACGTGGCCGCGCCATAACCGGCCAAAACCGTCGACCGCTCAAATCTTTGAGCGATATGCTCAAGGGAAAAACCGGTCGCTTCCGTCAAAACCTCCTGGGCAAAAGAGTCGACTACTCCGGCCGTTCCGTCATCGTCGTTGGTCCCGAACTCCGGCTTCATCAGTGCGGATTGCCGAAAAAAATGGCGCTCGAGCTCTTTAAGCCTTTTATTTATAACAAGCTCGAAGAACGAGGCTATGTGACTACGATTAAGAGCGCCAAGAAAATGGTGGAAAAGGAACGCCCTGAGGTTTGGGATATTCTCGATGAAGTCATTCGGGAGCATCCAGTGCTTTTGAATCGCGCCCCCACGCTGCACCGACTTGGCATTCAGGCCTTTGAACCGATCCTCATAGAGGGCAAGGCGATTCAGCTCCATCCGCTGGTGTGCGCGGCTTACAACGCCGACTTCGATGGCGATCAGATGGCGGTTCATGTTCCTTTGTCCGTAGAGGCGCAGGTTGAAGCCCGGGCTTTGATGATGTCCACGAACAATATCCTTTCACCGGCCAACGGTAAGCCGATTATTGTGCCGACCCAGGATATCGTATTGGGGTTGTATTACATGACCCGCGACCGGCTGCACGCAAAGGGCAGCGGACGCATCTTCAGTAATCCAACGGAGGTCAGGGTTGCCTACGACCAGGGTGAAGTAGACCTGCAGGCGTCGATTACTGCGCGCATCAATGGCGAGCGCTTCGACACGACTGTCGGCCGCATGCTTATTTACGAAGTCGTTCCGCCGATCATTCCTTTTAGAGAAGTCAACCGGGTGATGAAAAAGAAGGAACTCGCTAACCTGATCGACGTCAGCTATCGATTAGCCGGAAACAAGGCCACCGTTATTTTGGCGGACCGGCTCAAGGACATTGGCTATTCCCATGCCACCAAGGCGGGGATTTCTATCGCGATTAAGGACATGATGATTCCGCCGAGTAAGGAACAGTTGCTCAAAAAGGCGCATGATGATGTGCGTGAAATCGAGGAGCAATACAAGAATGGTCTGATCACCGACGGCGAGCGTTATAACAAAGTCGTCGACATCTGGGCTGAGGTAACCGACCGCATCGCCGACGAGATGTTGCGTGATTTAGGTTCTGAGAAAATTACCGACGATTCGGGCCACGAAGTTACGGTGCCTAGTTTCAATCCGATCTTCATGATGGCGGATTCGGGAGCTCGGGGTAGTGCGCAACAGATTCGCCAGCTGGCGGGTATGCGCGGCTTGATGGCCAAACCGTCGGGTGAAATCATCGAGACGCCGATCACGGCAAATTTCCGCGAAGGTTTGACGGTTTTGCAGTATTTCATCTCGACACACGGAGCACGCAAAGGTTTGGCGGACACGGCACTGAAGACAGCCAACTCGGGTTACTTGACGCGCAGGCTGGTCGATGTGGCTCAGGATTCGGTTATCTCGGAGGAGGATTGCGGCACTATGGACGGCATTGAAATGACGCCGCTCATGGAAGGCGGTGAGATCATCGAGCCCCTCGGCGACCGTGTGCTCGGCCGGGTCGCGTTGGAAGACGTGAAAGATCCGTTCACAGGCGACGTCATCGTGCGGGCCAATCAAGAGATCGACGAGGAACTGGTTCAGCGGGTCGAGGAGGCAGGACTCGAGCGGATCAAGATCCGCTCCGTGCTGACGTGTCAGTCGAAGCGTGGTGTTTGTATCCTGTGCTATGGTCGCGACCTTGGGCGAGGCCATATGGTCAACCTCGGCGAAGCGATCGGGGTCATTGCCGCGCAGTCCATCGGTGAACC
>Ga0105092_10002070_pt1 | contig 10712 bp, 9 predicted proteins | sample PPLLak2March2015_FD_87021 | JGI IMG/M metagenome (GOLD analysis project Ga0105092, IMG submission 87021) | Freshwater sediment microbial communities from Prairie Pothole Lake near Jamestown, North Dakota, USA - PPLs Lake P7 Core (1) Depth... | ecosystem: Environmental > Aquatic > Freshwater >...
CGCCATCAGCCTGGTCAACCTGGTCGGCGTCAAGCGGCCAGAGTGGAAAGAGCAGATACCCACGTCGCCAACGCCGCTCAGCTCATTACGGGTCGCCGTCCAAGGAGTCGAGCGCCCTATCGCAGGATTATGGCTGGCCAGTCCCGACGGCGAAGCCCTTGAGCCGCAGGCCCTGGAATTCACCCTGGAAAACGGCGTGTTGTCTTTCCAGGTACCCTCTCTGGCGTATTGGGATTTGGTAGTGATCAAGTGGAGCAAATAACCCCTATGGCAGACCTCTTCCGGCGCAGCATCGAGATCATTACATCAAACCAGAGCCCTTCGGGCGCGTATATTGCCTGCCCTAATTTCCCCACCTATGCTTACTGCTGGTTCCGCGATGGCGCGTTTATCGCCTACGCCATGGATCTGGCTGGAGAGCACGCCAGCGCCAGGCGCTTCCACGATTGGGCCGCCCGGGCGATCAACCGGCGCCAGGGGCTGGTCGCCGATGCTCTTGCTGCCGCCGCTTCAGGCGCCTCACTTGGCAATGAGGATATCCTCCATACCCGCTACACACTGGAAGGAGAGGAAGCCAGCGGAGAAGCCTGGCCAAACTTCCAGCTCGATGGCTTTGGCACCTGGTTGTGGGCGCTGCGCCAGCACCTGCTGTGCACCGGGCAGGAACCTCCTGCCGCCTGGCTTGAAGCAGCCGGACTCGTGGCCGCTTACCTGGCAGCCCTTTGGCAGCGTCCATGCTTCGATTGTTGGGAAGAGTTCCCCGATAGGGTCCACTCTCACACCCTGGCAGCCATCTATGCCGGGCTGCAGGCGCACGCAGCCATTGCCGGCGCCAACCACCAGCAGGTGCTCGAATCGATCCGTACGCTCCTGGTAGACAGCTCAGCTGAAGGGGGTTACTTCATTAAGCTTATGGGCTCCCCCAGCGTCGATGCCAGCCTGATTGGTCTATCCACACCATACCAGGTGGTGGCTCCTGAACACCCGGCCATGGAGGCTACTATTGCCCGGATCGAACGCGCCCTTGCTGCCGGAGGAGGCGTGCATCGCTATGCGACCGACACATACTACGGAGGCGGCGAGTGGGTGCTTCTGGCTGGCTGGTTGGGCTGGCATTATGCCGAATCGGGCCGGCCCGAACGCGCCAGGGCGTTTCTGGATTGGATGGAATCTCAGGCGGACGAAACTGGCTGCCTGCCCGAACAGACCCCCACCCATCTGATCGATCCGGAATACTACGAACCCTGGTTAAAGCGGTGGGGACCGGTTGCCCGGCCCCTGCTCTGGTCGCACGCAATGTATATCATTTTAAGCCAGAAGCTCGATGCGTTCAGCTAGAACACCGGGCTCATGACAGCTTTTTTGCGGCCCGGATCAATTTATTCAGCCTTGCGGCCTGGGCCTTGGTCATGATATCCAGCCTGCTCTCGAGTACCTGCACGAATTCTGCCTGGTTACCGGCATTGACAGCCACCATGATTTTCTCCGCATGCTGGGGCACTTCTTTCGGGCGGCAGGTTTTGAGGTGCTCGAGCAGGTAGGGGAAAATCTCGCCCCGGTATTCATCATTCGTCGAAGCTATGAGGGCAAGCGCTTTGATCCCGTTATCGACCGTGATGACAGAACCCTTGCCCATTGCCTTGAAGATCTCCGCGCGGTGTGCGAATAACTCGTCCGCCTTGAGATCCGCAATCGTCGAAAGGGCAATCATCGCACCCCACACCAGCCGGTTGTTCTTGCTGCGCAGCAGTTTCAAAAAATCAGCGCTGTAACCGGCGATGAGGTCCGGCGAGATGTACCCGATCTCATATAAGACCTTCAGGCAGTCGCTCTGGACGTTCTTGTCTTTGTTCCACAGGTTCTCGGCGATCTCACTCACACCCTGGCGATCTTTCGCAGCGGCCAATTCTCTGGCAAGCTCCTGGTTAGGAACTTCGTCGCGATGGCCTTGAAAAGTGGCAATTTTCTGCAAGACAGACATACCACGCCTCCTGTTATTGGGCGGACTCGACCCGCCGCACAACACACACAAAAAGCCAATCTCTTCTCCGTTTTACCGATCTGGCGTTAATTTATCGTACAATAAGTCCATGAAAGACAAATGGATAAGAGTTTTCCGGGGCTTCGCATGCATCATTATACTGCTCTATTCCGGGCTGGGGTGCCAGGCGCCAGCACGCCGTGCAGCTTCGACCACTCCCACACCCGTCACTTCCTGGCAAGTCTTGGGCCATCGCACCTACAGCCTGCACCAGCGTCTGACGCTCACGAACGATGGTCCCGGACAACCGGAGAAGCAGAACCTTTGGGTTGCCCTGATCCAGGATGTGACCCCCTACCAGGAAGTCTTATCGATGCAGATCTCCCCATCAGGCTATACCCTTGTCACCGACGAATACGGCAATCAGTATGCTGAGTTCGATTTCTCGAGCCATCCCGCCGGAGAGTCCAGAGTCGTCGAGATCGATTACCAGGTAATGGTCAACGAGCTGGCTTACGATTTATCCGCCTGCGAGGGAGAAATGCCAGACGTGTTCACTCAGCCCGAGCTGCACATCGAATCTGCAAATCCCCAGATCGTCGCCTTAGCCAGCCAGCTCTCGCAGGGCCAAAAAACGGCCTGCGATCAGGTACGTGCCTTTTACGATTACATCGGTAATGAGCTGGTTTACACCTACAACGGGAGCAGCTGGGGCGCGCAAGCCGCCCTGGGGCCCATGGGAGCCGACTGCACCGAATACGCTTCTTTGCTGGCGGCGCTCAGCCGATCGCAGTGTATCCCGGCTCGTTATTTCGAAGGCCTGTTATACCTGGAAGAGGATACCGACCCGCTTGCCCGCCCCGAGCATGCATGGGCCGACGTTTACCTGCCCGGCAGCGGCTGGGTATCGATGGACCCCACCCTGGGGCGCTCGTCCGTCAGCCGGGAGACCTATTTCGCTCACCACACCCCACAGCACATTATCGTCACCATGGGAGCAAGTCCATCGGTGCTGCGCGGCAGCAGCTATTGGACGCACTTATATTGGCCGGGGGAAAGCGCAAATATTCGCGTGGAAGCGGAGCCGTGGCAGATCGACCTTCTGAATGAGTAGTGCTTGATGGCGGGTCTTCCCGGATCCTTAGCTAGGCCCTACTCCGAACGCTTGCGCAGGTAAGCGTGCATCATCACTGACAGCACGATGATCAATCCATAGATGAGCTGGGTCCAAAAACCGGTCAGGCCTACGGCTACTGTAGCCGCTTCGATGGCGCCGATGATGAAAGCGCCAATAAACGTTCCCAGTATGGTGCCGACTCCGCCGAATACCGATGTGCCGCCCAAGAAAACAGACGCCAGGGTGCGCAGCAGGTAGCCATCGCCCAGGCTGGGCCAGAAGAAGGCCACGTGGAAGCTCGCCACCACCCCGGCAAAAGCCGATACCAGGCCAAGCAAGATAAATGAATTGACCCGGGTGCGTGCGGTGTTGACACCCATCAATTCGGCGCTCTTGACGTTGTCACCGATCAGGTAAATGTGAGCGCCGAACTTGTGCCGGTTGAGCAGCACCCAACCCAATATGGCAATCACAATCAGCCAGAGCATTTGCATGGGAAATACGCTGGTGATCTTTCCTACAAGAGCCGGGTGCAGGAGCGATTCCTTTACGTAGATCAGGCTGCCGCTCTTGCCCTGCGATAACACCAGCACCGCCCCACGCCAGAAGAACTGCGTACCGATGGTGGCGACCAGCGACGGGATGCCAAATTTGACGATGATAATACCGTTGATCCAGCCGATCAGGATTCCGGTCGCCATGGCAGCCAGGAAAGACAGGGGTACGCTGGACGTGGCATTGTGGGTGAGGATGAAAGCCACCATACCCATAGCCATGGTGGATGTGAACGACAGATCGATCTCCTTCGCAATCACCACCAGGGTCAGCGGGATAGCCATGATGGCAAAGAAAGGCACTGTGGACATGAAGGAGTAATAAATCTGAGGCCCCAGGAATGTCTTGGGGGCCGACACAATAAAAATGATCCACAAGCTGAAAAAGACCGCCAGGATGCCGAGCTGAGTGCCATTGGCGCGGATAAATCTGCTCAGGCGGAAGGTTTCTTTATAAGGTTGGCTGGCCGTGGAGGGAACTCCGTTGGTCTGTGAGCTCATTATATCTGTCCTTATGCCTTAATCGAAGCTGCCAACTTCTGCAACTCGAATCATTTTTTCCATTAATGTGTCCAGGGAGATATCTTTGGTCCTGAACTCGCCTGCAACACGGCCGCGATCGATGACCACAACCCGGTCGGCGACGTTGTAAACGTGCAGGATATTGTGGTCGATGAAGATCGCAGATTTTCCCGCTCGTTTGATGTCGCGCACGAAGTTGACCAGCTTGGCGGTTTCCTTGAGCGAGAGGCCCATGGTAGGTTCGTCCAGGATGATGATCTCGGCGTCGAAATAAAGGGCGCGTACGATCGCCACGCCTTGCTTTTCACCGCCCGAGAATGTGCCCACACGTGATTCCGGGTTCACCGCCGAGGATGTGAAGCCCATAGATTGGCTCATCAAGCGGTGGGTTTCGTGTTTCATGCGGTTTACGTCGAGCAAGCCCCATTTATTGACCAGCTCGCGCCCCAGGAAAATGTTGCGCCACAAGGTTTGCAGTTCGGCCAGGGCGCGTTCCTGATACACCGTTTCCACACCCATCTTGCGAGCCTTGGCGACCGTGAGTTTGTCTACTTTTTGGCCCTTGAACAGGATTTCGCCAGACGTGGGTTGGTAGTAGCCGGTGATGATCTTGATGAGCGTAGATTTCCCTGCTCCATTATCGCCCAGGAGACCGACGACTTCGTTGTTGCCCAGCTGGAAGTTGATATCCTCCAGCGCTTTGACTTCCCCGAAGTGCTTCGACACATTCCTAAGCTCTAAGCGACACGGCTCCATAATCTTCTCCAATTGTCTCAGTGGGTGCCAATAAATTATACATCATCATGCAGCAGACAGGATGCGTGAAGGTGACAGTCACTACTGGTAGTGACTGTCACCTTAGATCATGCACCCGGCCAGGAAACATTTGCCAGAAGGTCGCTTCCAGTAAGCGTCTGTCAAACGGTCAGGCTGGCAGAGATCTGAACCGGGTTAAATCTTATCGAATCTGGCGCTCGACCAGAGCAGCCAGCATTTCAACGTTGTCTTTGTGGGCAAAGCCTGCCCCGGTATCGATATGCAGGCCGGTGAACCCGTAGTTGTGGGTCAGGCAGATCTGCAAGACCGCCATGTATCCCTGGAGCCACTGCTGCTGGTCGATCACCAGGTCGGTCCAGCCGCCGCGGATAGCTTCCACGGTAGCTTCGGAGAGGTCGAAGCCTGCTCCGTACACAGCGTCCGCGCTCAGGCTGGCGCTCTCAAAGAAGGTTTGCTGAGTGGCGGTCAGGTTACCGTGGTCGGTGACAACCAGCTTGATATCCGGGTTGGCGGTCATCACACCGACGAAGACCGGTACACCAGCAGCCGCATCGGCATTGGTGGCGTCATCGATTTCCTGGTAGATCACTTCCAGGCCAGAATCTTCGAGGGCTTCCACTACACCACGGGTGCGCTCGCCGCGCCCGGCCTGAGCCAGCAGCCCCCAAACGAATGCCTTGTCGCCGGCTTGCAGCCCGGCCCGGGCTACAGACTCTTTGCCCAGAGCCCAACCGGCATCGTACAGGATCGCGCCCACGTAGCCAAAGCCGTTTGAGGAATACGTGCCTTGCAAGGAGGCCAGTTGTGTGTTCATGCTGGTGACGATGATGCCCTGGGCTTCCGCCTCGTCCACCAGGGGTCCGAAGGCTTCATCACCTGGGTGGCCCATTACTGCAATGCCATCGGGGCCAGTGGCCATGGCCTCCGAGAATTGCGTGATCATCTGCTCGGGGTTCCAATCGGACCACACATACTCCACGTTCGCGCCCAGATCGGCGGCAGCGGCAACCGCGCCATTATAGACCACGGTCTCGAAGGGGCCGCCAGGAGCGCCGCCAGGGAAGAAGACGATATTGGTGCCAGAACACCATTGGCCATCGGCCGCAGGCGCGCCGGCCTCGGTCGCCGCGGGTACGCTGGTCGCCGTTTCGGCAGCAGTTTCGGGCGCAGTTTCGGCCGCAGTTGCGGGTGCAGTTGCGGGTGCAGTTTCTTCAGCCGCAGTTTGTTCGGTTGCAGGTGCTTGAGTCAGGGTAGGGGTGGCTGGGTTACAGCCCGACAAGCTCGTAAACAGCAGTAATGCAATCAGTACCACGTAAAACACCTTAAGGGTTCTCATTTTGTCTTCTCCTTTTCTCTCAATTCATTTGAATAGGCACTGTGTAGACAGAATCTGCTGATGTAGACAGGGATTCAGTGTTGAAATTCCATTTTGGTTCATGCCTGCCCGGGTAAGGGATATGGCTGGTGCGCATTTCTCCCGGGAAGAAACACTTCATGGGGTAAATAGAGATTAGGGATTTTGAGTTGGCTCGCCTCCTCTCGAATTGGATGGGGCGCTGGGCACTGTGCGGGTCCGGATAACAGACCTTCTGCTCATTTTGATATCCACCTAATAGCCGCGTGGTGTTACCGATAACGTTATCGATAACAGCAATATACCGAATTTTTTTAGCAAAGTCAAGAGGCATTTTTACAATCTTACCCCAAAGTCCATCAGGCCGGCCCCACCGGCCGGCCTGATGTTTGACAACCCTAAAACCCAAGAGGAGAATTTAGCGATCACTGATATCCACAGCATAACTCACGAACAGGCGCTGCTTTTTCGACTCGACGCTCAGCATGATATAGAAACCCTTCACATCCACTGGCGCGCTCACCTGGGTGGTCCATTCGGCGGTGCCCCCCGCAGGTGTTACCGGCACCGAAACGATATCCGGAGTCTGATAATACCCGTATAAGATGCCATCTGATCCAATGACCGGTGGGGTTCCGATATGCACATCGGTCGGATACTCGCCCGGATTGTTGGTCTGCCATGTAAATTGGAAGCCATTATCCGTGCGCTCGATACCGGGGAGCGTCAGGATCACATCGTTGATGGCGGTAATCTCGGCCGCAGTCGGCTGCACCAGGCCTTCGAACTTGACCGCTTCCGGATAGCTTAGATCTGTGGCTACATCATCGAGTGCGATCTCCATGGTGGCATCGGTTTTATTTTCATCCGGATAATAATAGTTATACTCACCGGTGACGTAGCTATAATCGAGCGAAAGAACCGCGCCCGGGACAGCTTCTGCGCCTTTGCATTCCACGTAGAGAAGCTGCGTTTTTGGCTCAGGTTTGGTCCCGCCGGTGTATCCTTTCATCCGGAATCCAGGAGCCAGGCGATGGCCTCCCGTCCCCACAAACACAGTATCGCAGCTCGTGGTCTTACCACCGGCTGTAAGCACTGCCGGCTCATTGGCGGCAGCTTGCATGGCGCTCCAATTGGCAGTCTCATTCAGAATGGCGAGGTCGATATGCAAATCTCCCGCCGCAGATTTGCCCACGCTGGTTGCCACGGCGCTCCAGCCCTTTGATTCTGCAGCTGTCAGAGATTCTTCCTCCTCAGGCAGCACGATGTAATCGCAAGCACCGAGAAGCAGAGCGCATGTCAGAACGAGTATCAGCGCCTTTTTCACACTCATCGGTCTCTCTCCTTGAACCATTATTCTTGCACGCAGACGCTATGGCTGCATTGGTAAGCGCCGCTTATGGCGCAGGGCTAAACTTCGGGATCGTTCCATTAATGAACGAGACCACCTGCCAGTAGTTGGCGGGAGCATCTGTACCGCCATCTACAGCCTGCACGGCCTTATCCTGGCCCTGGTAGGAAATGTTAATGAAATAGACGTAGCACTGCCCGCACGGCGTATGCCAGGTGTCGTACATCTCGTCGGTAAACCAGCCCCTGGCACTGATACCTTCAAGAAGCTGCTCGATTTCTTCAGAGGTTACCTGCTTTTCGATCTGATTCACGCCGTCATCTCCGGTGATGCGCCCATCCGGGTAGATGGCGTAAAGCTCGTCGATGCATGCCGGCCCGCCATTGCGCTCGTAGGCGATCACCGCCCCATCCTTCACCAGCTTTTCGGCCTGCTCTTGCCTGAGAAGCTTGAATTCACAAGCCAGAGAAGTATCCTGCGGCGAGGCTGTCGTTAACCCTTGGGATGATCTTTGGGCGCCGTTAAGGATGAACGCACCAACAAGCATTACAAGAACAGCCGCGATACCGAAGAGCATCACTTGCCGGTTTCTCGGACGCATGCCTTTCCACCCACCCAGCAGGCCGCCCTTAAGCGAGGCGGGCTGCATCTCGGAAACAGCAGTAGCTTTGGACTGGCTCTCGAGCCTCTTGGCAGCCAACCGGCGGGTATTCTGGACGACCAGAAGACTCTGCACTCCAATGAATACCAGCATGAGCAGACCCACGACGATGCTTGTCCACCACGAGCTTAACTGCCCGTTGAACTGGATCAGGGTTTGGGTGATGCCGGTAACGAGAACGCCGAAAAGCGTCCCGAACACGTATCCTACCCCACCCGTCAGCATCGTTCCGCCCATCACCACCGAAGCAATCACATCCATTTCGAAGGTGCGAGCGTACAGGCCGTGACCGGACATCACGTAAATACTGTAAACAATGCCAGCCAGCCCCGAGCAAAATCCGTTGAACACGTACACCATCACTTTGGTCTGGTTCACCGGAAGACCCATCAACCGGGCGGATGGCTCGCTGCCTCCCATGGCATAAATGGTGCGGCCAAAGCGCGTATAGTGGGCAATGTAGATCGCAGCAATCAAGAAAAGCAACCCGAGCACCACCAGGGGAGTAATAAATGCCCCTTGTTTTGTGACCACATCGCTCATGCCTGGGATCAAGATCTTAGTCTGCCCGAGAATGCGATAGATGCGGTTGTTGATCGGAATAGCGTCGTCGCTGATGAAAAAACACAAGCCCCGGGCGAACCACATGCATGCCAGGGTCGCGATGAACGGCTGCACCTTCAGGTAAGTAATGAAGACACCCATGACCGCTCCCAAAGACATGCCCATGACCAGCATGAGCAGCATCACTGTCCAGGGGTTCCAATCATCCCTCAGTAACGCAGCCGAGGCCACCGTGGTCAGGGCGACAACTCCACTGACCGAAAGGTCGATCCCGCCCGAGATGATCACGAGAGTAGACCCGATGGCGCTGATGAGCAGGTACGGGCTGGTGCGGAACAAATTGAGGAATATTTGCGGGTCACGCATCGCCTCGTAAAAATACGCACCAATCGTATAGGCCACCATTGCCAGCGCTGCAGTCACTGTAAACGGGATGAACCTGCGATTATTGGAAACAAGGGCTCCAATCTTGTAAAACATGGTCAGGCCCCTTTCTGCTCGGCCAGCCGGCGGACAAATCCCCTGACCTGCTCTGAATACAACAGGATCACGAGGATCACTACCACCCCCTTGATTGCCGTGACCGCATTTGCGGGAACGCCGATGGCATACATAGAAGTCGTTGTTGCCTGGATAACCAAGCCGCCGATGATACTGGCAAAGAGAGAGAACCTCCCGCCCGCCCCCAAAACAGTGCCGCCGATGACAACCGCCAGGATTGCGTCCAGCTCATAGGTCAGGCCGATGTTGTTAGCATCTGAGGTTCTGATATTCGAGCTGGCTACCAAACCTGCAACGCCAGCACAGAAACCACAGAACACGTAGGCCAGCAGCTTGATCTTCTTCTCGTCGATACCGCTGTGGAAGCTGGAGCGGTAATTGATCCCCACAGACTCAATAAACAGCCCGATAGCCGTCTTGCGAGTCAGAACCCAGGCGATGACAAAAACGAAAGCCACAATATACAAGGGGAAAGGCAAGATCAGCCAGCCGTTGCCCATGAACGCATAGGGATCGTAGAAGATCTGGATCCTGACCCCGTTAGTGATCAGCTGGGCGATGCCGCGTCCCGCAATCATCAGGATCAGGGTTGCGACCATAGGTTGGATCCTGGCATACGCCACCAGGATCCCATTCCACAAACCGCAGATCGTCGCAACGATGAGCGTAACAACGATGACTTCCCACAGCGGCGCATAAGTGAAATTGGGGTCGTTGATAAACTTCATCAGATCCGGAGGAAGCTTGACCCCAATGATGACCGGGTTCATCATGATAGCAGCTACCGAAGCTGAAATCGCCATGATGGCTCCAACCGACAGGTCTACGCCGCCGGTGGCGATCACCAGGGTCATGCCCAGGGCCAGGAGCATTACACAGGCGCCATTTCGCAGGATATCGATCAGGCTTCCATACAGGTTTCCGCCAATCGATTCCACGTTAAAGAACCCCGGGACAAAGATCAGGTCGAAGAGCAGGATCAGCCCGAGGGCGATGAGGGGGAAGAGGAGCTTACTCTCGGTGACCCTGCTCCAGGTGAGCGTCGTTATCGTCTGTTTCATGATCCACTCCCCGCCATCGACTGCATAATTTGATGCTCGTCCACCTCACCGGCAAACTCAGTCACCTTCTGCCGGTCGCGTAATACCACAATGCGGTGGCAGGTCCGCAGTACTTCTTCCAGCTCTGAGGAGATAAACACACACGCCCTGCCTTCTTCCGCCAGTGAAAGCACCAATTTTTGAATTTCGGCCTTCGAGCCCACATCGATACCTCGCGTGGGTTCATCTAATATTAAAACCCCTGGGTTAGTGGCAAGCCATCGGGCAAG
>Ga0105092_10002071_pt1 | contig 10709 bp, 9 predicted proteins | sample PPLLak2March2015_FD_87021 | JGI IMG/M metagenome (GOLD analysis project Ga0105092, IMG submission 87021) | Freshwater sediment microbial communities from Prairie Pothole Lake near Jamestown, North Dakota, USA - PPLs Lake P7 Core (1) Depth... | ecosystem: Environmental > Aquatic > Freshwater >...
TAAAGACGCTTGTCTTCAGAGCCCACGCAAACACCTGCGTCCAGCATAGCGGGCTTGCTGACAATGACTCCTGCTGTGGGGTACTTCCAGAGAAACGTTCCTTCGGTTGCGTTGAGGGCATACAAATTATTGTCATACGAGCCCACGTAGACGACGCCATTGGAACAGGCGGGCGTGCCCCGGATCTCGTCCTCGCATTCGAATTGCCAAAGCGGTTTTTTGCCCTCCTCCTGGCGTCCGGAAGCAGTGGCAGGGGCTGTCAGTTGTGGGAGCATACCTGTCTTGCGGGCGACGCCAAGCAATGCCTCTTTCATGGCAAGTGCCGAAGGGAAACGATTCTCCGGGTTGTAGTGGACCGCGGTGTAAATCACTGTTTCCAGCTCTACTGAGATGGATGGGTTAATCTGTCGAATTGGCCGTTCGCCAAAAGAAAAAGGCGCTTCGAGGCGGGGGTCGCGGCGGGTGAGCAGGTGGTGCATGGTTGCGCCGAGGGCATAGATATCTGCATAAGGTGTGGCCTCGCCGCGATATTGCTCGGGGGGCGAATATCCTTCTGTGCCGATCATGGTCCCTTTAGGGCCGGTTTGGAAAGGTTTGGCGATGCCAAAATCAATCAGCACGATGTGGTTGTGCTGGTTGATCATGACATTCGAAGGTTTCATATCCCGGAAAATGATCGGATCTGGCTTGTGGGTATGCAGATAATTGAGCACGTCGCACAGCTCGATGGCCCAACTGGTCACCTGGGCTTCGCTGAAGAAAGCCTGGGTATCGCCTAAGAGAGTCTCCAGGTCTTTGCCTTCGATGAATTCAAGGATAAGATACGAACGCTCGCCCTGGGTGAAGTAGTCGTATATGCGGGGGATGGATGGATGGTTCAGGGTAGCCAGGATATTGGCTTCGCGTTCGAAGTTCTTAACCACCGTTTCGCGAATGGAGGGGTCTCTGGCCTGAAAAACCATCTCTTTAACAGCAACCCGCTTATCCACGTTGGGGAAGTGCAAGTCGCGAGCGCGATAGACGGCTCCCATACCCCCTACGCCAATAACTCCCTGGATCAGATAACGATTTGCCAGCGAAGATCCATGTCGTAGCTGCTGATCTAAACCCCGAGTCCCCTCGGGCTCTAGGTTTTGGGTCATGCCGTGAGTGTCCAGAACCTTTCTCCTCTATGCCACCAAAACTTCAGGCACCTGTAAAACCGAATCGATTCAGATGGTTTACTCGATTCGTCCTGGCTTCTCCACCTGGTTCATTGATGTAAGGTTAGAGAGTGATGCCCAGGGGAAAATTGATCGGCATAGCTGGCGCTAATAAAAGAAGAAGAATGCTTGGAAAGTAAAGAAAATGAAATGCGCCAGGATGCCTGTGGCACCGGGTGTAACGAATATTTTCTGCTTAATGGTAAACACAGCCGGGCTGCCACCGGTGGATTCCCGTAAACCTTGCACAATTATGTCATCATATCAATAAATTGTAAATAGGAAATCGGGTATGATTGCTTTTATGGGCTTTTGGTCTCTTCACAATCTTGAAGGCTCTTCGTATAATGTCTGTACAACCTCCCTGACGGTCTCGTTGATCACCTGTGTCTAATTTCTGTCCCCTTAAAATAGAAAATGAACGATTTCAATTCTTATCTCTCCCCATTTACCTGGCGTTATGCATCCACAGAGATGCGCCACCTTTGGAGCGAGGCTTCGAAACGGAAGCTCTGGCGATCTATCTGGCTTTCTCTGGCTGAAGTGCAGATGGATTACGGCTTTGTGAGCCGCGAGCAAGTGGAAGATTTACGCCTGCACGCAGGCGATGTCGATGTTTCACGCTCTCTCGAGATCGAGGAGGAAATCCACCACGATCTCATGGCAGAGCTCAAAGCCTTTGCAGAGCAGTGCCCCACCGGTGGAGCGATCCTACACCTGGGAGCGACATCCATGGATATCGAGGACAACGCCGACGCACTACGTGTACGCCTGGCCCTCGACCTGATCCTGGAGAAGCTCAAAGCCTTACTCGTGATCCTTGCCGGGCAAATCGATACCTGGGCAGATACCGCCATCATGGCCTTTACTCACCTGCAGCCGGCCGAGCCGTCTACCCTTGGTTACCGCCTGAGCCAGTATGGGCAAGATCTGCTTTCCGATTGGGCGGCCCTGAAAAATGCGCGTGAAGCCGTGAAAGGGAAAGGCTTCAAGGGGGCCGTGGGCACGGGGGCTGGTTATGCTGAGCTGTTGGGCGTAGACAACCTGGAAGAGTTCGAAGCCAGGCTTTCAGAGCGGCTCGGACTGCCTTTCTATCCGGTCGCAACCCAAACCTACCCTCGCAAGCAAGACTATTGGGTGACGAGCGCCCTGGCAGGCCTGGCCGGGTCGTTATATAAGCTGGCCTTCGATGTACGCTTTCTGCAATCTCCACCTATCGGCGAGCTTTCTGAGCCGTTCGGTCGCAAGCAGGTCGGTTCGTCGGCCATGCCCTTCAAGCGAAACCCGATAACAGCCGAGAAGATCGATTCATTAGCCCGCCTGTTGGCGCAGTATCCACGCCTGGCCTGGGACAACGCCGCTCATTCTTTGCTGGAGCGCACCCTGGATGACAGCGCCAACCGGCGCGTACTGCTCCCAGAAGCTTTCCTCATCGGTGATGAGCTGCTGATGTCTGCAACTCGCATCGCCAGTGGGCTGCAAGTGAACCGGGCGGCGATCGAACGAAACCTGGCCGTTTATGGTCCGTTCGCGGCGACCGAGCGAGTGCTCATGGCGCTGGTAAAGGCCGGCGCAGACAGGCAGGCGATGCACGAAAGGCTGCGGGTGCATGCCATGGCGGCCTGGGATGCCGTCCAAAATGGGCAGGAGAACCCGCTCGTCGACCTTCTCGGCGCTGACAAGGAGATGTTGAGCTATCTGTCTCAGCAAGATTTAAGGGCGCGGATGGATGCCAGCCAGCATATTGGAGATGCCCCCCGGCGGGCTCGCCTCCTGGCAGCTTCGATCCGTGAGACCGTTGGCAGCTAAAATTGGTTATTTTCTTACAAGGAGGAATGAATGAACTCGGATCTATTTACAGCATTCGAAGCCCTGACCTTTGACGACGTTTTAGTTGTCCCCGGTTATACCCAGGTGCTCCCCGACCAGACTGACGTGCGTGCGAACCTGACCCCGGAGATCTGCCTTAACATACCACTGCTCTCAGCAGCTATGGATACGGTCACCGAAGCTCAAATGGCCATCGCGCTGGCGCGCGAGGGCGGCATAGGGATCGTCCACCGGAATCTCTCTCCGAAAGCTCAAGCCGAGGAAGTGGATAAGGTCAAACGCTCGCAGTCTGGGATGATTGTCGAACCCATAACCCTGCCTCCTGATGCGCCTTTAAAAGAGGCTGAGGCGATCATGTCGAAGTATCATATCAGCGGCGTCCCGATCACCGAAAACGGAGGGCACCTGGTGGGTATTTTGACCAACCGGGACGTACGCTTCGTCGAGAAGTCAGATTACGAACGCCCGGTAAAAGAGTTCATGACCAGCCAGCCCCTGATCACAGCCAGGGTCGGTACGCGTATGGAAGACGCCATCCGGCTGTTGCAAAAGCACCGTATCGAAAAGCTACCCCTGGTTGATGACGCCGGCGTCATCAAGGGTTTGATCACGGTGAAAGATATTCAAAAAGCTCGTGAATTCCCGTATGCCTCCAAAGATGCGCAAGGACGGCTGCTGGTAGGCGCTGCGGTGGGTGTTGGCAAAGACCTGGAGGAGCGCGTGCAGCTGATGGTTGCGGCCGGGTTAGATGTGGTCGTTGTCGATACCGCCCACGGCCATTCTGCCGGGGTGATCGAAGCGGTGAAGCGCATTCGCAGCCACTGGCCCGCGATCCCGGTGGTTGCCGGAAATGTGGTCACGGCTGAGGGCACAGAAGCATTGATCCGGGCCGGGGCCAGCGCAGTTAAAGTGGGCGTGGGAGCAGGATCGATCTGCACCACTCGGGTGATCTCGGGAGCGGGAATGCCGCAGATGACCGCCATTTACCACTGCGCCCGAGAGGCAAAGAAGCACGGGGTAGCTGTGATCGCCGATGGCGGTATCAAGTACAGTGGAGATATCGTCAAAGCAATTGCGGCAGGAGCCGATCTGGTGATGGTTGGGAGTTTGCTGGCAGGGTTAGATGAAGCCCCGGGTGAAGTTGTTTTGTATGAAGGCCGGCGCTTCAAAGAATACCGTGGGATGGGCAGCCTGGGCGCCATGCAGGGTTACGGGCGCGATCGCTATGCCAGCGGCCAAACCGACAGTGGCAAGCTGGTGCCCGAAGGGATTGAAGGCCGGGTGCCTTATAAAGGTGATCTGCACAACTATGTTTTTCAACTGGTCGGCGGTCTGCGCTCAGGTATGGGCTACGCTGGCGCGGCGACGCTGCGCGACCTGCGCGAAAATTCCCGGCTGGTTCGCATCTCGAATGCCGGGCTGATCGAAAGCCACCCTCATGATGTGGTCATCACGAAAGAAGCGCCAAATTACCAGTTAAATCAGGGATAGAGAGAATCACTGCTGTCTTATTGGTATGGCCGGCTTTGCAGCCCTGATAGAAAATCCGAAAATTTGATGTTCGTGCAGGCATTCACCCGCACGAACATCAAATTTTCGGTGCTAATTGTGGCCGGCGGAAGGCAGTCTGGGGCTATAACCCGCCGAAGACCCTCGCGAATAAGCGGTGGACAGCGTGGAAAGAGCGCACCGGCTGGGCGTACATCAGGATGCATTTGCCGGTCGCCATGCTGAGCCCCAGCTTCTGGCCTGCTTCGATGGCTTCTGGCGACTCTGCACCTGCCTGCAGCCAGATATTGTGGAAACCTGCCGCGGCGGCTTCTTGTACAACCGCAGCAGACTGCTGTGGATTCACACTCACGAGAACACCATCGGCCTTGCCTGAGAGGGCTGCAAGATTCGGGTAGCAAACCTCGCCGTTGATCTCTTTCTCGGTGGGGTGGACAGCAAATACCTCGTAACCGCGTTCTTTGAGCTCTTTATAGGCTGTCGGTCCAAATTTTTGCGGGTTGCGCGAATAGCCGACAACCGCGATACGTTTGCAACGAACGAAGTCCTCGATCGCCTGGTTCATGTTTATTCTCCTGAATCGATTCGATTGTTAGAGTACCGGGTGGAATCCCTGGCACCAGCGAATTATATTAGCACGAACCGGTTCTCAGGTCAACATTCTTCAGAAATTCAGCGATAATCGGGCAGCCCTTCAGGCTTGTTTTCCAGGACTGCTTCGATCTGCGCAATGACATTCTCGGTGAGCAAACTGACAACATCGAGCGCTTTCATGTTTTCAGTGACCTGCCGGGGCTTCGATGCGCCGGTGATAGCCGTGCTGACGTGGGGATTCTTGAGGCACCAGGCGAGCGCCAGCTGCGACATACTGCAGCCGATCTCCTCGGCGATAGGGACGAGCCGCCTGACTTTTTCTATTCTCCGGCAGCCTTCTTCAGATTCGACCGCCTCGCGCAGCCAGTCGAAACCTTGCAGGGTAACTCGAGTCCCTTCCGGAATGCCCTGGTTATATTTGCCGCTGAGCAAACCGCTTGCAAGAGGGCTAAAGATAGTGGTCCCCAGGCCGATCTCATCATATAGGCGGGCGTATTCTCGCTCGACGCGATGGCGATAGAACATGTTGTACTCGGGCTGTTCCATCTGCGGCGGGATCAGGTGCTCGCGGCGGGCGATGCCGTAGGCTTCCATGATTTGGTCTGCGTCCCATTGACTCGTTCCCCAGTAAAAAGCCTTGCCCTGGTCGACAATATGACTCATCGCCCGTACGGTCTCTTCAATGGGGGTGTAAATATCAGGCCTGTGGCAGTAGACCAGGTCCACATATTCCATCTGCAGGCGCTCGAGAGATGCGTTGACGCCTTCGATGATGTGCTTACGAGAAAGACCGCTCTCATTTGGGCCTTTGCCGCCCCAGAAGATCTTGGTTGAGATCACCAGGTCAGACCGCTTCCAGCCGGCCTTTTTGATCACATTCCCCATCACCACTTCGGCCTTACCATTGGCGTAGGCCTCGGCGTTATCAAAAAAGTTGACCCCGGCCTCGTAGGCCGCTTTCATGCATTCGAAGGCAACATCTTCGCCAACCTGTCCCCCATAGGTGACCCAGGCACCTAGCGAGAGTGCAGATACCTTGAGCCCTGACTTGCCCAGAAAACGATATTCCATTTGAGTACTCCTCTATTTTTGCACTTGTTCAAGATCGAAAATCACGCGAGTCTGAATAAATCCGCATCACATGCCGCTCACTGGCGGCAGACCGCACTACACCGGGGTCGGCTTTAAAGAGCGGGCTTCGCCCGCCTTCTCCCACTCGCGAAGCGAGCGATTCATGGCTCCACGGTTTAGTGGAGTGCTGCCCTGGCGGTGCTTACGATCTTATTGTAATCAATATCGAAGACACATCAATTTAAAACAATTGGAATTTGTAGGCAAAAATGCTACAAATTCCATACCGGTATGACCGCACTTAGTGCCCATCCAAAAATTGAAGGAGCCGTTTTTGGGTGTGTGGTGTGAAGCACCACACACCCAAAAAACGGAATTCCTCCTCAATTTTCGGATAAGTTTTTACTGCATTCACTCCAAAAAGCAGCCGCCCTTTTTGGGGGCGGCTGGAGTATTCAAGAAGACCGGCTCGACCGGTACATAAGTGTCTCACGGATCATGAACGTAGTTTTGCGGATTTTCATACACAGGTCGGCAGACAGGTTGCTCATGACAATGAAACCGATATCGTGGTTTTCTTGAAGCAGTTTCATGAAATCTTTCCGGTTGATCAACATCAACCGGCAGTCTTCAGAGGCGCAGCGGGCCGTCGCGGACCTCAGGCCCTGGTCCACCAGCGCGATCTCGCCGAATGATTGCCCCTTCTCCAGAAGCGCGATGCGTTGAGGGATGTTGTATTCGAAATGATCCTGATTTGGACTGGTATTGACCAGGATCTCCACCTCACCCTCGATAATCACGTAGATATCGGTGCTGGGTGAATTTTCCTCGAAGATGATTTCATCGTGGTGATAGTTCTCTTCTTTGCAAATTTTGTAGATCTGCTCCAATTGCCCTGGGGTGAGATCTGCGAAGATTTCGACCAACTCGAGGATTTGGGCGCCTTTCATATCCCTATCTCCTGAACTCTGGTATGACAATGAATATAGTTGATCGGGTAGGCCAGTTTATAGATCGACCGGTGAGTATATCAACAGTTTATCACGCCTGAATAAGCGGGTCAAGTTAGGTTGAAAAAATCCGATTTTGGGGTTGCGAGCGGCATGTGCCGCTCGCAACCCCAAAATCGGAATATCTATTTGGGGATGATCTGGCTGCGGGCTAGAGCTACAAGCTCAGTGGTAGCCCCGCTTAATACCGGAAAACTTTGCCGGCTGTAATCCTTTCCCGCTGAAAGGGGAAAAGGCTGCTGCCCTTCAAAGGTTTCGATCACGCCGCCGGCTTCGTGGATCAACAGCCAACCGGCAGCGATATCCCACAGCTTGACCGTCGCTTCGAATCCAACGATCGCCATTCCACGCGCCACCGCGCACAGATTGTAGGCTGCCGAGCCCAGTATCCTGGTTTTGTAGGGAATATTGATCTGGTAGCGGCGGTGGGTGCGCGAGCAGCAGGCAAAGAATGTCGCCGTAGGGTTAGACGGTGAGCCAGCCGCATGGATGGGGGTCCCGTTCAGAGATGCGCCCAGGCCAGATTGGGCTGTGTAGAGCTCTCCGAGGGTGGGGAAATAGAGGACGCCCAGCGCCGGAAATCCATCGACCAGCCGGGCGATCGAGATGCCCCAAATGGGCAGCCCCAGGCTAAAGTTAGTGGTTCCGTCCAGCGGATCGATGACCCAAACGGCTTTTTTCTCCAGCGGAGAAACGTTATAAAGCTCCTCGCTGAGCAGGCCATCTTCTGGATAAGTGGAATGGATGGCATTGGCGATGAGCCTGTCGGCTGCAATGTCAGCCTCGGTCACGACAGAGCGGTCTTCTTTTAGATGGGCGTGTGTCCCAGAGAGCGTGAAATGCCCCAATAAAAGCTCGCCTGCCTGGCGAGCCAGCTTCACGGCAAATTCTAATGTTTCAGTCATGCGAAGGAGTATAACATAACGCCAACCCAAGGGATTTCAAGGGCAGGGCTTTATTAAACTCACCCAAACCCGCTCGAATTGGGATTGCGCCGTGCGGAACCGGGGCGGCATGAATCGCCACCTTCGGGGGGAATAGAAATCGAATCATAAGGCGGGCGAAGCCCGCTCCTCAACGCCGACCACGTTCGATCGGGACTACAAAAAACCGAATATATTTATCACTTTTGGTTGGGTTCTAAAGTATAATCTTCGGGGGGAAAGGTCTCGTAGATCATCCTTCTATTGAGGATTATGTGGATTATAAGACCCTGGACGATACATCCCTGATCCGGCTGATTGCCCACAACAAGCAAGACGCCTTGGGAGAATTATACGATCGCTACGGCCGCCTGGTGTTCAGCGTGGCGTTTAACTCAACCAGCAACCAGGCTGTAGCCGAGGAGATCACACAGGACGTATTCACCCGGGTTTGGGAAAAAGCCAGCACCTACGATGTGGATCTGGCCAAAGTAAGCACCTGGCTGATCAGTATTACCCGCAACCGGGCCATTGACGAGCTGCGCCGACTCCGGGTGCGCCCGGAGAACCACAGCGTGGGGTGGGATGACCTGTCGCGGGAAAACGTACCTCAGAGCGACGGGCCAGAAACGTTAACAGAGCTGATATGGAAACAGAAATCGGTGCGTGAGGCGATTGCGTTATTACCCCCCGACCAACAACAATCACTGGCTCTGGCGTATTTCAAAGGTTACTCTCATAGTGAGATTGCAGCGGCGTTGGGCGAGCCGCTCGGCACCGTAAAAACACGCATTCGCCTGGCGTTGCAAAAACTACGCCAGGTATTGGAAGAGAAAGTTGTCGATAGTGGATAAATCCAAATCCCGGTTGGATGCGTATAATTCTGTAGGAGTAAATCACTGGTTTTATAAGGGATTAAGATGTCGGTGGAGGAACACGTTATTGAACAGCTGCCTGCTTACGCGTTGGGCGCTCTTGATGAAGACGACACCCTGGCGGTAATCAGGCATCTTAACCAGTGCGCGGCTTGCCAGGTCGAGCTGCGCGCGTACGAAGCTGTCGCAAACCAGCTTGGTTTTGCCGCGCCGGTAGCCGAACCTCCCCCCCATCTGAAGAAGAGGATATTGGAGCATCAGGCGCTCAAGAAGCGCATGCCTTCCCGGTCGCGTGAACTGACTCACCTGCCTCTGGCGTGGGGGTTGGTGGGGATATTGGTGATTGCTATCCTGGCTGCCAGTAACCTGTTCTTATGGCGAGAAGTGGCACTCTTGCGCGCCGAACGAGAGCCCCAGGTGTTCCAGACAGTCGCAATGGCAGGCACTGAGCTCAATCCAGATGCCAGGGGGGTCATCATCATCAGCGCCGACGGAAAACATGGAACCCTGGTGGTCGATGATTTACCTCGCCTGGACGAAGAACACGAATACCAGCTCTGGCTGATCCGAGATGGGCGCCGTACCTCCGGCGGTACTTTCAACGTTGGCAGAGAAGGTTATGGCTCTCTTTGGGTTTCCGCCTCAGATCCGTTGGACAGCTACCCGGCATTCGGAGTGACCATCGAGCCTGCCGGAGGCAGCCCGGCGCCGACCGGCGAGAAGGTGCTCGGCGGCGAGTTTTAACTGAGTCCCACTCATCCCGGTTTCATTTTTCATCCCCAAAAGTTGTAGCACAAAACTAAATATGCCTATACAATAAGCGTGGCCTTGCGCACGCGTGTTTGCCCGTTCTTTTTATTCCATAACCAGATCATATTTTGAAGGAGGGGATCGGATGAAACGGAAGGGTTTGCTTTTTGTTTTAATGGCCAGTTTTTTGTTTTCCGCCTGCGGACTGGTTCAGTCGCAGCCAGGTAAGGTGGAAACACCGTCTGATGTACAGCCGGTTTCCGAGGTCTCTCAGCTTCCCAGCCCAACGACAGCCCCGACCGACACGGCTGTGCCAACGGATACACCTGAGCCCACCGCCACGGCAACCGCTACATCGACCTCCACTGCCACGCCAACCGCTACCAATACTCCCGAGCCGACCGCAACTTCAACGATTACACCGACTCCAGGCCCCATCGTCTTTACAGACGATTTCAGCGAAGACAAGGGGTATTGGGAGGAGTGCAACGTCTGTGAGTGGAAGCACGAGGCCTTATACGTAGGCCCATACCAGCCCTCCGATACGACCGAGGCGTATGTCACCTATTACAAAGAATGCGGCACCCCAGAGTTCTATAAGATGTCGGTCGACGTGACCTATATCGAAGGCCCCACCGACCGCGGATACGGCATTGTCATCCGCGACACGGGCGATTATATGATCGAGTTTTTGATATCGACATGGCAAATTACCTGGGTGTCGAAATATGATTACCACCTGGAGGCCTGGGACATGTTGAACAACACCGCCTCACAGATATTTTCAGGTCTGATCAACCCAGGCAATTCCACGAACCGGATCGGTGTGGAAGTGCGTCCATCCGGGAATGGGCAGAGCGACTATTTCATCCGTATCAACAATAAAACCTATTACGTGCTCTACGGCCAACCCACCGAAGCAGGCAGGGTAGGTATCAGCATAGA
>Ga0105092_10002072_pt1 | contig 10709 bp, 5 predicted proteins | sample PPLLak2March2015_FD_87021 | JGI IMG/M metagenome (GOLD analysis project Ga0105092, IMG submission 87021) | Freshwater sediment microbial communities from Prairie Pothole Lake near Jamestown, North Dakota, USA - PPLs Lake P7 Core (1) Depth... | ecosystem: Environmental > Aquatic > Freshwater >...
CGCCGAAGACGACCTGCATGGTCTCCAGGCCCGCGACCGGCTGATCTTCGAGTACTGGGGACATGCGATGTCTTACCTCCCCATGTCCGATTATCGCTATTACTTGCCGAAAATGCTGCGCTTTCGCAACCCACAGCACGCCTGGGTCAAGCACCGGCTGAAGGGGTGTGCTCACCTCCTGGAAGAAGTCCTCGAACGCGTCCGGCGGGAAGGACCGCTCAGTGCCAGAGATTTCACGCACCCCGAAGACGCAAAGCGGGGAACCTGGTGGGACTGGAAGCCGGCGAAGTTCGCGTTGGAGTTCCTGTTCTGGAGGGGAGATCTGATGATCTCCGAAAGGCGGAAATTCCAGAAAGTCTACGACCTGGCAGAACGGGTCCTGCCGAGCGGAATCGATACGACGACGCCGACCGATCAGGAGGTCGGACAATTCCTGGTCCGGCGGGCGGTGAGAGGTTGCGGGATCGTTCGACAGAAAGACATACAGGGGTTCCTCCAGCCGGCGGGCGCCCGGGATTCGGACTGGCAGGCGGCCGACTGTCGAGTGATTTCAAAAGCCGTTCAGGATCTCCTGGAAGCGGGCGAGATCCTCCAGGTTGCCGTTGAGGGTGAACAGGAGGACTGGTACGCATCGGCCGAACTGCTTGAGAACCACCCGGTGGTTGACGGCAAGCCTGGTCGTGTCTTCCTTCTTTCCCCTTTTGACAATCTCGTGATACGACGCGATTGGCTGAAGAAGCTCTTTGAATTCGAATACACCCTGGAATGCTATCTGCCCGAAGAGAAGCGGCAATACGGGTATTTTGTCTTCCCGATTCTGTGGGGCAACAGGCTGGTGGGGAGGCTCGATCCGAAGGCCGACCGCAAGTCAAAAACGCTCGTTATCCGAAACCTGGTTTTCGAGCCTGGGTTTCAGCCCTCGGATGAATTCCTCACCCGGTTCAACGAGACGCTCGCCGCCTTCGCCCGTTTTAACGGGTGCCGAAAGTACGTTATCAAGAAACGCGCAGGCCGTCACAGAGCCGCGCCGTGTGCGGCTCTGTAAGTGCGTGCCTCGCCCTACTGCTTCCCCTTCGCATTCAACATCTTGACGAGCCATTGGTCGGAGACGTCTGTCTCTTCCGCCAGCGTGTTGTGGCCGGTCTCCAGAGCGAGAAGGAGGCTCTTTTGCGCGGTGATCACGTTATAGGCCGCGTACATCGAAGTCGGTGGGCAAGTCTCGTCGTTGAAACCCCAGACGTAGAGTCCTGGAGCTTTCACCCTTCGGGCAAAATTAACCACGTCGTAATAACCGGCGGTGCGAATCTTATCCGCCGAACGATGTGAGCCTTCCCCTTCCACCCGGAACATGTGAGGCCAGCCGCCGGCCCGGTTCTTCAGGTAACCGGTCAGATCAGACAGGGCGGGGTAGTAAGCCGCCACACCGGTAACGCGGGAATCGAGGCCGGCGACGACGATCGACAATGCGCCTCCCTGGCTTCCACCGGTGACTCCGAGATTTCGGCCGTCCCACTTCGGGTGGCTTACCAGGAAATCATTGCCACGGAGACAGCCAAGGTAAACCCGCTTGTAGTAGTAGCGGTCGCGACTGTCCAGGCCGAAAGTCCAGTACCCGTTGAGTGCCCCGCGGCCCAGCGCCTCATATACCGACTGATCGAGGATTACGGGCAACCCGTGAATCCCGACCTGCAGTGTAATGATTCCCTGCTCGGCGAGACTCACAAGACCGCGATAAGGCCGCACGCCGGCGCCAGGCACGTTCAGGAGGGCGGGGTACTTGCCTTCTGCCTTCGGCTCGCAAAGGATGCCGTAGAAGCGGCTCGGATTCCCATCGTTCCCGATGTTCTGAAGACTCACGTGGTAGGTGTTCACCGTTGCCGTGCTGTAATCAGGCAGGAGTGTCAGGCGGGCGTCGACCGGCAGTCCTGCCAGTGCGCGCTTGGCCTCACTCCAGAATTGATCGAAATCGGCGGGGTCTTCGGCCGCCGGTTGGATCGAAAGCGGGGTAAAGGCCGCGGTTGCCAGCCCTCGGTACGTCCGGTTATTTCGCTTCACGGTCGCGATACAGCGGAGAAAACCGGGCTCCTTCATCGTCCCGGCCTCGACGCGTACACCTTCAGGGGGAAGCGTTACGGTCTTGACCATAGGCGCTTGAATCATCTCCGGGCCAACCCGGTATTCGACATCCGCACCAGAGAGCGGGTGTCCGTCCATCACGGCGGTTATCTGGAAAATCACCGGGTCACCGGGCGAATAGTTCCAGTCAGGGCGATCAGTGGTCACCCGGACGAACACCTGGCCGGTTCGCTCCTGGGCATGAGTGCTGCTGGCGAGCAACAAGAGAAAAATTAGTCCGACGCACCTTCGGCAGTTCATGAATCCCTCCTGGTTCAACTGCTTTTAACGCACCCAGGCGAAAGAAGTAAATGACATTTAGCGAGACGCCCGCGCTCCCCCAGGGCCTGCCCCGCATTTTGACTCCCCCGACGCCTTTTTGAGATAGTTCCTCAATGAAAGCCCTCAAATGCACCCTGTTCCTACCGGTCTTTCTGCTGACTGCCGTCTTTGCCGCGGAAACGCCCGCGAAGCGGCCCCTCACAGCCCAGGACCTGTGGGCCTTCAAGCGGGTGGGCGCTCCTGCTCTCTCGCCGGACGGTAAGACTGTGGTTCTCTCCGTCCAGGAATGGTCCATTGACAAGAACAAGAGCACAGCGAACCTGTGGCTCGTTGATGTCCCTTCTGGAAAAACCCGGCGACTGACCGCAGCGAGCGCCGGAGACCGCGATCCGGACTGGAGCCCGGACGGCTCCCGCATCGCATTCGTCTCCAAGCGTGGCGATGACGAAGTCGATGCGCTGTACATAATGCGTACCGACGGCGGGGAGGCCGAGAGGATCGTTGAGCTGCCTTACGCCATTACGACCCCTCGATGGATGCCTGACAGCAAACGCATTATCGCGGCCACCCGCGTCATTCCAGAGCTCGCCGGCAAACTTGAGAAAAGCGACATGGCAGCCATGCGCAAGGAGATCAAGCGACGCAAGGAATCCAAAATGACGGCCAAGGTTACCGACTCCCGGCAATACCGTTATTGGGACCAGTCGCTCACCGATAATCTTGCCCATCGGCTGGTGCTGATCGATGTGGAAAGCAAGGATCTGAAAGATCTCACACCGAGGTGGGACCGACTGTTCAGTGTAACGGGTGAAGCGGTGTTCGATTTGTCACCGGACGGGAAGCAGGTGGCTGTCGCGATCAACAGCACCCCTCCGCCTTACCGGGAGCGCCCGAACAGCGACATTTATCTCCTGCTGACGGACGGTTCAGGAACGCCGAAAAACATCACGCCCGAAAATCCTTCAGCGGACCAAAGGCCGCGCTTCGCACCAGACGGAAAGTCACTGGTTTTCGCGCGAAACGTGAGGCCCATCTGGTCCGGCGAGAACGAACGGGTCTGGCGTCACGATTTTGCGACGGGCAAGAATTCGCCGCTGACGGCAAGTCTCGATTACTCCTTCGGTGAATACGCTTTTTCCCCAGACGCGGGCACGCTTTGGCTGATGGCCGAAGACCGCGGCTTGCTGCCACTGTTCAAAATGAGCTCAGCCGGAGGCGACTTTTTGAAGGTTTACGGCGCCGGCACGTCGACGAACCTCGATGCTGGACCGGGTGCGGTGGTCTTTCTGAACGAGACGTTCCACCGCCCCAGCGAGTTGTACGTGCTCGACCCGGAAGCGGGCAGCACCCGACAACTGACCCATTTCAATGACGAACTATTGGCAAAGATAGATTTCGGCAAGGTGGAGTCGTTCACCTTCACGGGTGCGGATGGACGGGAGATTCAGCAGTGGGTCATCTACCCGCCGGGCTATGACCCGGGGAAGAAATATCCGCTGGTGCAGCTCCTTCACGGGGGGCCGCACACGATGGTCCGCGACGCCTTCAGCTATCGCTGGAATGCGCACCTGTTCGCCGCTCCCGGTTATTTTGTGAGCTGGGTAAACCGCCATGGATCGACGGGTTTCGGCGAGGCGTTTGCCCTCAGTATCCACGGTCAATGGGGCGAGAAACCTCTCACGGACATCATGCGCAGCACCGACTACTTGCTCGAAAAGTTCCCGAACATCGACCGCGACCGCCTGGCGGCGGCCGGGGCGAGCTATGGGGGATATCTGGCCGCCTGGATACTCGGGCACAGCGACCGGTTCAAGTGCATTGTGGACCATGCCGGGGTCAACAACTTGTACAGTCAGTATGGAGGCGATCTGACCAGCTATGTCTTCACCGGCGAAATTCTGGGGGGCACCCCGTGGGAGAATATCGAGGGGATGCAGCGCAACAACCCGATGTTTTACGCCGGAAATTTCAAGACCCCCACCCTGATCATCCACGGCGAGCAGGACTACCGCGTGCCTTATGGCAATGGCATCGAACTGTACGGGGTGCTCCAGGCGATGGGTGTCCCCTCGCGACTCGTCCTTTTTCCCAATGAGAATCACTGGGTTCTGTCACCGCAGAACTCGATTTTCTGGAACTACGAAGTCCAGCAGTGGCTCGCCCGTTACATCGGCGGCACCCCGATGGCCAAGCCCGAGTTCAACGGGGAGGGGGAAAGCGATTAGCGGACGCCCCATTCCTGGGGGGCGGAAAAAGGACCTCAAGGGCCTCAGGGTGGATCTCAGGAACCGCGGTTTCAGCTGCGGACGGCTAGCCGCTGGCCGTGCTTTCGCCGATAGGCCAGGGGGCTTGATCCCTTCTCCTCCCGGAAGTAACGGGCGATGTGCTCGATGCCGGAGAAGCCCATCTCCGATCCGATCTGCTGAATGGAGAGATCAGTTTCTATGAGCAGCCGCGCGATGTGATCGGTCCGCACCCGTCTGATTTCATGCATGACCGATCTTCCGAGGCAGGCGCGAAAGCGTTTTTCGAGAACTCGTCTGGAAAGCGCGGCGGCACGCGCGACCTCGTCGACGCGAATCCGCCGGCGCGGATTTTCTCGGATGTAACTGAGCGCCTTACCGACCGCGCGGTCATCGACCGCCAGGATCTCCGTCGAGCGGCGGGGCACGACGCGGCTGGGCTCAACTGAAATCGTCAACTTCTCTACTGTCTGCCCCAACATCATCAAGTGGAGGACCCCCGCCGCTTCGAAGCCCGCCCGGTGAAAATCCAACTCCACACTCGACAAAGGAGGATCGCTAAACTCGCAGACGAGCTGGTCATTGTCCGCCCCGATGATCGCCACATCGTCAGGAACCCGGACTCCGACGACCTTGCAGGCCTCACTGACCTGTCGGGCCCGGTCGTCATTGCAGGCCATCAGGCCGACTGGCTTTGACAACGTGCGCACCCATTCCACCAGCTGCGGCAATTCTTCATCCCAGGTCAGAGAGGCCGGGTCGCCGTCGACCGTGTACTCGGCGACAGGATAACCGTCGCTTCTCAGCCGGTTCACGAATCGGCGTTGCCGTCGCAGGGACCACGGTTTGTCGTCGTATCCGCAGTAAGCGAATCGACGAAGCCCGCAATCGAGCAGATGGTTGGCAGCCCGGTCGGCGATGGCCTCGGAAGCGGAAACGATACTGACAACCCCCGGGACCTGGTCCCGGCAATGCCCGACGCTGACCGCCGGAATTCCCGGAGGTATCGACCCGCCGACCGGGTCATAGTCACGCATGATGACTCCGTCCGGCCGCCAGTCCCGAAAACTCGGCACTCCAGTCTCGAGGCCGCGCGGTTCCCAGTGAAATGACCACGGGCCATGCAGGCGGGCGTACTCGGCGATACCCCGAAGCAACTCCCGGCCCGAGGAGCGGGAGGACTCGACCAGCAAAAGAACGCGGGGAAAACTCTTCACAGGCCTATCCTACCCCATGTTCGCAAAATTGCCTTGCTCCATTGTCCAGGCGCAACTTCTGGCTAACGGCAGAACCAGGCCATGCGAGTCCGAACGCTCGCTACGCCCGCGTTTGGGCGGTCATCGTGCGGATTTGGAGGGAAGGCAGGGCCGGGACCCGGAGGTCCCGGCCGTCAGAAGGCGGGAACTAGAATTCCAGGCGTAGGCCGAACTGGATGACACGCGGCGCCATGCCGCCGATGCTTGTCACGTTGCCGAACGTACTGCTGTTCGACAGCCCGGTGCCGGGATTAGAGTAATTGTGACGGTTGAAGGCGTTGATGAACTCGGCTCGAATCTGGAGCTTGGCGGCTTCAGAAAAGCTCACATACTTCAGCAGGCCGAAGTCCTCGTTCATCCCACCGAAACCACGCAGTTCTTCATACAGGCGTTTGCCGTTCCCCAGCTTGTGATTCGTGGGATTGGAGAACGCCGTCTTATCGAAGTAGACATTATTCGGGTCGTTCTGTTTCGCGGGGTTGAAGTTCTTCTTGTCGAACTTCGAGCCGAGATCGACCCCCTGATTCCAATCGGCGTAGACCGATCCTTCCCAACCGGGATACCAGACGTTGGGTGAGATACCCATCGGAGTACCGGTGTTGTAGCGGAAAATCGTACTGACATTCCAGCCGCCGAGGATTGCATCCACGACTCTGGGAGCATTCGAGAGGTACTTCCGTCCCATCCCAAAGGGCATCTCAAACGTGAACTGGCCCTTCAAAATGTGAGTCTGGTCAAAGTTGATAACCGTCCCGGCGTCTTCCTCCAGGTTGTACATGTCCTGGATGTTGGCGTTCTGGTCCCACGTCTCGTCGAAATTCGTGTTGCCGTTGCCGACAGAACGCGAATAGTTGTAGGAAAACTGGGTTGCCCAGCTGGCCGACATGCGCCGGGTCATCATGAACTGCAGCGAGCGGTAACCGGATTGGCCCAGCGGAGATCCCACGTAGTAGAGCGGACCCCAAGTGGTTTGACCCAGGTGTGGGAAGGGCTGGAGGCCGCCTCCTGCATAGTAGTTGAACCCCGGGAAGGGAAGCCCGGAAAGACCAGCCGCCTTGGCGCTGGCGTCGTCCCAGATCCAGTCCGTCGGCTTGAGAGCCGGGTTCTCATAGGCTTGCCGCGTCGGCTGGTTGCGCTTGAGAGACCCGTTGTGAAGCCTTCGGCCCTGGGTTCCCATGAAGGTCGCCTCGAGCATCATGTCCGTTCCGAAAGAGTACTGAACGCTCGCATTGTACTGGTGTGTGTAGCCCATCATCAGGGAGTCCGGATCGATGGTCACCATACCCCAGATCAGCGTATTGGGATCCTTGTTGGGGGCCACAAAGTTCTCGCTGTAGCCCTGGTCCCACTTGTAGAGTGGAACGTTTCCGGTTGAAACCCGGTTGTTCGTACCCTTGAAACCCGGCGCGAAACCGTACGGGGTTCCCGACCAATAATTGATCCCGGTCGGTGTGTAGAAAATGCCGTATCCGCCCCGCAACACGAGTTTGTCACTCATCTGATAGGCGACTCCCAGGCGAGGACCGAATTCTTTCCAGTCCTTGTTCACCTCAAAGGAATCGCTCGGCTCTGTGGGGAATTCAAGCGCGCCGGGCACTTTGTAGGTGGTGTTCGTCACAGCCGACGTGAAATTCGCCCATTGCCCGTACTTCTCGTAGAAGGGCTGGGTCTGTTCCCAGCGAAGTCCGAGGTTCAGAGTCAGGCGGCTGGTTGCCTTGAGATCGTCCTGGACAAAGAAGGCGATGTAGTTGCGCCGCCCGTACAGATCGAAGGGCACGGCCTTGCTGGAGGAGTCGATCTGTCCCAGGTAGAAGCTGGCAAAGCCGAAGCCAACCTTGTCGGCAAAGGAAGCCCCCGGGATACCGGTGGTCTTCCGATCAAAGTTGAAGCCCAGGGTATCGATGCCGGCATGACTGTTGATCTGCTGCCGCCAGTGCTCGGCCCCGAACTTGAAGCTGTGCCGCCCGTTGATCCAGCTCAACGTGTCGTTAACGATGTAGGTGTTCGAGACATAGTAACCGGAAGCGGAGTATCCGATCCGTTCGGTTCCCACGCCGTTCACGGCGGACCCGAACTGAACGTCCGGGAAATGACCCGCCGAGGTGTTGTTGCCGAATCCGAGAGTCTGCCCCCATCCTTCTTCTGAGTGGGTCGAGAGGCTGGGGTTGCGATACCGGTTGAAAGCGGCCGACAAGTTGTTGATCAGGTTCGGCCGGAAAGTATGGTTGTCGGCCACGCGCAGCGATCGGCTCGTTACCTCCTGCTTCCTTGACCGAGAGAAAGGCCCACCGGTGTTCGTCGAATCGTTCGGATCCCAGACTCCGCCCTGGTCCACCAGGATTCGAGGCCGCTGGGTCCAGATGACAGATCCGCTCAGACGATTATTATCGGTGAGCAGATGGTCTCCCTTGACCGTGAGCTGGGTCTGATGGAACCAAGGATCGTTATAAAGCGTGCGGGCCGAGTTATTGGTCAACTGCCCGGGAATCATCGGTTGGTATTGCTTCTTGAAAACGTCAAGAATTTTGCTTGATACCGCACTGACACGGCTGGCCGGGATGATGTTGCCCGGGAACGGGTCGCTGACCCATTTGCCGTCCACCTGCCGCAAGGTGGCAGGATCGAAGATCTGCCCCCCGAAGACCGGCCGTCCAAGCTGATCAGTTCCCACCTGGGTCGTCGTCAGCAGTTTGCTGAAATCACCATTGAGAAACTCGGGGATCGGAACGGTGACGTTCATGGCCCCGAGCAGGAGTCGCTGCTGCTGATAGTGCTCGAAGGCTCCGAAGATAAACGTCTTGTTTTCCCCGTTGTACAGGCCGGGAATGACCACCGGTCCGCCGATGCTGCCGCCCGCCACCGACTGCCGGTCCCTGGCGCGCTTGTAATCTTTCCCCTCACTGGCGCTCTTCCAGTTGTTCATCCAGGTGTTGGCGTTCAGGGCTTCGTTACGGGCATAGTAGAAAGCGCTGCCGTGAGGAGTGTTACTGCCCGATTTCAAAGAGAAGTTGAAGACACCGCCGCTTGTGTGGCCGTACTCGGCCGACATGCCGCTGGTCTGGACGGTGAATTCCTCGATGGCTTCCATGCTGGGACTCGACTCGCCGATGTGTCCCTGGATTTGCGCGGTGCCGGAAATTCCATCGATCAGGATTTCCTTGCTGAAGGCTGGGCCGCCGGCGATGTAAGACGTCCAGTTGTCGCCTTCGACTGCCGGAGTGAGCTTATAAGCGAAGTTCTCAATCGAGCGGCCGCCCGAAAAGGACAAGGGAAGATCGGTAATGACGTCCGAATGGATGGTCGTTGCGACCAAGGCATTGTCGCGGTTCAGGAGCTCGGCGTTGGAAGCTACGGTCAGGGTCTCCGAAACCTCGCCAATCTCCATCCTGACATCCAGGCGGATTGTCTGAGCGACGCTGACGGTCACTTCAGATCTCTCGATCGTCTTGAAGCCCGTGAGGCTGTATGAAAGCTTGTACCGCCCTGTGGAGAGGTTGGTTAGCGTGTAAGACCCGACATCGTTCGTAATGGCTTCGGTCTTGACGCCGGTGTCGAGACTCAGCGCCGCAACGCTCACCCCCGGGACGACACCGCCCGTGGGGTCAGTAATAGTTCCCGTGATGGTGCCACGGTCCACCTGGCCCAAAATCGGCGACGCGATCGCACAGAGCGCCAGTAGAACGACGGCACACTTCAACATACGGCTCATAACTTCCTCCTTGTACTGGTGTTACTTGAGAGCCAATTTCGTACTGACACCGACAAACGTAGAGAACGACTCAGTGTTGTACTTGCGAGCCTGGGGCCTGGGAGTCCCTGACATTCCAACCGCCCAATCTGTATACCATTTCGCACATTGAAACAACGCCATTTTGCGGAAACGTTTCACCACTTTGCGAACGGCCGCCGGCCCTGGTTCAGTTTTGCGGAGCCGCGCACGACCCGCCGCGAAGCGGGCACAGTAAGCGGACCACCCGGCGAAGCGGCCGCAAAAGGACCTCAAGGACCTCAAAGACCTCAAAGACCTCAAGGACAAAACTTTGCGCTTGTCCTTGAGGTCCTTGAGGTCCTTGAGGTCCTTTGGCGGCCGCTTCGTTGGCAAGGCTGCCCAGCCGGGCCCGGATGTTGCTTGACCCTTCCGGGTGTCTTCGTTACGCTTGCGCACGAAGAGCACTATATGAAAGAAACCATCAAATTCACCCTGAATGGGAAGCCGACCAGCGTGAACGTCGAGGCCGATCGAATGCTCCTCTGGGTGCTGCGCACCGAGCTCGGACTCACGGGGACCAAGTACGGTTGCGGGGAGAACCTCTGCGGCGCCTGCACCGTGATTGTCGACAAGGAGGCGGTCCGGTCCTGCCACGTGCCGATTAGCCAGGTTCGCGGCAAGCACGTGAGGACCATCGAAGGGCTGGCCAAGAACGGGAAGCTGCATCCCCTCCAACAGGCCTTCGTCGACCACGATGCCCTGCAGTGCGGCTATTGCACTCCCGGAATGATCATGGCCGCCTATGGTCTCCTCTTGAAGAAACCCAAACTGACGCGCGACGACATCATCGCCGGTATGGACGACAATCTGTGCCGGTGCGGTGCTCATAAACGAATCATCGAGGCGATCGAAAGCGCTTCAAAGATGATGCGGTGAGGCAATAGTATGGAAGATCGAATATTGGACGGAATCGAGGCCCCGGGAGCGTCATCGCTCGACCGGCGCAATTTCCTGAAAATCTTCACGGGCGGAATCGTAGTCTTCTTCTCTCTCGACCCCACGCTCGAAGCTCAGGAATCCCGCGGCCGGGGTTACCCGAGCGAC
>Ga0105092_10002074_pt1 | contig 10706 bp, 8 predicted proteins | sample PPLLak2March2015_FD_87021 | JGI IMG/M metagenome (GOLD analysis project Ga0105092, IMG submission 87021) | Freshwater sediment microbial communities from Prairie Pothole Lake near Jamestown, North Dakota, USA - PPLs Lake P7 Core (1) Depth... | ecosystem: Environmental > Aquatic > Freshwater >...
ACTGCTGCTTATCCTGTATACGAAAGGAAGATTGGGAGCGAGAAGTGGAGCGCTCATATTCAGTTCCTGAGTCCTGTGCGGCACAACATTAAAGGAATCCTAGGCATGCGGGCCGGTGGTTACAGTACCGATCTTCCACTCAGGTATGGCTTCGAGGATTTCCCCAACGCGCTTAATCTGGTCTTCGAGCTCACGAACCTCAGCAGGGGTTAGCTCCTGAAGCGGCTCCACAATCATATTGAGTTTTCGACCAGATCGAGACTGGTGCCAGACTCCAGCTACGATACCACCCACGAGCAGAACTGGATAATTCCCTGCCTGCCCATTTGCCAGGGCGCGTTTTGCGGCATGTTCAGGGAAGAGCAGCTCGCGCGGGTGTGCACCAACGGCGTAGGCATCGAAGTAGGGCAGCAAGCGTACTCCCTGAGGTGCAGTCGATTGTGCTTCTGTGTCTCCTGCAGCAACCCACGCAAAAGTACCCTCAAACTCAACTTGTTGGAGTTCGCTGGTAAGCGTATCGAAAAGGTCCGTTGCCCACCTGACGGGTACAGCCAGCCACTGTGCAAACTGTTGTGGTGTTGCCGGACCATAGGAGTACAGAAATTGCTTGACGACTTCAGTCAGGGCAGTTCTCTCCTCAGCAGGTTTGAATCTTGGAATCCACCGGCGAGGGCTGGTGTACGTGACATTGCGGCCCCGGTTCGGACCAAAGCATAATGCTCCCCGAACCCCTGCCGTAGATTGAGCCATGCGCCAGCGCGGCCACATTCCCTGAAAAGCAGGCATGACTGGATCCCCGGCCCAGGTTCCGACGTGGTCGATTAAAGCTTGCGTCAGCTCGTCAGCAGTCATTTCTGCATCCTCGAGCACGAAGGCGATCCCCTCAATGACCGCCTCAGCCTGTTCAGGTGTCAACAGCTCGTTTCTGGGGTCAGCAGTCCGCCCATAAGGCGTTGCAGATAGAGCACCCGTCCATACCGGCAGATCCTGCGATGGCAGGAGGTGCAATGTCCCTCGAGGACCATACGTTTTCACCAGGCTGCGATCATTCCAGATGGCTTTGCGTATGTCTGTACGAGTAATACCAGTGCCCCGTAAGCCAATGGACAACTCGGCAGCGGATATTATCTGGGCATGCGCACCGCACATTGCCCGGACAATATCAGCGGGTACGGCATCCAGGTAAGGGGATGAAATCCCATGACGGGCAATCCGCCTGGCACAAACTTCCATCCACGATAATTGGGGTACTGCTTTCTTATATTCGATCATTGAAAGACCTTATCGCAATCTCGAGCTCCTACACCCTATCTTTCTACTCTTAGCTCTCCATTATAAAAAACAATTGAGAGATTGGGGAACTTATTAAATTCCTGGCTTGTACGACAAACAACGTCTTAAATACCAGCAGGGCTCACCGAATAGATTCATCGGTGAGCCCTGCTGGTATTTTATTTTTTGATTGTTCGTTTGGTCAAGATCCCCGTTCCTCAGGAGGTTGTTAATACATTTACCGATGACTTCTTGAACAACTGTTTCCAGGCAGTGCTTATGATGTCCACACCACTTGCGATTACTGCGATAATCAGAGCCCAACGAACAACCTGACGGATGATGTTGACTATCAGTTCTGCTTGCTCAAGAGCCAGGCTGCCAAAAGAAGCCAGGTCGCTAGCGGTCAGGGCGGTGATGGATGGCCCTGCAAGAATGACAAGGGCAAGCATGATGGTTGCTGTTTTGACAGCCAGATATATCCAGGTTGTTACCGGTTCCCAGCGCCCGCGAGAGATGAGCACCACGTTGAGAATGATCTGCACGCCCCAAATCAGGCTTAGCCAGGGTAAATAGCGCTCGTAGAAAATATCTGACAGGAGAGGGGCACTCCTCCATTCGCCTGCAAATCGTGTAGAAACTGCGATGATTTCGGGATAAAAGTTGAATAGGGTCAGCGCGATCACTGTTATTGCTATCTCAATCGATAAACCAGCGAATTTCACTTTCTCAGGTGATGGAGCCGGCTTTGGCAGCTTGCGAGGATCCCATTCGCCTTCCACCACGCTATCCAGGCTTTTTGACTTGAACTCAGGCAGTGTCCTCTCCAGGATGGCGAAGACAAGAACGATAATCCCCAGAGCTGAGAAAATGGAGTCGATCATCCCGCTAATACCTTCAGTAAATGTTGAGACGATATCCTGAGAATCCAGCTCTGTCCGTCCAAGTTGGAGCCCAAAACCGAGCGCGGCCAGGATAAGAATGATCGGCAGAACAATCTTCACGACTGTCATAAAGGCAGGGAATGTCTTTGGACCAATCAGGAATCGTTCTGGCTGGTATGCTGCTGCTAATTTTGGGGGTGGGCTGTACTCTTTAAGCACTTCCACAACCATATCCTCATCGACCGGCTTTCCCGTTTTCCGAGAGTGGTCCTCGAGCCTGTCTTCGAGCAAAGAGCGAATCTCCTGCTCGATATCGATACGAGTTTTTTCTGGCAGATGCCTGCCGACTTCTGCGATATAACGATTGATAAGTTCCATGGTGTTATTCCTCTATCTTAAGAATATTTGAAAGGACATTACTCAGACGCTTCCAGTCTTCCTTTGATCTTGAAAGGACAGCTTTGCCTTGCGCGCTGAGTTTGTAATACCGGCGAGGACGAGCCTCCTCCAGACGCCAATCAGATTCGAGCAAGCCCTGAGACTCCAACCGGCGCAGCAGCGGGTAGAGCGTTCCCTGGTCAATGTCAAGCCCTTGTTCCGAGAGACCTGTCAGCAGTGAATATCCATATTGCTCTTCATAGAGTTGGGCAAGCACCGCCAGGGGAAGTATGCCTCGCCGCAGTTCTAATAATATATTATTTGTTGTAGTATCGGTTTCCATATTATAACCTTTCATACATTATACTGTGTATAATACAGTATGTCAATAGGGAAAAGCTGGATGATCGCAGAAATCACCCTGTTATCTGAAAAAATATCATCACAGGCTTATGATTTCTCCTATAAAATATAAAGATTAGAAAATCGGGGGATAAAGACAGAATCAATTGTAGGGAGGATTATGATATGAGTTCACTTGATAGAGCCCGTGAAACACAATTGAATAATATTCAGAAAAAAACCGGCAGGTCACTTGCAGAGGTCCGAGAGCTGATCCAGAATTCAGGATTGACAAAGCACGGAGAGATCCGGTCGATGCTCATGCAGGAACTTGGGCTTGGTTACGGAGATGCGAACAGCCTGGTTCACTTTGCACAGGAGTCGGATGGACAGAGCGCTGCTGACGCAAGCGGGGCAACGACAAATGATGTTGTCGACGAAATTTATTCAGGTCCGAAGGCTGCTCTTCGCCCTATCCACGATCGACTCATGGAGGAGATCAATAAGCTCGGGTCCTTCGAGATTGCACCGAAGAAGGGCTATCTCAGCCTGAGAAGAAAAAAGCAGTTTGCAACAATTGGTCCCGGGACCAAAAGCCGGGTCGATGTTGGTTTGAATATGAAGGGATTAGAAGCGACGCCCAGACTGCTTATGGAACTTCCAGGGAGCATGTGCCAGTATAAGGTAAAGATCACAGACGTATTTGAAGTGGACGATGAGCTGGTGGCATGGCTGCGTACTGCTTATGATTCGTCTGGCTAATATTTGTCTCCTCATGCATCATAGACGACCTTTCCCAACAAATCCCAATAAATCTTTATGTTTTTAGTCTGGAATTCGGCTAGAATACGGTTAGCCATCGGGAGTTCACGGTGACTGGTTTTAGGTGAGGTGCCAGTTTGCCAGGGGTGACAATTATTACCGTGAACCAACCCAATGGGAGGAAACCGGTAGCTTTTTGAAGGTTATTGCCCTGGTAGGGAGGTACAGTAGGGTACGCCTTCTAAAAGCTACTGGTAATTTAACCGCCTGATAACCGTTGATGGGGTGGCATATGGGGTTCAGGGAGTCAATCCTGGTTATTGACGATGATCCGAAGCTGCTCTTTACGATGACTCTCCTCTTGAAGCATTCGGGTTATTCTGTAGCCGCCGTGACGAATGCTCGTGATGCGATACGGTGTCTCAATTCCTATAAATTTTCACTCATTTTCCTCGATTTAAATTTACATGATATAAGCGGTCTTTGTCTTCTATCACAGATTCGCAGCATTGAGCCTGCAGTTCCAGTCGTCATCTTAACCGGTGATGATTCTGTAGATTCGACAATTGCAGCTCTGAAGGCTGGAGCAGCAGGTTACTTGCTCAAGCCATTGGATCCTGAACAAATATTGGACTGTATTGAAAAAGTAATCGAGATCAACTCTGACTCTTCCTTTCGCCGTCAAATAGTGCATTTCGACACTTGACGACATTATTTGGCGAGACTAGAATAAGATCAGGATGGAACGCAGAATCCATGCGGCATTATTGCCGCGTCCCATTATTCAGGCTAGCTGGAGGGGAAGCGTTGGCCTGACTATCCCATTTTCCTCACGGAGTCCAATATGTCAGATTTTCTTTTTCGCGGCGATATGGCTGAAATCGACCCGGAGGTATTTGCACTTACGCAATACGAGGCTGAGCGCCAGTACCGCAAGCTAATCCTAATCCCAAGTGAGAGCAGCGCCCCTTCTGCCGTCCGCGAGGTGTTATGCTCAGAGTTTCAAAATATTTATGCGGAAGGCTATCCAGACGAGGAATCCCGATTTTTTACACAAGATGAGATTCTAGATTATGAAGCCCAGTTAGGGCACTACCGTCGCTACTCTGACCCGCGCTATTATAAAGGAGTCGAATATGCAGATATTGCCGAAGCTTTGGCACGACGGCGTTGTGCTGAGCTGTTCATAACTGATAAATTTTCTGCAGATAATATCTTTGTAAATGTGCAGCCGCTGTCGGGTGCACCAGCCAATAATGCTGTATACACTGCCCTGATTAATCCAGGAGATACCATCCTGGGGATGAGCTTGCTTCATGGTGGGCACCTCAGCCATGGATCTTCTGTCAACCGGACAGGAAAACTTTACAACGCCACTCACTATACCGTTGATCCTGAAACTGAAAAGATCAACTACGATCAGGTGGCAAGCCTTGCTGAGCAGCATAAACCCAAGATCATCATCGCCGGGTACTCCTCATACCCCTGGTCTGTTGATTGGAAGCGTTTCCGAGAGATTGCGGACTCAGTCGGCGCGTATCTACTGGCAGATATTGCACATGTGGCTGGTTTGGTGGTAGCAGGAGCCTACCCTTCCCCGGTAGGTTATGCTCACGTCATCACCTTTACCACGCATAAATCGCTCTGCGGTCCACGAGGAGCATGCATACTGACCACCGACCTGGCACTGGCTCGCAAGCTGGACCGGGGTGTGTTCCCTGGCGAACAAGGAGGACCACACGTCCATGCATTTGCATCCATGGCGGTTGCTTTCAAGCTCGATGCTACCGAACAGTTCAAGCAGCTTGGTCACCAGATCATTAAGAACTGTGTCGCCCTGACGGGGCGTTTACAGGAACGAGGCTTGCGGATCCCGTATGGTGGGACGGACACACATCTCACGAATGTTGACTGCCACTCGGTGAAAGGTCCCGACGGCACCCCGCTTTCTGGCGATATGGCAGCCCGAATCCTTGACCTGGCAGGCATCGTTGTAAACCGGAACACAATTCCTGGCGATAAATCGGCTGCAAATCCTGCTGGTATACGCCTGGGTACTCCATGGGTGACGCAGCGCGGACTAAAAGAAGCTGACATGGTAAAACTTGCGGATACCATAGCAGATGTCCTGCAAGCGACGACTCCGTATATCCAGGTGGAGCGGGCTGGTGGAGAGCAGCGTGCGAAAGTCGATTTCCATGTCCTCGAGGATGCGAAGCTGCGGGTACGAGAGATGGCACAGAATGCTGGAATCAGCGATGAACCAGAACTGCACGGATACCCCCATTTCTTCTACATCGATGATGCTCCTATAAGCATGGATGGCACAGTAAGTTACGATCTGCACGGAGAGCGGGTCCGTGAATTCCTTGATTACACTCTTGCAACCTCAGTCGACACTCTGAAACCCGGCGAACGAGAGGCAACGCGATTGTTTACGCCGAAAGGCGAAATTGATGGAACTATTCTTTGCGTTGAGCCCTACCTCTACAGGCTATCTGTTCCAGAAGAGAAAGCAGGGTTGGCAGCTGCCTGGCTGCGTGACCTTTCCGACGGCTTTGTGGCTTTCGACAGCGATCCGGTCAAAAAGCTCCCAGGACCTGTGGGTGTACGCGAATCTGACCAGGTTGTCGAAACGATTTCTGGTGGAGACAGGGTTGATTTGCGCAAGCCGTCCATTGCCTGCGGACCTGACATGAAAGCTGGCTTAGAACCCTTGCCGGCTTTTGAATGGGTGGACCAAGAAGGCGAAGTGCGCCAGACTCCCATTCACGAAACACACCGCAGGTTAGGTGCAAAGATGATCCCATTTGCTGGTTGGGATATGCCGGTCTGGTATTCGTCTGTAATGGAAGAACATATGGCAGTACGCACTGCTGCCGGTCTGTTCGATGTTGCCCATATGGGCGTTTACCAGGCGGAAGGACCGGACGCAGCTGCCTTCTTAGACAGTGTTACCGGTAATGATGCCGGCGGTCTTGGAGTTGGGGAATCACTCTACACGCATTTCCTGGATCCCGATGCAAATGTCATCGATGATTTGTTGATTTACAGGCGCGGCAAGGAAAAATTCCTGGTGGTTGTCAACGCATCAAACGATGACAAGGACTGGACCTGGTTGAATGCGGTCCGAGAAGGAAAAGTGCGGGTTGATCGCCAGCGTCCATGGGTGCGTGCTTACGGGCAGGGTGTGATCCTGCGAAACTTGCGTGATCCGAAAGAAGGGGCGGATATGCGCGTAGATATCGCCCTTCAGGGTCCTAAATCCAGAGACATCTTGCTGGCATTGGGTGTCGATAGCAAGACTCGCAAATGCATCATGGCGTTGAAGCGAACTCAGTTATGTGATGCTGTGGTCGGTGGCTTCGATCTGGTCGTCTCGCGGACCGGGTACACCGGTGAGAAGATGGCGTTTGAACTATTCGTCCACCCAGACCGGTCTGATGAATTCTTTAATGCTCTTTTGAAAGCAGGTGAACCGTATGGTCTGAAACCTTGTGGATTAGGCGCTCGAGATTCACTGCGTACTGAAGCAGGCCTGCCTTTATACGGACACGAAATGGGCGGTGAGCATAACCTCGGCGTTGCTGAAGCAGGTTTCGGAAGTTACGTGAAGGTTCGTAAACCCTGGTTCATCGGAAGAGAGGCTTTTGTCAACCGAGAGAAGGGCCGCAAGAGTGTGGTGATCCGCTTCAGATTCAACGAAAAGGGTGTCAGGATGGCTCATAACAGCGATCCTGTTCTGGATAAACGCGGCAGGACGATCGGATTTGTCACGAGCTGTGCGATTGACCAGGACGGCTTCCTGACGGGACAGGCATCAGTGGAACTCAAATCTGCAGATGAAGGAACCCAGATCTACATCTTCCAGAGCGCTGCAAAAGAGCCTGGAAAAGCGCCTGCAATGTTAAAGACGGGAGATCGAGCAATATTACCGACACCCGCTACCATCCTTAGTCGTTTCCCTAAGTAATAGAGTAAGAGACAGGGACCTTGTGAAACTTTTTTCAAACCTTCACAAGGTCCCAATAGTATATTGATCGTGTACAAAAAATCAAAAAATTAAGAGGAGAAAAAAATGCAAACCCCTTGGGAACACCGGTATGCGAATCGATTGAAGAACATGGGTAGTTCCGTCATTCGGGAACTGCTCAAGTTCACCGAATCACCGGATATCATTTCTTTTGCTGGCGGACTCCCAGCGCCAGACGTTTTCCCTGTAGAAGAGTTTGCAGAAGCATGCAATAAGGTACTAAAAGAACAAGGACCTTCTGCCTTGCAGTACGGCACAACCGATGGATACCTACCCCTGCGCGAGATGATTGCCCGGCACTCACTCAGGTACGGTATCAATATTACGCCTGATAATGTGATGATTACTTCTGGCTCCCAACAAGCGCTTGATCTGTTGGGTAGAATTTTTATCAATCGTGGTGACCGCATCCTGGTGGAAGCACCCACTTACCTGGGTGCACTTCAGGCATGGAATGCTTATGGAGCCGAATATGTGCCGGTTCCATCCGATAAAAACGGTATGATCACGGATGCGCTTGAAGAAGCACTGCGCTACGGGCCAAAATTTATTTATGTACTGCCGAATTTTCAAAACCCCACGGGTGTTACGATCCCGTTGGAACGCCGGATGCAGCTCATCGAGCTTGCCGACCGTTACGGCGTACCGATCGTCGAAGACGATCCGTATGGACAACTTCGTTATGAGGGAGAGCACCTGCCTTCTGTCGTTGTCCTGGATGACCATTACAGGGGCAACTCGCATACGACATACCATGGAAATGTCATTTATCTTAGCACCTTCTCTAAGATACTGGCTCCGGGTCTGCGTTTGGCGTGGGTTGTTGCTCCTCCTGAAGTCATCCGCAAGATGGTGATGGCAAAACAAGGCGCAGACCTCCACACAGCTACATTTAATCAATATGTTGCGTATGAGGTCGGAAAAGGTGGATTCCTCGACAGGCACATCCTCAAAATACGCCGGGTTTACCGAGAGCGGCGTGACGTTATGCTCGGTGCGCTTGATTCCTACTTCCCTGCTGGTACGGATTGGACACACCCCGAGGGCGGGCTGTTCTTGTGGGGCACCATTCAAGAGCATCTGAATTCAACGGATGTCCTGAAGCTGGCTATCGAACGGAAAGTTGCTTTTGTTCCAGGAGAATCTTTCTTCCCACTAGGCGGTGGGAAAAACACGATGCGCCTGAATTTCTCGAACGCATCGCCCGAGAATATTCGTGAGGGGATTTTCCGCCTCGGAAAGCTGCTGCAAGAGTTGGGTGAATCTGATAAGCCAAAGATGGCCGGCAGCACCCTGCCGGCAGTTGTGGCCTAAGGAACTGAGCCTGGCGAAGAGATGCCGGTAATCAGAAAAACGGTAACCAACGAACAATCCCAATTGAAACGAAAACGAGCCCGCCATTGGGCTCGTTTTATCATCTGTTTTCGTTTTGGGGCTACTGAACAGCGAGAAGTTCAACCTCGAAAACAAGGGTGGCATTGCCTGGAATGACCGGAGGTGATCCACCCGCGCCGTACCCAAGTTCCGATGGAATGTAGAGCTTACGAACCCCGCCAACCATCATCCCTGCGACACCTTCATCCCATCCACTGATGACGCTACCTTGTCCAATTGTGAATTCGAAAGGTTGGCCGCTATCTCGGGAAGTGTCAAACTCGGTGCCGTCCACAAGCCAGCCGGTGTAATGAACACTGACCGTATCCCCGGCTTGTGCGGCATCCCCTTCACCAATGACCAGGTCTTGATACTGTAAACCTGATGCGGTTGTTACCACTTCTGCATCACTTTCTGCACCAAATGGGGTAGCGAGGGCTACCTGGGCCGTTTGCGTGGTTCCAAACTGAGCCTGTGCTGTTGTTGTTGCTTCTGCGGCAACACGAGCATCATTTTGCCTGTTCCATAACAAAAATGCCACCAGGGTAACAAATAGAAGGAAAACCAAACCTGCCCCAGCAGTAATCATTCTTCGTCTGCGCTGTTTTGCCAAACGAGCAAGTCTTCGCTGTTCACGGACGGATATTTTTGTCATATCTTATCTCTCCAGAAGGGTTGGCGTTAAATATACCATGGTTTCAGGCATGGAGGAGGTTATGTATGTGCAACATCCTGGCAACAGCAGTGCCAGGATGCTATGGGCGAGCAAGTGAAATTTATGTGAAGAAGATTATGGAGTGATCACGACCCGGTTCTTCCCCATCTGCTTGGCTTCATACATAGCTTTATCAGCATTATCAAGCAGCTCATCAAGTTTGTTCATTTCAGGTGTGGCTTGAGCTGCACCAAGACTGATCGTAACTTCCACGGATTCGTCCTGTAAGTTCACCGGCTGATCGACTACACAATGGATGATCCGGTCAGATATTTCAGGCATATTTTTCCACTCACTATCCGGAAGCAAGATGGCGAACTCGTCTCCACCGTAACGGGCGAGTACATCAACATCACGGATGCAGCCAGATATTCGTTCAGCAACGGCATGCAGTACTTTATCTCCAGAAGCATGACCATGCTTATCGTTGATGCTCTTGAAGTCATCAATATCCAGCATGATGGCAGCCAGCGGGCGGTTGAAACGACGGTAGCGATCCAACTCTCGTTCACCGATTTCCATAAAAGCACGCCGGTTATAGCCGTTCGTAAGGGTATCTGTTATCGCGAGGCGTTGGACTTCTGCGTGGAGCATCGCATTGTGTATAGCAGCGGATGCTGTGACAGAAAAGCTGGTCAGCAGGCGTAGGTCATCTTCCGTGAAGGTATCCGGGTGAGCTGAGCTCAGGGACATAACACCGATGACATCATCATTCAGAATCATGGGGGCGATAATCGCAGATCGGTAGGAAGCCGTATCTACTCCGTTTCTTTTACCGGCAAGATGCCCTTTTTCAGTTTCGGTATCGCGTATCAGCAGGGGTTTTCGTTGTTCTGCTGCCAGGATGGGATAACTCTTACCCTTTGGAATGTGGATCCTGCGAATATGATCATCTTCTATCGCTGCACGCATTTTCAACTTCCCGGTGCCAGGTTCTACCATATGG
>Ga0105092_10002075_pt1 | contig 10705 bp, 9 predicted proteins | sample PPLLak2March2015_FD_87021 | JGI IMG/M metagenome (GOLD analysis project Ga0105092, IMG submission 87021) | Freshwater sediment microbial communities from Prairie Pothole Lake near Jamestown, North Dakota, USA - PPLs Lake P7 Core (1) Depth... | ecosystem: Environmental > Aquatic > Freshwater >...
AGATCCCGGATGGGCGAGGCTCCGGCATATATTCCTACTACGATCGGCTCATCATTCAGGAGCGAAATGTCCCCGCCGTTATCGACCACGGCATAGGCCGCTCCCGCTTCCATCATCGCCTGCACGGCGTACTTGGCGATCACGCCCGCCACGGCAGCCATGGGGCCAATGCCGAAAGTCGCGCTGCAGCGTATCATCTGCTTCACGATCTCGGGCGCACAATCCTCATCATCCGCTTGAAGATCGTATGGTTCCAGAGTGATCATAAAAAACGGATCTGTGCGGATAAAATCCTCCAGAAGCTTGCGCTGCTCCCGGATGGATCGTTTCGCCGTTTCGATGTGGCATTGCTCGCGGGCGGAAATGGTGACGATGGTCTCTTTGAGCTGGAAGTGCTCTCGCAAAATTTCAGGCATGAAATCAGTTGCGGTTATGGTTGTTGTTATGGTCGCGGTTATGGCTGCGGTTATTATTCGGTTGACATCTCAGACAGGCTCGCTCCCTGTATCTTTGCCATTGCTTCTTTCTTGCCTCGCAGCCTTATTACGAGTTCCTCTCCGTAGCTGACCTGTAGCAGCTCAGCCGTCTCGTAGAGCCGGGAAAGCTCGCTTAAGCTTTCCGGGGTGTAGGGCATCCTGATCTGATACTCCTGCAACGGCTGAAGCTGCTCATAGATGCGCTCTTGCAGCTCTTCCAGCCCCTGGCCGGATGAGGCGGACGCCAGGACTGGATTGGGAGCCAGATCCTCGATGCTCTCCATTTTTGCGGCGGCCTCACTCTCATCGAGCCCGTCAGCCTTGTTGAGGATAGTGATCATGGGAGCGGTGACGCCGCAGTCCCAGAGGGCCTTATGCGAGGCTAGCAGCTTGCGCCTCAATATTTCCGGCGAGTCCTTCATGTCCGCTACCAGGAGAACCAGATCCGCATGGGAGATCTCGGATAGCGTGGATTGAAATGCCTTGATCAGAAAGTGGGGCAGATCATCGATGAAGCCCACCGTATCCGTGAGCAGGATCTTGTGGCCCTTGATCTCCAGCGCCCTTGTGGTCGGCGAGAGGGTGGTGAACGGTTGGTCCTTGGCCGTCACGACCGAGCCGGTGAGGGAATTGAGCAGCGTGGACTTTCCTGCGTTGGTATAGCCGGCCAGGGCCACCAGGTCGAAGCCCATCTCCCTGCGCCTCTGCCGCCTGTCCTCGCCCATCATCTCCACCTCTTTTAGCTCCGTGCGAATCTTGGCCATCCGTTTGCGGATGTCGTGGTACATCGACTGATCGTAAGCGCCCGCGCCGCAGAAACCCGGCTGCTCGCCCGTCTTCTGGAGAGCCAGAGCATTGCGCACCTGGGGCGCATCATAGGTGAGGGTAGCCAGTTCCACCTGCAGCTTGGCCTCGCGTGTGGCGGCGCGGGTGGCGAAGATCTCCAGGATGAGGTTGAAGCGGTCGAGGATTTGCGCGGAAAATTCGCTTTGGATGTTGAATACCTGGCCAGGGCTGAGGGCATTATAAAATATCAGCTTCTTCGGGCTGTAGCCCAGGGCCTCGGCGATCTTCCCCTTGCCGATCTGAAAACGATGGTCCAGGTCCCGACGCTGGTGAATCTCCGCCAAAACCCTGTACCCGGCAGCATTCGCCAGACCCCGCAGCTCTACCATCTTGTAGGGATCAGGCGACTTGCTGGGGTTCTCCCGCAAAAGCAGGACGGCGGTCTTGTCATCATTCATTGGTACTATCTATCTCTCGGATCAATGATAAGCCTTCGTCCTGCCAAGGAGATATGATGAGCAAGCTCAATTGCCGTCCTCTCCGCCAGGGTCTCGGGATATTTGAAGTCCCTACCGAGAATGCTCTTCACCCGCCAGATCTCCTGGTTGTAGAAGTCGCCGGATTCCGCCACAATAATTCCGGGAAGGCACATACAGGCTTTGACGGTTAAATCCGCGACCGTATTGAGGTCAGCCGTTTCCGCCACGCGCGGAACAATTCTGACGACATTGATCTTTTCGATGAAAATCGGAGATACGCGGGCCGAGACCACGGCGCATACCATCTGGTATTTGCCTTGCTCTTCATGCCGACCCGAGATGTCGATGGCAACGATCTCTATCTATTCAACCCCTGAAATGAAAACGGCTCGCTAATTGTCGCTAATTGCTCCTTAGCGTTTTAATAGCTCCTTTATGATGGCGTGATCAAGTACGATCCTTTTCGCCTCGTTTGGATTTAGGCCAGCACCCATCGCAATCTCAACGGCACGCTTGCTGTCGATAAGGTTCTCCGGCGCGTGGGTGTCCGTGTCCACCACCATTTTTGCCTTGGCGAGGCTTGCCATTCGCACCACGTGGCCGTTGGTGATGTTGTGGCCGGATCGAGCGGTTATCTCCAGGCAGACTCCGTTTTCTCTAGCCAGTTCCGCCTCTTCCAGGGTTATGAATCCGGGATGGGCCAGGATGTCCACGCGGGCTTCGATCGCCGCTCGATTCGTGCCGGGCCGAACGGGTTCCACAGGCGTCTCGCCGTGTACCACGATGACTTTTGCTCCCAGCTTGCGGGCCAATTCCGCCAGGGGCGCAATCCTGGCCGGGTGCACGTGAGTCAGCTCCACTCCAGGCAAGACCTTGATGTCCATCACGTCTTCCATATATTCGGCCTTGGCGACGCAGCTCAAGACGTGCTCGATGTTGGTGTAATCCACATGATCGGTGATGCCGATAGCTGTGCAGCCCAACACCTCTGCCCGGCGCACCAACTCGCTAGGTATGAGTTCCCCGTCGCTGAAGGTGGTGTGAGTATGCAGATCAATCATATAACCTCTGGCAAGGGAAGTGCGGAGTATTAAGCATTATCTGAGAAGCATTGTCTGAGGCAAACGGCCTGCAGACATAACGCGCCGGGCGAGCCAGCGCGACGGCAACGGGAGCCGCCTAGCGGGCAGCCGGCATCCCTGTGGTTCCAACATCACTTTAATCTGTATGCTCTGCCCGCTCTTTAAGCGCCATGTTCATCTCATTGAAGTTTTGTTCCGTCTCGTTCAACAGGGTTTTGGAAAACGGTATGATTAGCCCGCTAAACTCCTCGCTTTGAATAAAACGCACCTTTCTCTCCCCCAACGGCTCGATAACGAAGCTGTGCTCACCATCGAATAATCCAGGGATGAAAAAGTGGCCAAGCCAACGCAGCTCCCGTTGCGGTTGCTCAGAAAGAACGGTTGGATTAATCGTCATCATACGATTGCCCAAATGCATCTGAATCGTTAGCTTCTCGCCAGGTTCGGCCTTCCCGGTTACCTGACGGATAAATGGATTCCACTGCGGGTATGCTTCAAAGTCAATCAGCACCTTCCATACATTAGTGGCGGGCGCATTGATGACAATCTCGGCCTGTAAGGTTCTCTGAGTAATAGATTTTTTGGCAGCTACAAGTGCAGCTGCACAGAGAATCGCTATGATGAGAAATGATACCAGTGCTAGAAGGACTATAAGCCCCGACATTGTTTCTGCCCCATTATTTTTAAAACGTCATTCTGCAGGATGTTATAATATTTGAAAGTATTCTTTGCGGATATGCTCAACGCTGCTGAAACGAGGAGTGAAATGGCCACACTGGCATGCAGACGTCCCTGAATTCCAACTCGACTTGATTCCTGGCAGGCATCCACCCCGCCCTGAGCCCAACCTTTCTCGCTCTTTTGGAGTTCATAATCCCTGCCCGTTTCACGGCTTTTTCGCAATCCTTATAGCTCTGCAGCGAGAAGTACTTCCCATGGCTGGTGCGAAAGAGAAAGCCGTCATCCAGGAATCCGCAATTGAGGAAATAGGATTAGATGCCTCTGAGATAAGGGAGCTGGATCGATTGGCTGAAGATACTCGCAAGTGTGGCATATCCTGGGAAGACCTCAAGGCAGAACTTGGTCTATGAGCTTTCGCGTTCGGTTAAACAAGGATATCAGGTCTTTTCTATCATCGCTTCCTCGCTCTCATCAAAAAAAAGTCGGGAAACTAATTGACCACTTGAGCGAAAATCCATACCCATCAAGAGCTAGATTTATTGATATTTCATCGACCAATTTTGAAATCAAGAAGTGCAAAGGCCATCAAACAAGATTCAGGGTGAGACTTGGCGAATACAGGCTTATTTATGAAGTCGATGAGTTAAGCCAAATGATTCTTATTCTGAAGCTTGATGATAGGGGCGATGTCTATTAGATCGCCAATTGCGATATGGGCCGCACGGTACGCTCCATTTGGATTCTTCAAACCAGTGTGGTTATAGATATCGATGGCATCTTTCTAGCGTTCCTAGAGCGCCAGGCTAGAAGGCATCCTGGCCCATGATCGGCCACCCGGCGAGCAAGCTCGGGGCCGCATCGAGAACCGCCTATCGAGTCGCCAGCATCCACACTAGATGCCAACAACGAGTTCCCCGGCCATTTCGCTCGATTACAGGTGATTCACGCTCTACCGAATTTCTGGCAGGCATCCACGCTCCCCAGGCTGCTGGACAAGGAGCACGGATCTGATTTTTCGCCATGTCGTTCATCAAATCTATCATAGGTGTGATGCAAAAAATCAAACTTAAATAGTAATATTACAAATACGTTTTATGGAGGGGATTTGCTCAAAAATGATTTTGATGCCAAAAATTAAGCAAATTATAAGCCAATTTTTCTTACTATCTGGAAAAATGCCGGCAAAATTATTACATATAAATCAGAGAAATTTTTAGGGTCTGAATGAGAAGGAACTGGAGGGAAATAAGATGAAAATATGTTTAAAGGAACTCCTAATAGCTGCCATAATAATGATAGCAGTAATACCGGGAGTATATTGCAGCGAAATTTCGGTCGCTGGTGGGGCATCCAGTAACACTATTAGGAACAATGCAACTGAATACACCATTGCAGCCAACCTGTTGGCAAACGATACTCCCGCATGGAATAATAATGAGGAAGACTTCCGTTTTGCCAATCAGGGATTTATCGCAACCGATGATCCACTGATTATCCCCTCTGATTACCCAAATTATACCTCCTGGAATATGGAAGCATTTTCATTCCTGGATAATGGGACCTGCCCCGACACGATAAATCCACTTCTATGCAGGCATGCTCGATTGAATAACATTAACGGGTTATTCGAAGTCGTCCCAGGGATTTACCAGGTCAGAGGATACGATATAACAACAATGAGCCTCATTAGGGGTAAAACCGGCTGGATAGTCATTGATCCCATGAATTCGGTTGAGACTGCAAGGGCTGCAATGAGCCTGGTAAACAGGACATTAGGATATTATCCGGTGAAGGCAGTCATTTATTCACATCCTCATGTAGACCATTATCAGGGCGTGAAAGGAGTAGTCACTGATGAGGACGTTGCTTCCGGCGACGTCGAGATAATTGCGCCTGAGGGTTTCATGGAGCATGCAGTCAGCGAGAACGTATATGCCGGAACTGCAATGCAGCGGCGGGCCACATACATGTACGGACTGCCCCTTCCCCGTGATGAGAAAGGTCTTGTCGATAACGGTCTTGGCAAATATCCCGCAGTTGGGAGAGCATCACTCATTGCACCCACGATTAATATTAACAGGACAGGTCAGACACTGACCATTGACGGAGTCAAGATGGAGTTCCAGTATAACACAAATACTGAAGCTCCGGTTGAGATTAACATCTGGTTCCCGGATCTTAAGGCACTTTTCATGGCAGAGAACTGCGTAGGGACGCTCCATAACATCCTGACCCTTCGCGGAGCACAGGTCAGAGATCCGCTTTCTTGGGCCAAATTCCTTGACGAAGCAAGGCAGTTGTACGGCGATAAGGCTGATGTGGTGTTTACCGCCCATAACTGGCCGAGGTTTGGGAATGACAAGGTTATAGAACTCCTGGAAAACCAGCGTGACATGTACAAGTATATCAATGACCAGACGCTGAATCTCATGAACAAGGGCTATACCATGGATGAGATCTCGAATATGATCGTTCTTCCCGAGTCCTTGCAGGAATACTGGTACACTCACGGGTTTTACGGCCAGATCTACATGGGTGTGAAAGCAACATACCAGAAGTATCTTGGATTTTATGATGCAAATCCCATTAATCTGCAGAGGCTTCCTCCTGAGGAGTTTGCCCGGAATATCACCGAGTACATGGGAGGAGCAGATGTCGTCCTGCCGAAACTTGCCAAAGACTATGATGCTGGACGGTATGAACTGGTAGCATCCATCGCCAATTATCTCGTCTTTGCAGATCCAACCAATATGGAAGCCAGGAAGATGGAGGCTGCAGCTCTCGAACAGCTCGGATATCAGGCAGAATCAGGTCCTGCACGTAATGCATACCTGGTTGGGGCCCAGGAACTTCGCAGCACCAAACCGGTACAAGGAAACACGATGATATCTGCAGATGTAATGTCTGCAATGTCTTTAAGTGAGCTGCTGGATTATCTTGCAGTCAGGCTCAATGGCACAAAATCGGATGGGGAAGATTTCAAGATGAACCTGGATATTAACAATACAACCGACATAGCACTAATTCAGGTGAAGAATAGTGTACTTGAATACTGGTTGAATGAATCTTCGGCAGACGCAAATGTTACTGTCTATATGCCCCGTAAGACTCTTGAACAACTGGCGCTTAACCCATCGGTCCCTCTGGCAGATGTGATTACTACCGGAGACGCCTCTGTGTTTGAGCGGTTTATCGGGATGCTTGATGTGTTCAATTCCGGGTTTAATATTATCCTTCCCTAAACCCGTTTCGCATGAAAACGAAAACGTCAAGAAAACGGTGGGGGCAATCATCTGCCCTCTCCTATTATTTCGTCACCAAGTATCCTGCTTGGCTGATCGTTTTAAGCGAAATTTCAGCTATTTTTGCATCAAAACGGGCACCCTTGCCCGCTGCCTTCCGGGATCCGAAAAAATAATAATCGGAGGCACTTTTTTAGCGCCTCCGACATCAAGAAAATCTTATGCCCCGGAATTTATGCAGAGAACTTGATCACCTGATCATAAACCATCTCTGTATTCGAAGGCCCCACTTTGGTCTGATTCTCGATGTAGGCGCGGAATCCTACAAATGCTTCTTTGTTAAAGCCGATTCCATAAGCGCCCGGTCCCGTGGGAACCTCTGAGCAATGTTTGTCGCCGTCACAGTGGCGGGAAACCTTCCAGACGTAGAGGTATTTGGCCATGGGATTATTTGGAAGGTATTCTTCTGCCGTTCCTTCCAGCTTTGAGTCATCAACTGCCACTACTCCGTTCTTCAGGCTCATTCCATAGACGCCGAAGTTGCAATAGATGGCCTTGCCCCAGGCGGCATGATTGACGCCGTAGACGATCAGGAAATCGCTGGAATTGTTGCCCAGAACGAATGGCGTGGAGTTGAGGTAAGATGTATCTCTTGTCGGCCCGTAGACGTTGATATTTCTCTGGAGGGCATCATAGCCTTCCGTCAGCCAGAGGCTGGTTGTCAATTCTGTGGCATTTGAGCTGTTGTATTTGTCGAGGATGGCCTGGCGCAGTTCAGAGACGGCACCAAGGAGCTGCATCTCGGAGGCATTTCCAGTTCCTCTAACCCTCAATTCGGGCACGGGATAAGGATCAAGGCTCGACGTATTATTCGGCGTCAAGCGGAATACGACGCCCGGGGCATTGCCCATATAATTATTGCCTGCCGCTTCATCCTCGAAGAACGCCATTCTATTGAGGAACATAAATGAGTCCGATCCTTCCTCCAGGCCCATCTTCGCTATCTGGGATGAAAGGGTCTCAATATTCACTATATCCTCTGGATATCCGGCTGATTGGACTGCTTCGAGGACCCGGTTGGCAGTGCCATTGTCTGCAGTTACAATGATGACTACAGGCTGGTCGAAGGGATTGCCCTCGGTTGCATTGGGTGCGCCGCCGGTTTTTATGTAATATTTGTTAATTGTATCTCCCATGTTGGCGAATATCTTCCTGAAAATATTCTGCTCTTGATCGTATTTTAGGACCAGGAAGGATTGGTAGCTGAAGTATTTGCATGAAGGCGGCGTGCGGCCTACGAAGATAACTGCCTCATCGGGACGAAGTCTGTAGGTCACTGAGAAGTTCGCCGGGTCAGAAAACGCATTTATCGATGTCTGTCCTGGAGCACGCGGCAAAATAAATCCTTTATACGGCGTGCTGGGATTATTGGCCTGAGCAGTGAAGAGGACTCCCTGGTTCACCAGATCGAAGATCTTTATGTTCTTAAGCATTCCTTGCTGGACTGTGAAGCCGTCTTTATTTAAAGCGGCTTTTAGCTTGCCAACCTCTCCTCCGGCAATGTTCCCTTTGTCAAGTTGCTCGCCAAGAGACTCGTTGTCCAGCCAGCTAAAATTAATCGAAGCCAGGTAGTTGTGGTGTTTTTCAATCATGAGAGGAGATAAGGGCTTGTCTCCACCTGTGATATCGGTTATATACTCCTTCAGGAGATTGACGGTCTCTTCTCTGACCGTGCTGTTTCCATGTTTAATGATCTGAATGTATTTGTCCATGTCTGACGAATTTATACCTGCTGCGATGACAGGCCCCACAAGAAGAGCAGTCAAGAGCAGGGAAGCAATTAGTAATTTATACTTCACCATAGATCTCTCCCGATTCTGGATTAGCGCAACCGTAATTGCTGCACTAATCTATGACGAAATGGAGTGCTTATTTATACATTTATGGGTACATAATTAGAAAATTATCCCTGTAGGAGACCATCAATCTCTTCTCTGAAAAATCTCGTAATCCAAAACAGAGAGACCAAAAATCTCTTAAATAATATGTGCTTTTCAGCCGCTCATGGGTTGGATGCGCTCTTGATCCGTCAGCTTTTCACGGAGAAGTAATGCATAGAATTCCGCCCCTATTTCAGCGAGAGCCGCCGAGCGGACAGACGGCATCCCCGGAGCTGCCAACGAGCGGGCCCCGCCCATACTGCTCGATCACGCGTGATTCATGCTCGACCGGATTCCTAGCAGGCATAAATCCGGGTCGTGGGTTAAGGCTACTGAAAATCATCATGGGAATCGAATGCATGTGATTCATTTCGGCAGTTTGCATCGGTTACGTCATTTGTTATCTCTTTTCAGTAGATCACATACGCGACCTAAATCCGCCCCACCCCGCAAATTTGCCGCATATCCAGAGCCGAAAACGGATCATGCAAAAAGTTAATTACATCCTGCCCTCCATTTAGGAATCGAATCTTAAGGCATAATAGAATCTTAAGGTAGAACTGAAATGCACCAGAGATTTGGACAAATGAGCAACACGATGATTCGGCGACTGGTCCTGGATGTCCTGAAGCCGCACGTTCCCACCATCCTTGACCTTGCCACAGGACTTGCCAAAGTGAACGGAGTGACGGGAGTGAACCTGAGCCTCGACGAGGTTGATCAGCAAACGGAGTCCGTCAAGGCCACCATCCAAGGCGAGAATATCGATTATGACGGCGTGGAAGAAGTCATAAGAAAATTCGGCGCTGCGGTTCATAGCATCGATGAGGTAGTGGTAGGAAGAGAGATCGTGAAGGAGTACGAAACTCTTCAGGAACGATGATTTTTCTGATCATTTCTTTTTTTATCAATTCGGAAATTTATTAACGCAGTAGTTGTTTGTCGCAATAATTATATATCAGTAATCATACACATTAGTAATTATATTTCAATAAAATCCAGTTTTGTCAATCTCATTCAAAAATGAGTTGAGTTTAAGGATGGGAATTACGGGAATTCCTTCGTAAAACTGAATCTCTTCTTCGATGAGCGTGACTATTATCGGTGTTGCGTCTTCATTAGTCACGTTTTCATAAAACAAAGTCCTCTCGATGTGCTTTTCTATAGCAGCTTTTAGGGCCGAAAGCCGGTATCGATTGCCAGACCATTTCTTGCATTCGACCAAAAAAGTTTTGTGGCTTTTCCTGGCAATGACGTCATACTGCCTTCGCCTTTTGCATGACGTTTTTACAGTATTTATCAACACCTGAAAACCATTCTCTTCAAAGATAAACGCAGTCAATCTCTCGAAATTCTGCCAAACCACGTCTCTTGATACTTCTTCGAGGCGTTTTGCATCCAGAATCTCTTGAAAATTTAACGGATCTGATTTATCCATCCGATCCGCTCGCCCATTGGATTATGCACTTCAGGGCCACTCATGCCAGGATTCATGTTTGGCTTCATAAATTCATACTGGGAAATCGAAGCAATGCGAGTGATCTCACTTTCTCTTCCACTTCTGCTTGAGCGATCCGGCAATTCTCTTCAAGACCACTGATTTCGGCCCTCTCTTTTGGACCAGGATTCTTCCGGATGTCCCTTCCTCATGCCAGATCTTAGGATGCTTCTTCTCCCGCTCGATCTCCGGCTTGAACCCGGATTTGATGGCTGCGGTAATTACGAGATCCAGAGTAGGCCCGTGGACGGCATCCTGCTTGGAGACCATTCTGCCTTCGCTGCGGGAGCGATCGGCATCAAAGTAAATGGGCCATATTATCAGCATATCCTTCTCAGGCATGACATAAATTTAGTATAGCATCCAATAAGTACCTATTGCCGCGTACATATTGGCTGGATAGCCGCTAACGCAAGTCTTTTAGCTATCTTGGATCATAATTAATGGAAGGATACGGAAGAGAAGGATAATCGTGGAGTTCCAATCATGAGCCAAGAGACGTTCCCAGTTGCCAATGTAGG
>Ga0105092_10002077_pt1 | contig 10704 bp, 8 predicted proteins | sample PPLLak2March2015_FD_87021 | JGI IMG/M metagenome (GOLD analysis project Ga0105092, IMG submission 87021) | Freshwater sediment microbial communities from Prairie Pothole Lake near Jamestown, North Dakota, USA - PPLs Lake P7 Core (1) Depth... | ecosystem: Environmental > Aquatic > Freshwater >...
AGCCCGGCTACTTTCAGGGCCTCCGCTTCCCCGGCGGCGTGTGCTTCCTGGTTCTTCAAAGCGACGGGAACAAAGGCGCCGACCATCGTCAGATGACGGGATTTCAATTCCCGACGAAGGGTGTCGGGGTGGGTCGGCATGAAACCCCAGTCCCCCAGTTCCGTCCCGACGTATCCGGTATCGCGCAGTTCATCCAACATCTGACCGCAGGTTATCCGGTTACCGCCGAATCCCGCGAACTCCAGAGTGCCCCAAGAGCAGGGGGCGTTCGCAATTTTGATTGTCATGTGGTTCTCGATTTGTCTATCAGCCGTCAAAAGGACCCCAAAGACCTCAAGGACCTCAAGGACCTGGACTGGCGTCTCGTCTTTGACGTCGTTGAGGTCGTTGAGGTCGTTTTTCGTCGACCAGTTTCAGAATTTGCGCGACCATTCCGTCAACCAACGCTCGACGACCACTTTTGTTTGGGTAAAGAATTCGACCGCGTGTTTGCCCTGCGCGTGCAACGTGCCGAAGAAGCTGTTCTTCCATCCGCTGAACGGGAAGAAGGCCATAGGGGCGGCCACCCCGATGTTGATTCCAACATTCCCTGCGTCGGCCTCATAGCGAAACTTCCGCGCCGCGGCTCCGCTCGTTGTAAACACGCAGGCCATATTCCCGTATACGCCACTGTTGACCAGTTGGACCGCCTCCTCCACGGTGTCGACATGCATGAGGCCGAGTACCGGTCCGAAAATTTCGGTCTTGGCAATGGTACTGCCTGGCTTCACGCGGTCGAGCACGGTCGGACGGAGAAAATTGCCCCGTTCATACCCCTGGATCACGGCGTCCCGGCCATCGACGACAACTTCAGCCCCTTCCTCGATCCCCTTGTTGATCAAACCCTGAATGCGCGCCCTGCTCTCCGGGGTAATTACCGGCCCCATTTGGACGCCCGGATCCAGCCCATATCCCACAACCCGGGCCGACGCCGCTTCAGCCAGCACGGGCCGGAAGATCCGATCAGCATCTCCGACTGTCACCGCCAACGACGCGGCCAGGCACCGCTGGCCGGCGTTACCGAAAGCGCTGTCGGTCACGATGTTGGTCGTCATCGTAACGTCCGCGTCGGGAAGAACAATCAGCGCGTTTTTGGCACCCCCCTGGGCCTGGACTCGCTTCCCGTTCGCCGCCGCCCGGCTGTAGACGTGGCGGGCAACGGGGGTCGAGCCGACAAACGTCACCGCGTGAATCGCCGGGTGATCGAGCAAAGCATTGACCGTCGCCGCCCCACCGTTCACCAGGTTTGCCACTCCTTTCGGCAGTTGCACTTCCTCCAGGAGCCGAAAAACCTTCTGCATCGTGATGGGTGTCCGTTCCGACGGCTTGACGATCACGGTATTGCCGCAGGCCAGCGCGTACGGGAGGTACCAGAAGGGGATCATCCCGGGAAAGTTGAACGGGCAGAGGATCGCAGCTACTCCGACCGGCTGCCGGATCATGTATTCATCGACGCCCGGCGCCACATCTTCCGAAAAATCACCCATCATCATGGTCGGAATTCCACAGGCCACCTCGACGTTTTCGATAGCGCGGCGCATCTCGCCCCGGGCATCGTCGAGGGTCTTGCCGTTCTCCATCGTGATGGTGCGCGACAGGTCTTCAAAATTCGCGTCAAGCAGATTCTTGAGCTTAAACAGGTACTGGATGCGGGCGGGTGCGGGAACGCGGCGCCAGGCGGGGAAGGCGGCGGCGGCGCTCGAGGCCGCGCGATCGACCTCGTCAGCCGCGGTAAGCGGAACGCAGCCGAGGACTTCGGCGGTGGCCGGATTGGTGACGTTTAAATACTCGGCGCCCGGGGATTGGACCCAGGCGCCGTTGACATAGTTGAGAAGATTCGCCTTATTATCAAGCATAAGAAACAGAGACGCTCTGACAGGATTTGCAGGATTGACAGGGTTAATCGAACGAATGCTGTCAATCGTGCAAATCCTGTCAGAGATGTTTAATCCCCCGATTCCAGGAAGTACCTTTCTTTCGCCCTCATTTCCTCCCAGGCCTTACGGGCTTCACGCACGGATGGCATTTCGCTCACCTCAGCCACCTGCACGTCCCACCAGCTTTCGTACCCGGGAACCCCCACGTAACGGTCGCTGAAAATCGTTATTACCGTTGTGCGGTCGGTCTCGCGCGCTTTTTCGAGCGCCGCGGCCAAATCGTTGTACGTGACGCACGGAATCACTTCGGCGCCCAGGCTTCGCGCGTTGGCTGCGAAGTCCACGACTACGGGCTCGACCCCGTTGCCGTCCGTATCTCCGGGCAGCACGCCGTTCTTGCGGTAGGCGTAACGCGTGCCAAACCCGCCTTGTCCCAGCGACCGGCTGAGCCCACCGATGCTCTTGAAGCCGCCATTGTCGATCAGCACCACGATCAGTTTCTGTCCCTCCTGGATGGAAGTGACGAGATCGGAAGAAAGCATCAGGTAACTGCCATCCCCCACTATGACGTAAACATCGCGCTCCGGCGCAGCCATCTTTGCCCCGAGACCGCCCGCAATCTCGTACCCCATGCAGCTGTAGCCGTATTCCATGTGATAGTTCTTGGAGTGCCGCGTCCGCCAGAGCTTGTGCAGGTCCCCGGGAGTACTGCCGGCCGCATTGACCATAATGGCGTCCGGGCTCGACAGTTCGTTGACCGCACCCAGGATCTCCCCCTGGCTCGGGAGAGGCTCGTTTCGGATGGCATAGATGCGGTCCACCTCCGCCTCCCACTGGTCATGGAGCCCGCAACTCTCAAGCCGGTAATCCGGTTGGACCTGCCAGCCCTCAAGCAAACCGCTTAGCTCCTCAAGGGTGACCCGTGCGTCACCCACCAGCGAGAGTCCGAAATGCTTCCCGGCATCGAAACCCGTCACGTTTATGTTGATAAAGCGGACGTCCGGGTTCTGAAAGCCGGTCTTGCTGGCCGTGGTGAAATCGCTGTAACGAGTCCCAATCCCGATGACGAGGTCCGCGTCACGCGCGATGCGGTTTGCAGCGAGCGTCCCTGTTACTCCAATGGCGCCGAGATTCAGGGAATGGTCATATCGAAGGCTGCCCTTTCCGGCCATTGTTTCACCGACAGGGATTCCGGTCCGATCGACGAACTGGCGCAAAACCTCGGTCGCCCCGGAGTAGATCACTCCGCCGCCGGCCACTATCAAAGGCCTGCGGCTGGCTCGAATCAGTTCCACTGCCCGACCGAGGGCCGCCTGGTCGGGGCGATTTCGCGGGATCCGCCAAACCCGGCGGCGGAAAAAGGCTTCCGGGTAGTCAAAAGCCTCAGCCTGAACATCCTGCGGTAGCGCGAGGGTTACAGCGCCGGTTTCCGCCGGGCTGGTCAGAACCCGCATAGCCTCAGGCAGGGCGGTCAGCAGCTGGTCCGGACGATTCAGTCGATCCCAGTATCGACTGACCGGCTTGAAGCAGTCGTTCACCGAGATATCCTGCGAGTGTTCCGCCTCGAGCTGCTGCAGAACCGGGGCCACGTTCCGCCGCGCAAAAATGTCGCCGGGCAGGATGAGGACGGGAAGCCGGTTTATGGTTGCGACGGCAGCTCCCGTGATCATGTTCGTCGCCCCCGGGCCGATCGAGGAGATGCAGGCCATGGTCTGGAGCCGGTTCTTCACCTTGGCATAAGCCACTGCCGTGTGGACGCCAGCCTGCTCGTTTCGAGCCTGATAGTATCGAAAATCGGGCATCTGCTGAAGAGCCTGGCCGAGTCCCGCGATATTTCCATGGCCGAAGATGCCGAAGCAACCGGCGAAGAAGGGGGTCTCCACCCCGTCTCTTTCGACGTGTTGTTGCTTTAGGAACGTGAGAAGGGCTTGGGCCATCGTGAGCCGTCGTGTCGCACGCTCGGTCATCGCTTTCTTGCCTCCATGACATCGTAAACAGGCACCCTGGTATCCCGGGTTCGGTAAGAATTCTTGATCCACGCATATTCGGGATCGTCGCTCGCCGCCAGGCTCTGGGCGCTGCCGGTCAGGACGTTAAGGTAATAGGTCGTGTAGCCGACCGGGCTCGAGACCGGATGGTAACCTTCGGGGATCAGCACGACATCGTTTTCCCGCGCCGTCACGGATGCGTCGATCGGGAAGCCGGCCTGCGCGAGCGGCGAATCGCTTCCTGTGTAGATTCGCTGAAGGGCATAGCCTTCCGGGCGATCAAACCGGTAGTAGTAGATCTCGTCCAGGTCCGCCTCGAGCAGCTTTCCACCCTCGCCGCCCTGATGCCGGTCGTGCTTGTGGGGAGGATAACTCGACCAGTTTCCGCCGGGCGTATAAACCTCGACGACGACCAGCCGGGCACACGGAAATCCGGGCGGAATCATGCTGTTGATATGGCGTGTCGCGTGGTCGCCACCGCGGATTTCGACGTTCACATCGGCCGGAGTGACCAGGCAGGCGGGATGGTCCCCCTGCGCGGGGACGCAGGCAACGGCAAACTCGCAGGCGGTGGTGGCCCGAACGGTCAAGGATGATCGAGGGGGCAGGTAAAGGGCATGAGGCAGACCGGCAAAAACGTTCGATCGGCGGCCAACCTCCGGCCAGTGGCCGCGATTCGAGGAGACTTCGAGTCTGCCGCCCAAGGTCACAAGGGCGAGCTCACGCTCGCCCGTCTCAAAACTCCACCCCCGGCCGGCTGCCGCCCTTCGCGCCTGAAACCAGAGCGTGTCCCACCCTGCTGCCTCGGGCTGGACTTCCACGATCACGTCGGGATCAACGGAGTTGCCCGGGTGAATAACGAGGTTGTTCGAGTCGTACTGCTTCATAGCGTTTCCAGGCGTCTCGCCTGCGCTCCCAGCATCAATGCTTCACATCCGGGTTCGGCAACATGAAATCCCGGACAACCCCGGTCAGCTCGTGAACCGCTTCAATGAAGCCGCGAAGGGTGCGTACCGTTGCCCCGAACCCGTCGAACTCCGCGATGGTCATGCCATCAGGCTCGTACGCGCGCTTGAAATCCGGGAACTTGCGATACAACTCCTCGACAATCTCCTCCCTGACGGGCCGGTCGATGCTGTTCTCGATGGGAAGTTCCGAGGCGTTCGCTTTACGCGCCCAGTCGCAGGGCATGGAATGAATGAAATTGCCGCCAATGAGCTCAGACCAGTGCCCCAGGTGACGATAGGCCGCGACCAGCAGCCGCGCCCGGTAACCCCGCTCCTGGAAGATCCCGTACGCGCGCTTGAACGTCGCAATTCCAGGCCAACTCAAATACGACGGATCAACATCGATGTTGTCCCTCTTTGCCACGACCTGCATCCAGTCGTCGGTGCGCCCGATCATGATCGTGGCAACCGGGGACATCTGTTCGATGTCGAGTCCGGCTGCTTCCCGCCGGCGCAGGCCACGCTCGACCGCTTCCGCTACCGCGATCGCCTGGGACACGGTGAAACTGACCGTCGCGTTGACGCTCACGCCTCGAAACGTCACCTCCTCGATGGCCGGTATCCCGGCCGCGGTGACGGGCAGCTTGACCTGCATATTCAGAGCGAGCGAAGCGAAATGGACCGCCTGCTCGACGAGCGCTTCCGTATCCCGGTAGTAAACGGGGTTCGTCTGGATCGAAAGCCGCCCCTTCCTTCCCTTGTGGTGTTCGAACACCGGAAGCAGCAACTCGGCTCCCTTGACCGCCATCTCCTCGACCAGCCTCCAGGTGATCTCGTTCTCCGACCAGGTCGAATTCACGATCATCTGATGCAGCCGGTCTTGCCACTGGGAGATACTCTTTTTCAGAACGGTCAAGACAATCACGGGGTTCGTCGTGGCGCCCACGGCGCCGTGCTGCAGTCCGTAAGCCAACTCGTCCAAGGAACAGGAATCATTCCAGTAATCGGTTGGAGTTGTCGAAACCATCTGCCTAAGCGGGCTCAAAGCAACTTCAGGCATAACCTTCCTCTCAAATCTTGGTAGTCAATGATAATCCAAAGCTAGCCGAGATGAAGACAAACAACAAGGGTGGAGACAAGGCCAAAGAGTAAGGAAATCAAACTTGCTGGCGACCGTGGGTCCCATCTCCAGATGGGACCTTTAGCATCTGGCACAATTGCATGGTCCCATCTCGAGATGGGACCCACGGTTACCGACACTCTTTTTCTCCAAATTTCACGAAAAACGAGTTCGCTTCCAAAGCGCAATGGTGGACACTACCAAAACGGCCAAGGTGCCGAGCAGCAGGACAACCGTCCAGAACGCGTTCATACTGAGGTCGTGCGCCTCGGTATCGAAACCCAACCAGACGAAAACCGCGAGCGCGACGAGCACAATCAGGAATTCCCACCAGCGACGCCTGGGTGTCTCCTTCGAAAGCGGGTCCTCGCCGGCCAGCGCGGCCTCGACTCGCGCTGGTTCCATGTCGTAGCGCCGGCACTCGCGCATCATCGCGATCCGCCACGAAGCCTGCTCGGACTTCGGCGCCTCGGCTCGGCTGATGGCAATCGCCCCCCCGACGATAATCAGCGAACCGATGATTACCATTGCCTGGTACGTCGCACTTTTTCCGTAAAGCTCGCCGAAGACCAGGGCGCCCCAGGCCAGGCCCCACAGTTGGTTGGTGTTTGACAGCGGAATCCCGCGGGCGATACCTACATACTTCGCCGCGTATTGCTGGAATAAATCGCCGATAACCCAGCAAAAGCCCCCCAGGAAAAGCCAGAACAGGGCAGGCCGGAACCGTCCGAACTCGTGTAGAAAAGCGGAGGGACCGCCCAGGAAGCTGATTGTCAGGACTCCGATAGTGATCAGTTCGCCAAAGGTGAAAATGGTCACGAATGACAACGGATTCATGCCGCTGATGTACGCTTTGCGGTAGGGGATATACATCGTTCCCCACATGAGCCCGGCGCCGAGGGCCGCCGCAATTCCGGCAGCCGCCCGCTCGGACATCCCGGCCGGTGCCTGGCTCGTGGCCAGCCCCAGGATGCAGGCGCCGATCACGATCGCGATGGCTCCACCGACGACCTTGGTCCAGGATCCGGTGTCCGCTCCCCGCAGCTCGCGGAACAAGAGAACGCCCCACAACAGACCGACCAGACTGTTGGTGTTCCAGAGGGGAAATGCGACCGAAAGGCCGATGTCCCGGATAGCAAAAATAGTGAGGGTATTAGCCACCGCCCAGAGCGCCCCGGCCAGCACCGCCCACGGAATCAGATGTCGTTTCTCGCGCAGATCCCTGAAGACGTAGGTCGTTCCTTTGAGCGCCATCGGGAGTGTCCACCGGGCGACAAAAACGCCGATGACCATTCCCATCGATATGAGAAACGGCGAAAAGCCGAGGGTCACAAGTTTCGTCGGGGCCTCGGCAGCGCCCAGCCAGGCGCCCGCCGCCAGGCCGCACAAGACACCAAGCCGATGAAGTGAAAGGATAGGCCGCGCCTTGCGGTCACTCTCCGTCCGCGTTGCCATGTATCTCTCCTTGAGCGTGTCGGGAGGGGCGACAGAAGGTCTATCCACGAACCAACATGAACCAACACGAACCAAGCAGCTTGGTTCGTGTTGGTTCGTGGATAGACCTTCTGTCGCGCCGCCGGACTACGGGATCACCAGCAGCACCGCTATCCCAACAATCAAGACAATGACGGGGATCCAGAAGTGAATGTCCGTGAGTACCTGCCGGCTGACCGAATTAGTCATTTTTTTCCTCGATGTTCCTGCTAATGGATGCCACCGCCGCCGCTCAACTGCTTCGCCAGGCTGCCAACCACCGCCTTCGCGTCACCGAACAACATGTAGGTACGGTCCGCATAATATAGCTCGTTTTCAATTCCCGCAAAGCCGGGGTTCATCGTGCGCTTGATGGCAAAACAAGTGCGCGCCCGATCGGCATCGATGATAGGCATGCCGAAAATCGGACTGCCCTTGTCGTGGCGTGCAGCCGGATTCACCACGTCGTTTGCGCCGATGACGAGGGCGACATCGGCCTGAGGCATCTCCGGGTTGATCGAGTCCATCTCAACCAGCCGGTCATACGGTATCTCGGCTTCGGCAAGAAGGACATTCATGTGGCCGGGCATCCGGCCGGCTACCGGATGGATGGCAAACTTTACGTCAATCCCCCTCTTGTTAAGCTGCTCGTAGAGCTCACGGACAAGGTGTTGTGCCTGGGCGACCGCCATGCCATAGCCGGGGATTATCACCACGAGTTGAGCCTGCTCCAGGATCTGGGATGCCCCTTCAATCGTCTCGGTCTTGACGTTTTTCTTCTCTATCGCGGCCGACGTGGCCTGCACCTGCCCGAACGCCCCGAACAAGACGTTCGTGAAAGACCGGTTCATCGCCCGGCACATGATGACCGAGAGGATAAAGCCCGAAGACCCGTCCAGTGCTCCGGCGGTTATGAGCAGCTTGTTGTCGAGGACGAATCCCATGGCCACGGCAGAAAGCCCGGCATACGAGTTAAGCAGGGAGATGACCGTCGGCATGTCGGCGCCGCCTATCGGTATGATCAGGAGAATTCCAAACAGCAGCGAGAGCCCGATGATAATCGGGAACAACGTCGACCAGGCGGGGTAGAGGATGAGGGCAACACCGCAGGCAATGGCGACGGCGAGCAGAAAGAGGTTGATGACGTTCTGACCCTTGTAGGTGACAGGACGCTGCGGGATCCAGCGCAATTCCTGAAGCTTGCCAGCCGCCATCAGGCTCCCGGTAAAAGTCAGAAAGCCGAGAATGATTTCCACCGTAATGGCCGTCATGCGAAAGGCGGTCAGTTGCTCAGGCCCTTCATGCAGCCACAGGTAGTATTTAGCCGTGCCCACCAGGCCCGCCGCGAGCCCGCCAAAGGCATGGGACAGTGCCGTTCGCTGGGGAACGGCGGTCAGGGGTACCCAGGACAGCGGGACGCCGATCGCCGTACCAATCACAACGGCGATGGCGATCGACGTGTAGTTCACCACGTCCGGGTTGACCAGAGTTCCGATCACCGCGAGAAGCATGGCGCCGACACCAGCAATGACACCCTTGCGAGCAGTTTTCGGATCGCTCATCCACTTGAGCGAAAAGATAAACAGCGCCGTGGCCACCAGGTAAGCGACCTGGATCAGGTACAGACTCACAGCGTGGCCCCCGGTTTGCAGAAGGATCATGCTCTGAGTCATTTCCGGCCAGGCTCCCTTTGCTTGAACATTTTGAGCATGCGGTCGGTAATCAGAAATCCGCTGACGATATTCGTCGTGGAAGCTACGACCGCAATCAGCCCGAGGATGTTGATGTAAGTCGGATGCTCGCCGCCTGCGACAATGATGGCGCCGACGACCGCAATCGCTGAAATGGCATTGGTCAACGACATCAGCGGGGTATGGAGCAGGCGCGACACCCGACGGATTACCTCAAACCCGATGAAAGTCGCGAGCATGAAGACAAACAGCATCGACATGTAGTCGAAAGTCGGGTCCTGACCAGCCTGCGGTGTGGAGGCTGTTTCGGTCTGCAGAGCCGCGAAAAGAAGCGGCACGTTGAAAATCATAAGCTTTTCTCCGTTTCTCAACAGGGCCGCAGGCGCAGCGTTTTTTCGCGGAGCTCGTGGGATCTGCGAACGACTAACGACCAGTCGACCGGTGTTTGGTTGCTGATCGTTCGCATCCGACGCGCTCCGCAAAAAACGCTGCGCGGCTCTGTTGACCTACTTAACCTTCTCCAGCGCCTCGCGCGTCAGCGCGTGGCGCACTTCCCCGGCGTGGGTGATGACCGCCTGGCTCAGGATTTCATCGTTCCAGTCCAGATTGAAGGCCTTGTCCTTCCAGAACGCCATGACAAATGCAGTCAGGTTGCGGGAATACAGCGTGCTCGCATGGACCGGCATAGTGGCCGGCAAGTTGAGCGGAGCGACGATCTTCACCCCATTTTCCACCGCGGTTTCTCCGGGCCGGCTCAGCTCGCAATTGCCGCCGCCCTCGGCCGCCAGGTCGACGATAACTGAACCTGGCCGCATCCGGCGGACCATCTCGGCACTGATCAGCTTCGGCGCTAACACCCCGCGGATGAGCGCCGTTGTTATGACGACGTCCACCTGGGCGACCTGGTCGGCCAGCAGTTCTTTCTGTCTACGCTTGTCTTCCTCGGACAACTCGCGTGCGTAACCGCCTCCCGCCGCTGCGCTCTCCTTCAGTTCGATGCCGATATATCGGGCGCCGACGCTTTCGATTTGTTCTTTAACTTCAGGACGCACATCGGTCGCCGTCACGCTCGCACCGAGCCGCTTCGCCGTCGCGATTGCCTGCAACCCGGCCACACCGGCGCCGATAACGAAGACTTTGGCGGCGAAAACGGTTCCCGCCGCGGTCATAAACATCGGAAAATACTTGGGCAATTCCAAGGCAGCCAGCACGACTCCCTTGTATCCCGAGATATTCGCCATTGAGGACAGGGTGTCCATCGTCTGGGCTCGGGTAATGCGGGGTATGGCATCCGTGGCAAAGGCCGTAACCTGCCGCGCAGCCAACTCGCGAACCGCGTCGAGGTGGCGAGTCGGCATAAGTGTTGTCAGCAGCATGGTGCCGGGACGCATGAGCTCCACTTCGTTTTGTTCGCCCGGAACCACCAACGGCGGCTGCACCTTCAAAATAAAGTCCGCTTCCCGGTAAAGGGCAGGGGCGTCAGCCACCAGCCGGGTGCCGGCCTCCGTGTAGGCGGCGTCGGACAGAAAGGCATTGGCGCCGGCCCCTTGTTGAACGAGAATCTCTATG
>Ga0105092_10002079_pt1 | contig 10704 bp, 5 predicted proteins | sample PPLLak2March2015_FD_87021 | JGI IMG/M metagenome (GOLD analysis project Ga0105092, IMG submission 87021) | Freshwater sediment microbial communities from Prairie Pothole Lake near Jamestown, North Dakota, USA - PPLs Lake P7 Core (1) Depth... | ecosystem: Environmental > Aquatic > Freshwater >...
CGATGATCAACTACCTGTCTGCCTCGGCCCACGTCAATGCAGGCCAGGTGGTGGTCTACCGCGTGCAGCTCTCGGCCGGGCAGCAGCTCATGGTGCACCTGACTCCCGCCAGCGGCGACCCAGACCTGTATGTATGGAGAACCGATGGCACATCCGCCGGGTTCAGTGAGAAAGTCAGCGGAGACGACGAGGTGATGTTTACGGCCGCCGCCGCCGGGGTCTACCAGATCGAAGTCGAGGGCGCCACTGCGGCGAACTACAATCTGGCGATCACATCTATGACAGGCCTGGAAGGATCCGAGCCGGATATGTCGTTGCTGTCGCCCGATAAGGGCCGCAAGACCCCGTACATCCAGATCGGCGATACCCCCATCGATGATGTCGGACTGCCAGCGCCGGCAGTGACCGGCTACAACATCTACCTGCCTCTGACCCGGCGCTAATAGAGGTGAAACTGAAATCGGATCTTCGCAGATATCTGCGAAGATCCGATTTCGAACCTTTTGATGATTGGCAGCGTTGCGGGGTAATCTGGCGCAAATTGTGGTTACCGGGGGCAATTGCCCCCGGTAACCACAATTTGCGCCTTCTTATTAAGTCTTACGGGGCGTAAAAGCGGACTTTCCAATAGCCTGCGGCGATCTCTTGCAGGGTGGTGGTCAGGTCGACCATTTCCACCCAGGTGCTGCCCGGTTTGAGCGGGAAGGGATTGCCCTGGTAGTCGGTGAAGCGGATGGGGCGCATCCGGCCGGTGGTTCGCTCGTAATCTCCGCCCACGGTCGTCCACAACACCGGGAACATCTGCCCATCTCTAAAGATATAGGCGGTGTTGGTGTTATAGAGCAGGTTGATGTCGATCATGGTCCGCTCGCTGTTCAAGACGCTGTGCTCGCCGTACAGCACGATCACATTCTCAAATGCCAGCTGTTCTCCATTGAGACGATCGGTGCTGGGGTAGAATTCACCCGAACCGTCGGCGTTGTCCTGGTAGCGCAGGTAGTATCCTCCGGTCGGGTCGAACATCCACTGGATCTGGTTCAAGTAGTTGTAGAAGACCCACAGGGTCGAGGCAGGTTTGCCACCCGGTGGGGGCATCGAATCGAACAGGTTGCCGGTCAGGTTAGGCGGCGCGGCGGCGTCTGAATTGACTTCGGCGATGGAACGAAGCTGGCTGACGTCAATGAGGGCGCTGTTGACGTCGTTTTCATCCGAGCCAAAAATGGTGGCCGATGTGCCCAAAAGTGCGCCTACCCTGGGATCGGCGCTGGCCATCACCAGGAATCCGCTGTACAGCTTGCGGATGCTCTCGTAAGGCAATCGCCCCGAACGGATTGGCCCGACCACTGAATCTTCCGGATTCGAGGGGTCTACCTCTTTGGGAAAATCGCAGTGGAACAGCGCCAGGAAGCGGGTCATGCCTTCGCCGATGTACATTTCAAAAACATAAGGAGAGTACGAAATCCCGGCCTGAGGGCGGGCGGTCACCGGAAAGTTGGTGACCGAAACAAGACCCGGCGAGTACGTCAGGGTCGATTGATCGTCGCAGGGCAGGCCGGTGAGAGGATCGGTGCCTTCAGGGAAGTCATCTGGGCCGACCCGTATGGTGTTATCTTCCAGGCCGGCATCACTGCTGTCTGGCAGCGTGGGTGTCACGATCAGCGTCTGGGTGATGTTGACCGTGGTCGTTTCCATGCGGCTGTGCTTGATTATGGGAGTGGGATCCGCGGCCAGAGCCCCATCGGGGTTAAAAGCGATCAAGGGGTCCTTGGTGGGGTTAATGGAGATCTGCTTGAAAACGGGCGGGTTTTCAATGTTACCCAGGCTGTCGGTGGCTGTGGCCAGGATCAGGAAATTGCCGGGCAGGCCGCCGAAAAACTCCTCATTCATCGTTATCGGCTTGGGGACTCCGGCGGGCTCGATGGTGAACGGCCCAGTGTAGAGGTCCCAGGTCGTGCCGCCATCGAGACTATACTCCACTTTCTGAACGCCGCTGGGATCGGTCGATTCCAGGGTGACCGTAATGGCCTGGTACCAGGCGCCGTCGGCCGCAGTTGCACCGGCGACCTCGATCCTGGTCTCGGGGGGCACAATGTCAGTGGTGGGATAGCCCAGCAAGGCGCAACGGCCGGTACGGTCGGTGATGGCCGAGGCGGTGTTATTCTCTGGGTCCAGGTGGGTTTCCAGGGGTTTCCAGGTATCGCTGCCATACTCCTGCCAGTAGATCTGCAGGGTATCGGGGTCGATATTTTGGACGTTTTCTTCGTCATAAGGGATCGAGACGATCAGCGGGTCGCCGAGACGCTCGACGGGCACGCCTTGGGCATCCAGTACAGACAGCACGCAGCCTGTGCTGGCGCTGGCAAGGTCATACGTAGGCCTGGGCCCGGGGCCGAGAGACCAGTAGACCTGGCCGCCAGGGGGCAGCGAGCCGGGTTGGGCGCATAAAACGTTGCGATCGGGGGTAACGGCTTCCGCTCCCATGGCACCGCCGGTGTCGTTGGGCTGGTCGATACTGCCGCCGCCGCTTTCGGGCACCTCGGCAATCACACCCAGTGGATGGATCCAGAGATAACTGCTGGGGAAGTAAGTACGCTCGAACCAGGGATCTGATGGGTAGAGCGGGCTGGGGATGTACCCGAACGGATCGATCACCTCGCTGAGAGGGAACTGGCCGTCTTGATTCACGTCAAAGCGCACCTCGAAGTGCAGGTGGTGCCCGGTGCTGAAGCCCGTATTGCCCATCGTACCAATGCGCGTACCCGCTGTGATCGGCTCGCCTTCTCGGCCCAGCATGGCCTCGAAGTACCGGTCGGGGTGCAGGTGCCAGTAGACGGTGAGGAAATCTCCTACGCCCGGCACGTTATGCACGATCTTGACAAAGAGCGCCCCCGAGGCTGAGTGTTCTCCCACGGCATAGATCACACCATCGGCAGCCGCGAACAGGGGTGTGCTGGGTGTGCGGTACTCGTAAGTAGAGTAATCATACCCGGGGTGCCCGCTGTAAGCGTCAAATTCGCTGAGCGAGCCATCGAAGAGCAGGACGTTATCCCCGATGGGAGACTCGGCGGGTTCTTGCCCACCCGGGATGTCGGGGTCTTTCGAGGCCGGGTAGAGAGGCAGGTAATGGTCGAAGAAGCTGTTGATGCGGCCTCCCTGACCGGCGTTGCGCTGGTTCGCCAAAAGGAACTGATCCAGCGTGCCGCCAAAGTTTTCATTTCCGCCGTCATAAGGGAAGGGAAGGTCGAGGAATGCCATCGATACGATCGGCCTGCCGGCGGGCTGGGTGGGTACGGGCTCACCGGGCGCGAGTTGAGGCTGGATCACCTGTCCCCCGGACATCAGAAGCACCATTGGGGGCTGTTGGCAGGCGGAAGCATTCAACTGCTCGCTCAGGCGGATTCTCCCGGTGATATAAATTGCGACGGCTCCCGTGATCACGATCATCGACGCGATTGCGAGCAACAGCCCGGCGATCACCACCCCAGACAGCGGGCGGAATAATTTTTTTCCACTGCGCTTCTGGGGTTCTTGCTTTTCTGGCGGCTTAGGGATGCTGATGCGCACGTCTCCCAACCGGAAATGGTCTCCGGCGTTCACTTTTTTGGGGGCTTTGGCCGGCAAGCGCTGGTCGCCAATGAAGGTGCCATTGGAGGATCCCAGGTCGGTGACGACCAGCCCTCCGGCTTTGACATGAAAAGTGGCATGCTGGCGTGAGACCGACGGGTCATCGATCACGATGTCGTTGTCGGGAGCGCGCCCAACCGACAGGCTCGATTTGGTAATGGGGAATACCTTTTTCGATCCATCGGGCATGAGCACTTCAATAAAGAAGTTAAATTTTGCGGAAATAAGGGTTGGTTCCATATCTCCTCTTTATCTCGGCAGCGGCACGAGCCAATAGCCCTTGTTGTCGCCTTCTGAGGTCCAGCCGACCATACCTGTTTCAAGTGAGCGGATCTTCCACCAGATCCAATCACCGCACTCGGGCCCTTCGAGGATCTCTACTTTCTCTCCGGGCTGGATGAACCCCAAAATCTGCGCATCGACGTCGTGATCCTCGCGCACGCGGTTGGCCAGCGGCGGGTCTTCGGAAACGAAAGCCATATCGCCGACATGGAGCCTGGACTGGTAGATGCCCGGGCAAGCAATGTAAGGGACGGGCGTGGGCGTGGGGGTTACGGTGGGGGTGGCGGTTGCCGTTGGCAGCATGCAGCCATCGCTATCGACGTTGTCTGGGATTGAATCGCCGTCGGTGTCTGGGTTGTTGGGGCTGGTGCAGTTGCTCTTGGTTTCAGCCCCATCAGAGAGGGTGTCCTGGTCGGTGTCCAGATTCTTGGGATCGGTGCCGTACTGGTTGATCTCTTCACCGTCCTTCAGGCCATCGGCGTCGGTGTCGGCTTTGTGGGCGTCGGTGCCGGCAGTGATCTCCGCAGCGTTAGACAATCCGTCACCATCGTCGTCAGCCAGAGCGAGTGCGGTGGCGGCGGCGGCTGTCTGGGAAACGCGGCTAGCTTCGAGGGTCTGGCGCCCCGCCTGGATGATCCGGTTGTAATTGGTGAGATACAGTCCGCTGCCGCCGGTGAGGATCATGCACAAGACCACGATCAGCGGAGGCAGCCACATGGGAATAATGGGGCTGCTCAATATCTCGCCGGTGTGAGTCTGGGGGTTACCGCCTGAGGGGTGAACCTGGGCGGTGAAGGGGTGGCTTACCCCACGGCCCAGGAAAGGCCGCTGGCGTGGTTTGGCGCTGAACTCGGTGACGGCGGTCTGGCCTTGCGGCACCTGGATCTGTGTCTGAGGCGGCTTGAAGTTGAGCTCTACCGCCTGGTCTTGCCAGGACAACAGGTAGGTATCCGGAGAGTTTCCCTGGTTATGCACGCGGATGCGGGCATGCCTGCCGGCTTTGATCTTCACCGGGAACATCTCGCTCTTGAATTGAGTGAAAGGCGTTACGGTGAGCGTGCCTTTCGCCTCGGCGCGGCTGCGACCATCCTGGCTGGCGATCCGGACGGTGACGGGATAGGTGCCGGCGTGACTCTGGCTGCTGCGAGGTGGCTGTATGGCAATGGTCACGTCTTTGCGGTCGCCGGGTAAGAGCTGCACCAGCGGGGGCAATGAGGTGATCCAGGTGGCGGGGATGCCATCCACCGAGGTCTGGAAATGATCGACCAGCGCCCCCTGGTTGAGCAGGGTTAGGGGAACCTGTACGTTTTGACCCGGCTCAACGGTGATGCTGGGCTTTCCCAGGTTGATGCCGATGCTCCCAGGCTCTTCGCCGGCAGCAGGGGCGGAGACCGGCTCTGCACCTCGCCTGACCGGGCGGGCTACCGACATGGAGGTCGCGTCGATGGCTGGCTGCGCCACCGGGACGGCTCGCTGAGCCCGCTGCAGGTGCAGGAAGGCATCGCCGACCTGTAAGACTTTATCAGGTGTCCAGAGCTCGGGGATCCCGGGCAAGAGCTTGACGTTCGCCATGAATGTGCCGTTGGTGCTGTCCAGGTCGGTGACCCGGTAATCCTTTCCATCGAATTCGATCATGGCATGCTGGCGAGATGCTTTGCGGTCGTCGAGCACGATGGCGTTCTCTTTACCGCGCCCCACAATGGTCTTGCCGGGAGCCATCACCACCGAATACGTGGTTTTGCCTTGCGACAGGACCTGGATCCGGTCCATATTGGCAGCCGGGGCAGAGCCGAAATCTTTGAGGATCGAAGGGCCGCGCAGGTCGAATTCGCCTCCCTGGTATTGGGTCATCAGGCTGACGGCGCCAGCTTCGGCAACCGGCAGTGAACCGACCTTGGTCACCGACGGCATGGCTTCATCCAGGGCTTTGGCCAGGGAATTGCCATCCTGGTAACGGTTGGCGGGGTCTTTCTCGATGGCTTTTAAGATCGTCAGCTCGAGTGCCTCGGGAATGTCGGCGCAGATCGAGCGGGGCGAAGGCGGCGGCTGCTTGACATGGAAGAGGATGGCCTCGGTGAGGGTCTTGGCAGGGAAAGGTAAACGCCCCGTGACCATCTCGAAGAGCAAGATGCCCAGCGCGTAGATATCGCTGCGGGCGTCGCTGCCTTTGCCGAGGGCCTGTTCGGGCGCCATGTAGGCTGGCGTACCCAATGATACGCCAACCTGGGTGACGATCCCGCCTTCGGTGAGTTTTGCCAGACCCAGGTCGGTGATGATGGGCCGGTAGGGCAGCCCCTCGCCGGGCACAGGCTCGATGATGACGTTGCCCGGCTTGATGTCACGGTGGTAGACGCCCTGTCGGTGGGCATAATCGAGCGCCAGGGCCATTTGCCGGATGATCTGCACGGCTTCATCCAGCAGGAGCCACCGGCTGCCCGCGCGCAGCTCGGCAAACATTTTTTCGAGCGTTTTCCCCGGGATGAACTCCATCACGATGTATAAGATCTCGCCCTCTTTGGCAAAATCGTGCACCTGCACGATGTTAGGATGGTTCAACCGGGCGGCGGTGCGCGCCTCTTGCAAGAAACGCTCCTGGAAATTGGGCTGGTGAGCCAGTGAGGGGTTCATGACCTTAATAGCGACCTCTCTCTGGAGGGTGGTGTCGAGCGCTTTATAGACGGCGCCCATGCCTCCTTTGCCGAGCAGGCTCTCGAGGCGGTAACGACCTAAGCTTTGACCGAGTAGTTCTTCCATAGGGCCTCTATCCGATAAACTTCAGTGTGTAAGTGGTATATGCAGGTTTGTTGGCGTTGATCATGCGCTCGACGAGCTCGCGCTGGATGCCGTTCTCTTTGACCGGGATCGTTACCCGGAAGGTGTGCGGCTCCAGCCCATCGCCGGTGTCGACGATTTCGGGGATGCAGCCGGTGTAAATCTCGAGGATCCGGCTCAATGACCAGCGGGTGCCTCGCCGGGAGTAGATCTGGTGAGCTTCTTTCAAGAAATGCCGCCGCTGGCTCTCGCTCCAGGTATCGTCGAAATAGACCTCAAACCAGTTCGCCAGCCAGGGGAGGAACCCCGTGGGGGAGGTGCCTGGATCGAGGAAAAGATCGAAGTGATCGACATTCCACTCGATTGGAACCAGGATTGACTCGAACAGGGCCAGAAAATGGTCCATAAACTCGGTCTGGTAGATGCCCGGCAGGTAATTGATCAGGCTGCGGCTGCGGTCGGATAGCCCTGGCGGGAATGGACTTGCCGGCTCCGGTTCCAAGGGAGGTTGGTCTAGAGGCTTTTCTGGGGGAGGAGGTAGAGGCGGCGGTGACTCTTCTTTCTGCGCCGCGGCGGCTTTTTTCCCTTTGCCCGCGGGTTTCGCAGCCTTTTCATCAGCGCTTTCCCCTTCTTTAGCCTTGGCCTCCGGCTTTGCTTTGGCTTTCGCACCGGCCTTCACCTTGGGCTCCGGCTCAGGCTCAGACGAAGGCTGTGGAGGTAAAGACTCGATTTTTTTTGCCTCTCCTGCGGGTGGCTCCTCCACTTGAGCGCCTTCGACCGGGGTTTGCTCGTAGAAGATTTCGAACGGCCCGATGAGGATTTTGGCCTGGTGGTGCAGGGTGAGCGGGGTCTCTGGCGCCAGGGGTTCATCGTTGACGATGGTCCCGTTGGCGCTGCCCTTATCGGTGATCTGGCACTCGCTCTCGCTGCAATCGATCTCGGCGTGCAGCCTCGACACGAGGGGGTGGGGTAAAGCCACCTCTCGGCCGGGCTCGCGCCCGATCGTCGTTTTTCCCAGAGGGATGGCATACACTTCGGTCGACTCTGGGCCTGTTATGAGCAGTCGGAATTCAAATTTTTGCGCCACAGCCGTATCCTATTCCGTCTCTAGACGAATTCTACGCTATGAACGCCAGAAGCGATCACGCCATGGGCGACGATTTCCATCGTTTCGAGCGGTGAGCCGAGAGCTTCGCCGCCGGGCCTGGCTGAGTACATCTCGACGCTGCGGATGAAGTGAACGTTAGGGATCCCTTGCAGGCATTGGTAAACGTCTGAGGAAAACAGCTGCCGCCCAAAAGGCCAGCCGCAGCCATCGGTTCCACCGGTGAGGGGGTTGAGAAAGCGGTATAACCGGTTGAGCACTTCGGTTTTTACCGCCGCCTGGTCGATGCCCGGAGCCGCACGCAGCTTTACCTTGACGGCGACCCAATGGTAAGCAGGGGCGCGGATGTCGAGGCAGGTGGTCAGCAGGCGGCGCTCATCCAGATAAGATGTCAGGTAGGCAATGTCCTGGGGAATCAGGTTGAGCTGTTCGGGTTTTAAGAGCCCGGAAGGATTGTGGATGCGTGGGATGACCAGCACGTAAACCTGCCCTGGAATGACGCGCCCGGCCTCAGCGGGCAGCGGCTGCAGGCATTTCACCCGGCCAATCGAAGCGGGAAGGGCCTCTCGGGCCAGGAACTCGTAGTCGCTTTCAGTGACCGCCCGGTCGCGTGAGCGCAGCAGAGCAGGGGCGCGCATCATGGCCGATTCGAGCGACTCTGCATCCAGGCCGCCTGCAGCGGGCTGCCGGTTCAAAACTCGCGCCAGGTAAGGGATGGCGGTTTTTAGGGTGTTCAATATGCCCGGCTGCACGTTCCCATCCTGGCCTCCCCCGTGACGGTAGTGCTCGAAGATCAGGTTAGCGCCGCGCGGAGGCACCGCCCCGTAGAGCTTAATGGTGCCGTCTTGCTGCCGGATGGCAGGGCCGAAGCACAATTCACCGTTGAGGCTGTCCAGGGTGAAATGGCGGTCGTTTGACGACGAGCCGGCAAAGTCGTTCACTTCTGTCCAGGTTTGGGGAAGCTCGCCCTCAACCTGCACGCACAAGGTTTCACCCGGCTGGCGGGTGAGGATGGGCGTGTACTTGAGATGGAAGCGCTGTCCCGGAGATCCCTCGCTCTGGCCGATAAACTCGCGGGATACTTTCTGGGCATGTGTGGCGGGTATGGTGCCTCCCCAAGACGCCGCCGACACTTTGCGAAGGCGAGGCGTCAGGCGGTAAGGCCGCATGCCTGCTTTGTGCTCTTCAGGGGAGATCTCTTTTACCCTGGCCCGCACCCAGTACAGCTCTGCGTTCTCAACCCCATACTTGCCCATTATCGGAAGGTGGATGCGGATGCGTCCGGTGCTGTTCATGCCTTTCGACGTGTCGCTATCCACCTCGCAGGGCCGCCAGCGTGCATCGGCGATCCCGCTGGATGCTTCCCAAACATAGGGCGGCATCGTCGGGTCGACGCCTGCACCGCCCGCCGGGTCGAAATCGACATCGAAACCGAGGATGTGATGGCTGAGATCGTTTTCAAAGCCAAAATAGAGGGCGTCGTCCACCTCGGGGAGGGTAGAGAAGACTTCGAATCCATCGAAACCAGCTTCCAGGCGGCGTAGGTTCTGTTCGTGGAATACTCGCTTCCCATCTGCGCTGGTTACCCGCGAGGTGACCGCCTTGAGCTGAGGGGGGATGACCCTGAAATCGATGTCGGTAGTGAAGACGATCGAGCGCTCGGTCTCGGTCTGGGTGCTTGCCACCTCGGTCCCAGCCGGGATCAGGACCGGATGGTTTTGGGGCGCCGAAAGCCAGAAGGTTTCGCGAACCTCGGCAGGCACAGGCCCTTTTAAATTGATGCCGAGCATCTGCATGAACCGGATGTAGTGCAGATCGGGCACCTTATTGAGGCGGTACAGGATGATGTCGGTCATCCAGGCGAACAGCTCGATCAACGTAACCCCTGGATCGCTGACGTTATGGTCGGTCCACTCTTTCGAGTAATAGGGGATGCGTTTCTTGGCCTCGTCTACAATATCCTGAAACTGGCGGTCGTCGAGTTTGGGTGCAATTAATGGCATAGGTCCCTCCACGGTTGCGAGGCAGCAGGCCTCACATTTAGGATGACTCTCCAGGTATCAAATAAAACGGATAAACCAGGCTGCGCCGGTCGTGCGTGGCCTTGACTTCATACTCCACCTCGATCACCAGGCGGCTGGTATCCTTGAAATCGGGATTTACATCCACATTCACGACGGTGATGCGCGGCTCCCACATGCCCAGTGCCTCTTCCACGTACCGGCGGGCCTGGGCCACCGTGTAGCTGTTGTTGGGGGCAAACACCAGCTCGTGCAGGCGGCAGCCAAATGTTGGGCGCATCACCCGCTGGCCTGGAGAGGTGCTCAGGATGATGAATATGGATTGGTTCAGCTCGTTGCGGTCGTTAGTCAGGGCAATGCCTCCCTGGCGGCCCACATTGGGCGGGAACGACCAGCCTCGTCCGACAATTTCTTTGGCCATAACTCTCCTTTTCCGGATAGTATCTATGCGAGGGAGCACTCAAAGGTTGTTACCGATTTTCAACAACTTTTTTGTGCACCCCTATGCGATCATCACTGTACACATTCCAGCAACCACGATCGACCCGACCGGGGCAGGGGCAGGGTCGTTGCAGGTTTGCACGGTATCGCCCATGCGGGCTGCCGGTTTCCCGTTGATCATCACCGTGGCGCTGCCCATCATGACCGTGCCCTGGTTGGTCGGTGGGACCTGGAACGGGCCGCCCTGGGGAATGTGCGCGGGCGTGTTGGTGGCGGTGCTGCCCTGCGTGGCAGCCGGCATCCCCATGATCTTGACATCAGAGCTCAGGTTCCCATCCAGCATACCCGTAAACGGGTGCGGTAACGGGGTTGGAACGGGCCCGCCCGGAGATGGAATCATCACGATGTGAATATCGGTTCCCATCACCTGGTCGCCTTGTTTTGCAGCCGGTTGTCCCA
>Ga0105092_10002081_pt1 | contig 10703 bp, 8 predicted proteins | sample PPLLak2March2015_FD_87021 | JGI IMG/M metagenome (GOLD analysis project Ga0105092, IMG submission 87021) | Freshwater sediment microbial communities from Prairie Pothole Lake near Jamestown, North Dakota, USA - PPLs Lake P7 Core (1) Depth... | ecosystem: Environmental > Aquatic > Freshwater >...
TCCTCGAGCGGGAAAATCCCTATGACCACCTGGAGCAGCTGACTCGCCGGTTAGGTGAAGGCCTGTCGGCAGCGGCCAGACAGGCGGGAGTGAACCTCCAGGTCCAGCAATGCGGTTCACTGCTGACCCCTTTCTTCTCCGACTCCCCGGTTACGGATTTTGACTCGGCGCTGATGTCCAGGACTGACCTCTTTGCCCGCTTCTTCAGAGGAATGCTGGATTCGGGAGTCTACCTCGCACCTTCCCAGTTTGAGGCGATCTTTGTTTCCCTGGCACACACTGAACCGGATATTGACAAGGTTGTGGCGGCGGCCGTCCAGGTGCTGAGGCAACAGAGGGACTGACGGAATACGAGGTGCAAGAACCAGATGCAGGAGGAGGCAGAGCCCTTGCGGGCTCTGTCAACCTTAGACCGTCCCGCCTGCGGCTGCTGTGCGCTGGTAGGCATCGGCCAAGATCGAGTCGACCTGCAACTCGATCTGGGCTATATCCTCACCTTTGACCGTGGCGATCTCGGAGACGATGAGCTGTCTCGCTCGATCGAACATCTTCTTCTCGCGGAACGACAGGCTTTTTTGATAACTCAAGAAGTATAGATTCTTAAGAACCTCAGCAACCTCGAAGATCGAGCCCGTCCTCATCTTCTCGAGGTTGTCCTTGTACCGGTTCTTCCAGTCGGGATTGGGGGTTGAGAAATCACCGCGAAGAATGTCGAAAAGTCCGTCCAGCTGAGTGTTGCTGCAAAGGCGCCGCAGACCGACGTGGTCCACATTCGCCACAGGAATCATCACCGTGGAATTGTTCGAAGTTATCTTGAGAAGATAAAACTGCTCTTGACGACCGGCAATGCTCCGCAGGCAGACGTCTTGGATCACTCCCACCCCTTGATTGGGGTAAATGACCTTATCACCTACGTTGAAATCCATTAGAACCTCCAAAAGATTCCGCGTTTCTATTGTAAGTCACATGTAACATAATTGTCAAATGAATAAATCACTTGTTTTCAATTACTTAGTTCGGCAACAGGCCGATTGTGGTCAGACAAGAGCCGAAAAGCCGTGTAGGAATTGACGAAAATGGAGAGTCGGACCGACGGGGGGAGAACTTACAGGGCCACGCACGGCGCAGAGCGAAGCGGCTCACCCGTGCTCGCAGACGAACTACAGATTGCGATAGTTCGGTCCGCCGCCGCCTTCCGGCGGGGTCCAGACGATAATCTGGTAAGGGTCCATGATGTCGCAGGTCTTGCAGTGGACACAGTTTGTAAAGTTGAGCTGGAGACGGTTGCCCTCGTCCAGCTTCAAAATCTCGTAGACCTGCGCAGGACAGAAGTGCTGACACGGGTTCCCGTACTCGTGGGTGCAGCGGTTTATGCAGATGTCGAGGTCGAGGACTTTCAGGTGGCACGGCTGGTTGTCTTCGTGAGCCGTGTCCGAGTGATAAACGTCGGTCAGTTTGTCGACCGTCAGCTTCCCATCGAGGACCGGGAAATCCGAATGCCCCGGCGAACGATGGGCGAAACGCTCCATCATCGCATGGCCGGCCCGAATCGGCATCGGATCGAACAGCCCGCGGCCGCCAGTGACGAACTGAGCGGCCGCGTGCGCCATCCCCCGCCAGAAACCGCGCTGAAACGATTGGCGAAAATTACGAACTTTCCACAGTTCCTGGCGCGCCCAACTCTGTTCGAATCGCCGCCCGTAGCTCTGTAAGACAGCGGCCGAGGAGTCGCCCTTAATCAAACTTTCCAGGATCGTCTCAGCGGCCAGCATTCCGGATTTCACCCCCAGGTGAATCCCTTTGAGTCGCTGGGCATTAAGGAATCCGGCGGAATCGCCGACGACGAGCAACCCATCCGCGTAAAGCTGCGGCATGGCATAGTATCCCCCTTCGGGGATAGCCTTTGCTCCGTAGGCAACCAGCTTCCCGCCCTCTATGAAACTGCGGACGAAGGAATGGGTCTTGAACTGTTGCAGGAGGCGGTGGGAATCGGTACGGGGATCGGCGTAATCGAGTCCCAGGACGAACCCCACATGGATGAGGTTGCCCTTGAACGTATAAACGAAGCCTCCTCCAAAATCGCGGGTCCCCAGGGGATAGCCGAGCGTGTGGTAGACCCGCCCCGGCTCGATCGGGCCCGGGACTTCCCACACCTCTTTTGTTCCGACGGCATAGATTTGCGGCTGCCGGCCATCGTCCAGGCGCAATCGTCGTTGGGCCTGCAAGGTGAGAGTGCCGCGCGGGCCTTCTCCCAAGACGGTGATCTTCGCCTGAACATCCAGGCCCTGTTCGAAGTTCGCCTTCGGCTCTCCTTCTTTGTCCCTTCCCTTGTCGCCGATCCGCGCTCCGACCACACGTTCGCCCGCAAAAATCAACTCGGCCGCAGGAAATTCGGGGAAAACGTCAACTCCCTGCTTTTCACACAACGCTCCCATCCAGCGTACGATCTTCCCGAGCGAGGCAACGAAGTGACCGTGATTGTTCAGCGGAGGAGGGGTCAGCGGAGATCTAAACGAGCCGTCCTTGGACAGAAGGTAGAGCGCGTCATCGATCACGGGGCCGTCATATGGAGGTTGCTCCCCTTCGAAGCTTTCGAGCAACTCGTTGAAACCACGCGGGTCGACGATGGCGCCGCTGAAGCCGTGGGAGCCGATTTCTCTTCCCTTCTCGATGACGAGCAGAGATGGGGTCTCCAGAACGTTCCCCGACAGTCGGCCCTGCTCAATGGCGTCGTTGTGCCGTCGAATCAGTTGCGTCAAGTGAAGGGCACAAGCCAGACTGGCCGGACCCGCTCCGACGAACAGAACGTCGACTTCCAATTTTTCGCGTGCGGGGTTCAAAGCTGAAACCGGGTTAAAGGGTTCAAGGGTTCTGCGTTCAAGCGTTCAGCGTTCAGCGTTCAGCGTTCAGCGTTCAGCGTTCAAGTATCGACAACGATTGGCGTTGGAACGGTGAACGTCGAACGCTGAACGGCGAATGCTACTTCGCTCGTTCGAGGTAACGTCCTTCGTTCGGGTCGACGCGGATCACATCGCCCGGCCGGATGAACGGCGGCACCTGCACCACGACACCCGTCTCCAGTTTGGCGGGCTTCGGAGAATTGCTGGCCGTTGCCCCTTTCAGCTCGGGCTCCGTTTCCACGACCGCAAGCTCGACAAACGAAGGCATCTCGACCGCGATCGGCTCACCCTCAAAGAAGTCCACCTGGATGCGCGCACCTTCCTTCAGGAAACCGGTGTAATCGCCAAGGATCTCTTCATCCAGAGCCACCTGCTCATACGTCGCCGAATTCATGAAGTGATAGTGCGAAGTGTCCTTGTACAGAAAATCCATCTCATGCTGATCGACGGTGGCTCGTTCGACGCCATCACCCGCGCTGAAGCGGTGTTCGAAAGACGTGCCGCTACGCAGATTGCGCAAACGGACCTGAACAAAAGCCCTCAAATTGCCCGGTGTCCTGTGCTGAAACTCCATTACACGGTGGGGCTGCCCGTTAAAGAGAATGATCATACCTTTGCGAATCTGGGTTGCGGACATCATAGAAGGAATAAGATAGCGGAATAAGATAGCAAAGAGCAAACTTAGAATTCAATCAGTCCGCAGTTCGCGGCAGTTCGCCGCCAAGCCAACCGACTCCGCCCCCGACGTTCGGAACTTTTGACCCGGCCCGCACGTAAAAGGTGAGTGACGCAGTTCTTTGAAAAAAATTGTTGCTATTTGGCGGAAAAAGTAGTATCGTCCGCGTTCCTTTCGAGCAGCCGCGATATTTGGCCGCGCCTGCAACCAAGGCGCACCGCCTGCTTTTTGCGGTCAAGAGATTCAATTTTCTTTGAAACTTCGAGCTCGGCTTCATGTCTATAGCTGAACGAGAGGCTTATTCATTCGAGGAGATAGGGTAGAACAATGGACGGATCGTGTAACCGAGAAATGTTGAGTGGCTATCTGGCCAACCGGCTGACGCTCGAGGATCAGCTGGATTTCCTGATCCACGTGGACTCCTGCAGTCATTGCTGGGATGAAGTCTACAATGCAACGAAGTCGAAACATCCTCATTACTACAAGACTACTGCGCGTCAGGTAAAGGTTTCCAAGCAGGAAATGGGCGAGGATGAGGCGTTCCAAGAACCGGAAGAAGTATTTGAAGTCGCGTAAAGCGCTGCTTCAACTTGCGATTAAAAGGGGGCGGTCAACCGCCCCTTTTCTTTGTCACGACATCTGATATAGCAGCAGGTAAACGAGCACTCCCGTAACGGAGACGTAAAGCCAGATCGGCAGCGTCCAGCGGGCCAGGCGCCGATGAGCGGCATAGCGCTCACCCAAACCCCTTCTCAGAGTCACCAGCACAAGCGGCACAACCAGCGCCGCAAGAATAGAATGGGAAATCAGAACCCCGAAGTAAACGGTTCTGATCCATCCTTCTCCCTCGAAGCGCCTGGAACCGGCGTAGTGGTGATAGGTCAGGTAAGACGCCAGGAAGGCGGACGACGTCAGAAAAGCCGCCACCATCAGACGTCGGTGTCCCGACCGGCGTCCTTGCCGAATCTGGACAAATCCGAGCATCAGGAAGACCGCACTCAGCAGATTAAGAAGGGCGTTAAACGCCGGCCATGTTTCCAGAGAGAGCATCATTTCCCCGTTTCTGGTCGAATGACACGGGTCGAGAAGAACATCGTCAAAACCACGCAAACCAGGGTAACAGCAGCAGAAACCGGGATTTGCGGAGAATAGCCGGCCGGATCGCTTTCACTCCAGTACAAGCCTCGTCGTAAGAGGGCCAATCCGTAAGTCAGAGGATTAACGGCCATGATCCATTGAACCCATTTCGAGGCGCCCGCCGGCGGAAACAGAGCGCCCGACAGGAGCCACAACGGGATAAGGACGAGGTTCATGACGCTGTGAAATCCCGAGGAGGAGTTGATCCGCCAGGCCAGCCCGAAGCCCAGGCTGGTCAGCCAAAGAGCCACGGCAAAAGTTCCGAAAATCAGGACCAGGACTGAAACAGGCTCCAACCGAAATCCGACAAACGGAGCGAGAAGAAGAAGCAGAAGACCCTGCACGAGAGCAATCGTCGTTCCCCCCAGCACCTTCCCAAGGACAATGGCCAACCGCGAGACAGGCGCGACGAGAACCGATAGCAGAAATCCCTCTCGCCGATCTTCTATGACCGAGAAGGTCGAGAAAATGGCGGTGAACAGGACGACCAGGAGGACCGTGCCTGGAAAGAAGTACTCAAGGTAATTAATAGAACCGGAACCCGCAGGAGGCCGGAACGAGGCGCCAATGCCGGAACCGATCAACAGCCAGAAGATCAGAGGAGTTCCGAGCGCGCCGATCCAGCGACTCCTCTGCCGTCTGAACCGGGTCAATTCTCGCCACCAAAGAACCAGAGCAGGCTGGAGAACAGGAGCCATCTAGCCAGTTTAGCATTAGGAGAGAAAACGACCTGAAGGACCTCAAAGACCTCAAGGACAAGATGAGAACGTGTTTCTTTTCGGTCCTTGAGGTCCTTGAGGTCCTTCCAGTTGACTCCAGGAAACCAAACGATTAGCATAGGTGAAGAAAAGGTGAAACATGAGGCAGGCGGAGCTTTCTCGAGCCGTCAAAGCGGCGTCTGAATTATTAGAAGAACGGGTCGAATACCTGCCGAGTGGACTGGAAACGGTGGATCACCTTCTTGCCGGCGGCTTTCCAAAAGGCAAGATCAGCGAAGTGACCGGGCCGGCTTCCTCGGGAAGAACCAGCCTGGTTTTTTCCGCCTTGGCTCATGCCACGTCAGCGGGCGAGAACGTAGCCTATATTGATACCTTTAATGTTTTTGACCCGGTCTCCGCTGCTCAATCAGGAATACCCCTCTCCCGCCTGCTCTGGATTCGATGTAACGGGTCGGCCGAAAAAGCGGCCGCCGCAGCCGATATCATGGCCCGGGCGGGTGGGTTTGGGATGCTGGTGTGGGATACAGCTCCGCCCGATGAGCAGTCGCGGCAGACGGCCGCCGACAGGCCGCCTTCTCATGCCTGGTTCCGGCTCAAGCAAGCAGTCGAAGCGAGCCGATGCCTGCTGCTTGTCCTCAGTTTAAAACCGTCAGCCGGACCTGCGGCGAGCGTCGTTTTGAACGTCAAACGAACCAAGGCCGTTTGGGAACCTGAACTGGCGCCCGAAGGCCGTGAATCGTTAAGGCGGCCGGGGCTTTTCAAGGGTCTGGTTTTTGAAGCCGCCATGCAGAGAGGGAAAAGCCGTGGCTACGCCCGAGTTTATAGCCGTTTTAGCGCCGATCTGCCTTCTCTGCTGAACCTGGCGCATACGCTGACCCCCCGCGTGGAAATCAATCCACCCGATGCTCTCATCCTGGAAGTGACACCGCGCAGTCGAGCGGGCATCGTCGAGAAGCTGAGGAATTTCCCGGCATCTTTGCAGACGGGAGGGGCCAGTACCAGAAGCGCCGCCCTTATTACTGCGAGAATGAACCCGGGAACCTGGGTGCCGCAGGGAAAGGAAGCTGAATTTCTCGCGCCACTGCCGGTCGCCTTGCTACGGCTTCTGGACGATAATCCGCAATTGCCGGAATTCCTGATCACCTTTTCGCGTTGGGGAATCCGCTCGCTGGGAGACCTGGCCGCCCTTCCCGAGAAGGACCTCGCGGCCCGGCTGGGCCAACCCGCCCTGCTCTTACAGAAGCTCGCCCGGGGAGAGGATCTGAAACCCTTTCAAGCCGAGCTCCCCGGGCACCCATTTGAAGCGGCGGTCGATCTGGAATACGCGTTGGATTCGCTGGAACCTTTGAGCTTCATTCTGGCCGGCCTTCTTGACCCCCTGTGCGCGGAACTTCAGAGCGCGAACCTGGCCACTGATTCCGTGGAACTGGAGATCAGGCTGGAAACCCGAACCACATCACGGCGAAAGTTCCAGCTGGCGTATCCCTTGTCCCATGCGAGGACAATTCTGGCTCTGCTGCGCCTCGAGCTTCAGAATCAAACGGAAAAAGCCCGAATAACGGGCGCTTTAATCCGACTGAACCCCGTCCCTTCGCGTGTCTGGCAGCATTCCCTGTTTGAGCCTTTAGCACCCGCTCCCGAGAAGCTGGCCCGCACACTGGGCCGCCTGGCCGCCCTCGTGGGCAAAGAGAATGTCGGCTCCCCGGTCCTCCTCGACACCCGCCGGCCCGACGCCTTTCAGCTGACGGGTTTTCAGCCGGCGAGGGGGCGCCCGACGGCCTCGAAGGAAGTGAACCGGCCGGTTTTGCGTCGTTTCCGCCCGCCTTTTCCGGCTCGCATCCGGCCGGAACAGACGGCGAACTGGGTCGGGCCCTGGCGAACTTCAGGGGAATGGTGGACCGAAACAACCTGGGATCATGACGAGTGGGACGTTGAATTCACGAACGGCACGGTTTACCGGGTTTTCTTTGACAGGAAAAGGAGAGGGTGGTTTTTGGAAGGGGTGTACGACTGACACCGTTCACCGTTCCTCCGTTCACCGTTCACCGTTCACCGTTCAATTTCCTCGGGTTCGAAAGTCCCTTTTGACGTTGAACGGTGAACGTGAACGGTGGACGGTGAACGATGAACGGTGAACGATGACCGACTACATCGAGCTTCACGCGCAGAGCGCGTTTAGTTTTCTCGACGGTTCCTCTTCTCCGGAGGATCTCGCACAGCAGGCGGCTCACCTCGGTTACCCGGGGCTGGCTTTGCTGGACCGGGACGGGGTATCGGGAGCGCCCCGTTTCTACAAAGCCTGCAAAGAAGCCGGGATAAAGCCGTTGGTGGGCGCCACGGTCACACTGGAGGATGGCTCTGGCCTGCCCCTCCTCGTCGCCAGCCGTACCGGCTACCAGAATCTCTGCCGCCTGATCACCCGGATGAAACTCCGCGCCCCTAAAGGCGAAGGCGCCGTCCGAGTGGACGAGATCGAAGATCTGACCGACGGGCTCATTGCGCTGGTCCGTAAACCGGTCTTGATCGAACCACTTTTGGGCCTTTTCAACCCGCAAAACGTGTACGTGGAGCTCCAGCGTCATTTGGACCGCGACCAGGAATCCCTTAACCATGAACTGGTCGGGCTCGCCAGCCAGTTCAACCTTCCCCTGCTTGCAACCAACGGGATCCGTTATGCCAAACCGGAGGGGCGGCCGCTCCTCGACGTCCTTACCTGCATCAAAAACAAGACGACGCTCGAGGCGGCGGGCAAGATTTTGAGTCTTAACGGCGAATGCTATCTGAAATCTTCCGAGGAAATGGGCCAGGTTTTCAAAGACTTGCCGGAAGCGATCGTCAATTCACTCCGACTCTACGACCGGCTCGACTTTACTCTGGAAGACCTTGGCTACAAGTTCCCCGATTACCCTGTCCCTCCCGGTGAAACGATGAATAGCTACTTGAGGAAGCTGACCGACGAGGGAGCCCGGCGCCGCTATCGTCCCTACTACGAAAAGGCGCAACGCCAGGTCGAACGAGAGCTTGCTCTGATCGAGAAGCTCAACCTGGCCGGATACTTCCTGATCGTCTGGGACCTCATTCGCTTCTGCAAGGAACAGGACATCCTGGTCCAGGGCCGTGGATCGGCGGCGAACAGCGCTGTCTGCTACAGCCTGGAGATCACCGCTGTCGACCCGGTCGGAATGGAGCTTCTATTTGAACGCTTCCTTTCGGAGGAGCGGGGAGAGTGGCCGGACATCGACCTCGATCTGCCGAGCGGAGACCGCCGCGAGCGGGTCATCCAGTATGTCTACGAGCGGTACGGTGAACATGGGGCGGCGATGACTGCCAACGTGATCACGTATCGGGAACGAAGCGCCTCCCGGGAGATCGGCAAAGTGCTCGGATTTTCGGTGGAAACTCTTGACCGGCTGGCACGTTTTGTCCGCCCCTGGGAGTTCGTTACCGAGGAAGACGTGGAGAGCCTGCCGTTTGGTCGAGCCGGCCTGATTCCCAAGGATCCAAGGCTGAAGCTTTACCTGAAGCTCTGGCAACAGATCCAGGACTTGCCGCGGCATTTGGGCCAGCACTCCGGCGGAATGGTGATCGCCCAGGGACGACTCGATACGGTCGTCCCGCTCGAGAAAGCGACCATGCCGGGCCGATCGGTTGTTCAGTGGGACAAGGAAGACTGCGCGGATCTCGGGATCATCAAGGTCGATCTCCTCGGCCTCGGCATGATGTCGGCCCTGCAGGACTCGCTCAAACTTATTAATGCGTCCCGTCAAGAGGTCGACCTGGCTCACCTGCCAGCCAATGATCCTGAAGTCTATGACATGCTCCAGAAGGCTGACACGGTTGGAGTCTTTCAGGTTGAAAGCCGGGCGCAAATGGCCACTTTGCCCCGCCTGAAACCCGATCACTTCTACGACGTGGTCGTCCAGGTCGCCATCATCCGTCCGGGACCGATCGTCGGACAGATGGTGCATCCTTATCTCAGCCGCCGGCAGGGGCGCGAACCGGTCGTCTATCCCCATCCGTCATTGGAACCCATTCTGAAGCGCACGCTCGGTGTGCCATTGTTCCAGGAACAGCTGCTGCGCATTGCCATGACGGCGGCCGACTTTACCGGAGGCGAAGCGGAAGAGCTGCGCCGGGCCATGGGGTTTAAACGATCGGCGGAAAGGATGCGCAAAATCGAGGAAAAACTCCGGGCAGGGATGGAAAAGAAGGGGATCACCGGACAGGCTGCCGAAGAGATCATTCGATCGATCACCTCGTTCGCCTTGTATGGTTTCCCGGAATCACACGCGGCCAGCTTCGCTCTCCTGGCGTACGCCAGCGCCTATCTTAAGGTGCATTTCCCGGCTCCGTTTTGCGCGTCCCTGCTGAACAATCAGCCGATGGGGTTTTATCATCCTTCGACGCTCGTCAAAGACGGGCAACGGCACGGGCTGCGCATCCGGCCGATTGATGTCATGCATTCGGACTGGCTCTGTACGGTGGAAGATGAAAAAACGGTCAGGCTGGGCTTGATGTATGTGCGCGGCTTGCGCAAGGAGGCGGGGCTCGAGTTGGAGCAGCAACGCAAGCTTCGGGCGTTTACCTCGATTGATGATCTGCGCGATCGGGTCCCGGTGCGCAAGCCTGAAATCACGACGCTGGCGGAGATCGGCGCCTTGAACGCCTTCGGGATGAGGCGGCGTGAGGCGCTCTGGCAAGTAGAAAAAGCGTGGCGGCCCTATGGTTCCCTCTTTCGAGATGTCGAGCGAAAGGAACAGGAGCACGGATCACCACTCTCGGACATGAACGGTGAGGAACGCCTGATAGCGGACTTTGCGGGAACGGGTATGACGATAGGCCCGCACCCGATGACATTCCACCGGAACCGTCTGGAGGCCAGAGGGGTGTACAGCGCCGCCGAGCTGGCAGGACTGCCGGATGGGCGATGGGTCAAGGTGGCCGGGGCGGTGATCGTGCGACAACGGCCGGGCACCGCCAAGGGGTTCTTTTTCATTACCATGGAAGACGAAACCGGGCTTTCCAACATCATTGTCCGTCCCCAGGTTTATGAGAAGGAAAAGACGCTTCTCAGCACGGCTCCTTTCCTGGTGGTTGAAGGGCCTTTGCAGAATCAAAACGGGGTCACTTCGATCCGGGCGGAACGGCTGAGCGTGTTGGAAAGCGCGCTGGCGGGGCATACCAGCCGGGATTATCACTGAGAAAAACAGGGGCAAAGGGGCAAAGGGGCAAAGGGGCAGAGGGGCAAAGGGGCAGAGGGGCAAAGGGGCA
>Ga0105092_10002082_pt1 | contig 10702 bp, 9 predicted proteins | sample PPLLak2March2015_FD_87021 | JGI IMG/M metagenome (GOLD analysis project Ga0105092, IMG submission 87021) | Freshwater sediment microbial communities from Prairie Pothole Lake near Jamestown, North Dakota, USA - PPLs Lake P7 Core (1) Depth... | ecosystem: Environmental > Aquatic > Freshwater >...
AAAGCAAGAGAGTCATCCAAATATGGATGGCTCTCTTCTTGTTTACCTGTTTACTTATCTACCTGTGTACCTACACACTACGCTCCCATGCCAATGACTTGCGGCGTGCCGCTCTTCTTGGGGTACGGCGGAGGGAAGATGGACTCAAACTCTTCGCGCGAGAGCGTTTCCACTTCGAGCAGTTTCTCTGCGACCGCATCGAGCCGGTCACGATATTTGGTCAGTAGTTTCCTGGTGAGCTTATAGGAATCATCCACCATCCTGCGGACTTCCGAGTCGATCTTCTCAGCAACAGCTTCAGAGTAATCACGCTGTTCAGAGATCTCGCGTCCGAGGAAGATCAATTCCTCTTTTTGACCATAGGTCATCAAGCCCATTTCGTTGGACATACCCATACGTGTGACCATCATGCGCGCCACCTGCGTTACGCGCTCAATGTCATTCGAGGCGCCAGAGGTAATATCATCGAAAACAAGTTCCTCGGCAACGCGTCCGCCAAGCAGGCCGGCCAGTGATGCGATCATCTTCTTACGAGATGTCAAAATGCGATCATCTTCGGGACGATACCATGTGAGTCCGCCGGCCTGACCGCGGCCGACGATGGTGATCTTTTGAACGGGATCGGCTTCGGGGATGGCATTCATCACCACCGCGTGACCCGCTTCATGGTAGGCAATGATGCGCTTCTCTTCATCCGAGATCAAACGGGACTTTCGCTCGGGTCCCATTACGACGCGTTCAATTGCCTCTTCGAGGTCTATTTGGCCAATTGATTTCTTGTTACGGCGGGCTGCAAGGATCGCGCCTTCATTCACAAGGTTCTCGAGATCTGCACCAACAAAACCGGGTGTGCCACGCGCAAGTGAACCAAGATCAACGCTGGGTTCCAGGGGCTTGCCTTTGACATGAACTTTCAAAATCGCCTCCCGTCCTTTCATATCAGGACGGTCAAGCGTTACACGGCGGTCAAAACGACCAGGGCGCAAGAGCGCGGGGTCGAGAATGTCAGGACGGTTGGTAGCAGCAATGATAATGATGTTGGTATCTGTGTCAAAGCCATCCATCTCAACAAGCATCTGGTTGAGGGTCTGTTCACGTTCATCATGCGAACCGCCAAGCCCCGCACCACGCTGTCGACCCACTGCATCAATTTCATCCACAAAGACAATACAGGGAGAATGACGCTTGGCTTGATCGAACAGGTCACGCACGCGGCTGGCGCCCACACCTACGAACATTTCGACAAACTCAGAACCGGAAATAGAGAAGAAGGGAACACCCGCTTCACCGGAAACCGCTTTTGCCAAAAGGGTCTTGCCGGTGCCTGGAGGACCGACAAGAAGGACGCCTTTAGGAATACGCGCGCCGAGTTGAATGAACTTCTGGGGTTCTTTCAGGAACTCGACAACTTCCGCCAGTTCCTGCTTGGATTCCTCTACACCTGCTACATCCTGAAAAGTGACTGTGGGGTGTTCACCGCTGAACATGCGGGCGCGGGATTTTCCGAAGGACATGGCGGCATTATTGCTGCCCTGTGCCTGCCGGAAAATGAACCACAAAACGCCTGCCATAAAAAGCACCGGCAGGATGTAGAGCGCGCCACTGACAATCCCAGCCCACTGTGAGGGCGGTTTCACTTCAATTGTCACATTTTCCGGGGAAAGCTGGTCGGGCGTCACACCAAGCGCGAGCAGTTGCGCCACCAGGGTAGAATCGGTTTCTTTGTAAGATTCAACTCCATCCACATCACCATCTGTATAGATGACTCGCAGATTGTTGTTATCTTCAATAACCACACGGGCCACTTTGCCCGCCTTCACATCACGCGCAATCTCATTGATCGTCAACGACTCTTGCGAACCTGACTCCCGCTGAACAGCCATGACAACCATGGCAACTGCTGCAATGATCAACAATAAGGTTACAACAAACGACTGATTTCTAGGATTCACTCTGCCTCCAAATGATAATTCCAATGAAGATTATACCAATATGGGCATCGCAAGAATAGCCCATTAGAAAATCTTATATATTTCTCTAATATATCCTTTTCCCGCTAAAAATACGCGGGACTATAGTTGCAGGTCTGGACGCAAGAAAGTACCACGCTCTTACTCGATAATCAACTCCACCGGGCAGTGATCTGACCCCGGCACCTCCTCGTGGATGACCACATCCTTCACCAGAGGGGCCAATGCTTCTGAGACGAGGAAATAATCAAGCCGCCAGCCAATGCCTCGTTCGCGGGCCGAAAGACGGTAGGTCCACCAGGTGTATTGGACACGATCCGGATAGAGACGGCGGTACACATCCACAAAACCATGATCAAGGAACTTCTGCACCCAGGCGCGCTCCTCCGGCAAAAAGCCGGAAGTTCTTACATTTTGTTTCGGGTTTTTCAGGTCGATTGGCATATGAGCCGTATTGAAATCCCCGGGAACAACGATATTCTCACCATTGACATGTAACTGGTCAAACGAAGATAGCAAATGAGCATAGAAGTTCAGTTTATAGTCCACGCGCTCCCTGCCGCGCTGACCGCTCGGGAAGTAAACGTTGAATAAACGGAATCCGGGATGAAGCGTAGAAATGAGCCGCCCTTCTATATCGAAGAGAGGCGCATCCATGCCGAGTCGCAGCTCAAGGGAGGGACTCCGCAAAAAAGTCGCGACCCCACTGTAACCTGCTTTTTCAGCAGGATTCCAAATGACATCATAACCAGGAAAATTACGCTGCTCATCTTTGAGCTGATCCGGGCGAACTTTGATCTCCTGCAAACATAAGACGTCAGGCTGCTGTTCCCAGGCCCATTTCAGCGCATCTTTGCCAAGTGCGGCGCGCAGCCCATTGACATTCCAGGTTATTATCTTCATTGCGATTATTTTATCCGCCGGACTGCTCCGCCTGTCCACAGGATTGCTTCGCTTATCCACAGGACTGCTCCGCGTGTGGTAAACTTCACGCAGGTGACCCGATGAGCGCTAATCTCAAATGCATTTTATGTATTGAAGACGAACCTGAAATGATCGATCTGATACGACTGATCCTGGGCCGCCGCGGGTTCGAAGTGAAAGGCGCGAATGGTGGTGTCGAGGGATTGAGAATGATCCGTCAGGAAATGCCTGATCTGGTTTTGCTTGATCTGATGATGCCTGATATGGATGGTTGGGAAGTATACCAGCAAATGAAAGCCGACGAAAAAACAAAGAACATCCCCGTAATCGTCGTCACGGCAAAGGCGCAGAGCATTGATAAAGTCCTCGGCCTGCACATCGCAAAGGTGGACGACTACATCGCCAAACCGTTCAGCCCGCAGGACTTGATGAACAGCGTTGAGAAAGTCCTCAACAAATCCAAAGCATGAACGAGGCGACCGAAAGTGCGGATGCCTCGTTTTTGAACCTACGGCATATGTCGAAAACCATCGTAATCGAAAATAAGAACAGGATGATCGAGGGGGCATTGCGTATTAAATACTGCGACACGTTTCTTACACAACTACGTGGATTATCATTTCGCTCCCGTCTCTCGCGAGACGAGGGACTGCTCCTCGTTGGGACGCGTGATTCGCGCCTCGACTCTTCCATTCATATGCTCTTCGTGCCGTTTGACCTGTCCGTGATTTGGATCAACTCTGCGATGCAAGTGGTGGACAAAGTTCTCGCCAAATCATGGCGACCCGCTTACTTCTCAAAACGACCAGCAAAATATGCACTGGAAGTTCATCCCGAACGATGGGAAGACTTTGAAATTGGCGATGGAGTGGAATTCAAGGATGCTTAAGCGCATTTCTCTCTTTTTTCTTTCCATTATCATTTTGGGTCTCGCGGTTCAGCCTGTCTCAGCACAGACAAGCGGACCAGTATACATTGTGCAATCGGGAGACACGCTTTCCTTTATTGCATCGCGGTTCAATGTGTCAATCAATGATCTGATCGGGGCAAACCCTTCCCTTGACCCAAACTTTTTATCAGAAGGACAGGAGATCGTCATCCCCGGCCTGGAGGGTGTGACCGGCGTATTGGAAACTGAGGTCATTTCCTTCGGTGATACGCTGCGCAGCTTAAGCAGGCGCACGCAAGTATCAGATGAACAATTAAAGAAATTGAATCGCCTGGTCAGCCCTACGGAACTTTACGTTGGCGTCAGTTTAATTATTCCAACACAGGAGCAGCAAGAGCCACTCAAGACGCGCATAACCACAGCAACAGGCGAATCCTTACTTGAACTCGCAGTCAAACAGGGCAGTGACCCGTGGACGCTTGCTTCCGTAAACAAACTCAGCGGAAGCTGGGATACCTTACCCGGAGACATTCTCTACTCCCCCGCTGGAACCAGTGAGGGGAGTGCCACAGGTCTGCCATCCGCTTTTGTAAGTGCGGGCATTGAACCGTTGCCTCTGGTACAAGGCGGCACCGAAGTCATCCGCGCCCAGGCACAGGAAGGTGTTTCCATCTCTGGCATGCTGGTTGATAAGCCGCTTCACTTTTTCCAGGCCAATGGTGGGCAAGTTGCAATGCAGGGCATCCACGCGTTGTTGGAGCCGGGAGTGTATCCCTTATTGATAGAAGCAACCCTCCCAGATGGAAGCAAGCAATCTTTCGAACAAATGGTGTTGGTAACGGCCGGGGATTACTTAAGTGAGGATATCCCGCTTAATGATCCCAGTACCCTTGATCCGGTTGTGACCGAACCTGAACTTAGTAACATCATCGCTCTCACAGGACCATTCACACCCAACCGTTATTGGAATGGCATCTTTATTTCTCCCGCCGTAGACCCTGAGTGCTTTACCTCCCGTTATGGAACCCGCCGCACATATAAAGTAATCAATTCAGATATTGAGCTGGCAGGATTTCACACGGGCCTGGATTTTTGCGGCGGTGAGGGCCTACAAATTTTTGCCCCCGCGCCGGGTAAAGTCGTGTTTGCCGCACCTTTAACCGTGCGAGGGAACGCCACGATTATCGATCATGGCTGGGGTGTGTACAGCGGCTTCTGGCATCAATCTGAAATCCTTGTCAATGTAGGCGACATGGTGGAACAGGGTCAGGTGGTTGGCCTTGTCGGCGGAACAGGCCGTGTGACAGGCGCCCATCTGCACTGGGAGGTGTGGGTAAATGGCGTCCAGGCGGACCCGCTCAATTGGCTGAATCAGGCCTACCCGTAGAGCGTTGCACTCCATCCCTGTTTATGCTACACTACCGCTTGTCGCATATCTTACCAACCTTTTACGGAGTAACTTACCAGCCGTTAATCAGATTTCTGGTTTAGTTTTATATGCAGCACTCTGTGAAAATAGTCGGGAGGTCCTTGTGTCCACTGCCTCAATCGTTAATTTCCTCAAGCAAAGCGACATTTTTTATCAATTCACTCCTACCCAACTGGAACTGGTAGCCAACTTATGCCAGGAAGCAAATTTTCAAAAGGATGATCTGATTTTCCGGGAAAACAGTGGGAGCAAAGAGTTGTATATCATCGTCCAGGGTGAAGTGGATATTTTTGTAGATCCATCCCTGGTGAGTTCATTCGAGATAGGTGTTGAAAACAAAATCATCGCCACGCTACGTCGAGGCCAGAACTTTGGCGAGGTCGCTTTGGTAGATGAAGGGCTGCGTTCCGCTTCTGCTTGTGCATCTCAAAATGATACGCGCCTGCTGATTATTCCCCGCGATAAACTGATCATGTTATGTGATACCTATCCCCAGCTTGGCTATCGCTTGATGTACAATCTTGCAGCAGATTTGGCCATGAAAATTCGCAACACAGATTTGCGTATTCGTGAACAATTGCTCTACAAGCGCAGCAGTCCTGCGGACAAGCCTCAGGATAAGAAGTAAAATTTAATACGTTTAGCACTTGACCGACTGATAAATTTCACGTAGTATTACCAATAATAACAAATTAGCAATCCTATTTGTGTCCTTAGATATGCCATTATGGAGCCGTGAGAAACTCAATTTCGTGGGAAGGGTTTTCTCCGGCTCTTTGTTAAATGGATTAAGAACGAATCCCAGCCAAAGGAGGTGATGCTGACTTAATACAGCCTCGTCGGCTCACAACGTCAAACCCGCCAAAAGGCGGGGAAGTTCCATAGTTCCCAAAATATTGGAGGAGGAAGAATGTCTAAGCGTTCTTACGCTTTACTTGCAGTGCTGGTAATTACCGGCGTAGTTCTCGCAGCCTGTGGCCCTGCAGCTTCCACATTTGAATGCACCGACGCGCTCGGTTGTGTGGATATTGCCCCGGGTGAACCCATTCACATTGCTTACGCCATGGTAATTTCCGGTCCCGATGAAACATTGGGCATCGACTCGCGCACTGGCGTTGAAGTCGCGATCGCCCTCAAAGGACAAGTTCTCGGTCACGATGTCCAACTGACCGGAGAAGATGACGGCTGCTCCGCCGAGGGTGGTCAAGCTGCTGGTACCAAGCTGGCTGCCGATCCGAGTGTTGTTGCGGTGATCGGTACATCATGCTCCAGCGCGGCCCGCGTCGCAGTCCCGCTGCTCTCGCAGGCTGGTTTCGTTATCATCTCGGCCTCAAATACTGCCCCTGACTTGACCCGGGAAGGTGATCCTAATCAACACCCCGGCTATCTACGCACAGCACACAACGATGAAATCCAGGGTGCGGCTGCAGCGCAATTTGCCTTCGAGAAGATGGGCGTTACCAAAGCCGCGACCATTCACGATGGCTCCCTTTACGCTGAGAGTTTGCAGGCCGTCTTCGCCAAAACCTTCACGGAACTGGGCGGTGAGATCACCACTCAGGAAGCTGTCGACCCGAACGCCACCGACTTCAAGTCGGTACTGACTAGCATCGCCGCTGGTGAACCAGAGTTCATTTACCACCCGATCTTCGTCAAGGCAGGCAGCCTGATTATCAACCAGGCCAAGCAAGTGCCTGGCTTGGAGGAAGTTTTTCTGATGGGCGCCGATGGTATGTTCTCGCCCGATGTGGTTGAAGGTGCTGGTGATGCAGTGGAAGGCGCGTTCGTCTCCAGCCCTGATCTGGCTGCTTTCAGCGCGGATTATCAAACCACTTTCCTGCCAAAATACAAAGAACTAGCTGGTGTTGACGAGCCGGTGAGCATTTTCCATGCCCACGCTTTCGACGCGGCAAACATGATCTTTGCGGCGATTGAGAAAGTAGCGGTTCAGGACGAGGATGGCACATTACATATTCCGCGACAAGCGTTGCGCGATGCCATGTATGCCACAAAGGATTACCCTGGTCTGACTGGCAGTTTGACCTGCACACCCACAGGTGACTGTGCGGATCCCAAGATCGCTGTCTATGAGTATCACGCTGGCCAATATCCGCCTGAGCGCATCTGGCCGTAATATGTCTGTGTAACACTAGTACGACATGATGAGGGGCGAGAGTATCTCGCCCCTCATTATAAAAAGCCTACCGACAGGAGTACACAATGCTACGAACTTGGCGCCAGCGGATTACTGCCACTGATGTTGTTATTTGGACAATCGGTTTAGCCATCGCGGTGATGGTGGTTTACGGTTCGGCCAAAACGTTAGCCCTGGGAAAGTACGATTTGGTAACCTGGATTGACTTATCCATAACGGGCCTCGCACTGGGCGGTGTTTACGCACTTATTGCTCTGGGGTATACACTCGTCTACGGTATTTTGCGCATGATCAACTTTGCTCACAGTGAAGTTTTCATGAGCGGACCATTCACCGCCGCCTTTGCGGCTGATGCTTTGATCGCACTGGGTTGGTGGAATAAATACCCTTTACTTAGTTTCCTGATTGTGCTGGCAATTTCGGCTGGTATTTCCACCTTAATCGCAATCCTGCTCGAGCGCATTGCCTACCGACCCTTGCGCGGCGCACCCCGCCTGGTTCCATTAATCACTGCCATCGGGGCATCCTTCTTCCTGCAATATACATTCCGAGGCTTGTACGGTTCCGGTTTGAAGGGCTATCCTGAAATGGATATCTTCAAGGGGTTCTTTATGCTCGGCGGGATCCGTGTTTTCAAAACGCAAGCCACAGCCATCATCGGTGCGGTGGTCTTGATGCTGATCCTCTATGCAATTGTACAAAGAACAAAGATGGGAAGGGCCATGCGCTCTGTATCCGAAGATAAAGAAGCCGCGGCTCTAATGGGCATCGATGTGGATAAAGTGATCGCAACCACTTTCGCGATCGGAGGCGCTGCGGCCGGACTGGCTGGAATTCTCTATCTGCTCCTCTTTCCGGTGGCGCACTTTTATATGGGTTTTTTCCCCGGTCTTAAAGCGTTCACGGCGGCAGTATTGGGAGGAATTGGAAACGTACCTGGCGCATTCCTGGGCGCGATGGTTCTGGGCCTGCTCGAATCAGTAGGTCCCAGCTTGTTCCTGGATGGCTTGGGCATCCCCGCTGCCTACCAATTAAAAGACGCGATTGCGTTTACCATCCTGGTGTTCATCCTGATCTTCCGCCCAACCGGCATCCTCGGCGAACGGTTGACGCAGGCAAAGGCCTAGGAGGTAGGATATGCAGACCCCGGCTTCTTCACCCTGGAAACAGGCAATTCAATCTGGTTTAATCGGGGGTGGGATCGCAGTTTTGTTATCTCTGGTTGGCATGGTGACAACCTTCAGTGGGCGCTTCATCATCAGCGGCGTTTTCACGATGGGACAAGTCATCTTCCTGGCCCCAATCCTTTTGATGTCCTACTCGGCGCTCCGCCGCATAGCTCCACAACCTACGCAAAAATTGATCCTTTCTGGATTGTTGGCGGGTTTATCGGGTGGTGTGGTTCTCGCGGCACTCGTGCTGATCGGGAAAAATATAAATCTGCAGGTGATGTTCGTCAACTCATCAACTGCACTTTTTAATATTCTGACATTCGGACAGGCGCTAATACCAGGATTACTGATCCTGCTCGTCATCAGCACGATCATGGGCGGACTGGCAAGCGGTGCATTCCTGCTTCCAAAGCGGCTGGGGAGTGCAATCATCCTGGGGTTGGTCTGGGTTGGCCTGATCGGTCTTCTGCGAGATCTCATCCTTACGGTGACTACCCGTTGGGGATTCCTGGCAGGCATCGTCAAATCGATGTTCGCAGGCAGCGGACTCAGGATTGTAGGGGCTGTGATCATCTTCATTCTGATAACCGGCTTGTACTACTGGCGTGGTGGAAGACCTGCTTCAACTCAGGACTGGATAACGATGTCGTCTAAACAGAAGCCGCTCACTCGGTGGTTGACATTGATCGGCATTATCATTGTTTTGCTGATGCTTCCTCCAATTCTGGGTCTCTTCTTCAGTAATATCCTGGATACCGTCATGATGTACATATTGATGGGTCTGGGCTTGAATATCGTGGTCGGCTTTGCCGGATTGCTTGATCTGGGTTATGTGGCTTTCTTCGCCATAGGCGCTTATACCATGGGCATCCTGACCTCCCCGGAGTTGGCCGCTAACCCAATGACATACTGGCAGGCGCTTCCTTTTGCGGTGATTGCCTGTGTCATAGCTGGAGTGATCCTTGGTCTGCCGGTCTTGAAGATGCGCGGCGACTATCTGGCTATTGTTACCCTGGGTTTCGGTGAAATCGTCCAAAGGCTGGCCCTTTCCGACTGGCTGCGGCCATGGTTCGGAGGTTCCCAGGGAATTCAACTGATCGCCCAGCCAAACTTCTTCGGTACTGTGTTGAATACGCAGCAGGAACTTTATTATCTCTTTTTGGCAGGTGTAGGCATCGTCGCATTTATCGCCTGGCGGTTGAGAGACTCCCGCATTGGGCGTACCTGGATGGCCATACGCGAGGATGAGGATGTGGCGGTAGCCATGGGCATCAATCATGTGGCTACCAAACTTATGGCTTTCGCCACCGGCGCACTTTTCTCGGGGATCGCAGGGACGATCTTCGCCGCCCAACTGCAGTCAGTCTACCCACATAGCATGAACTTTCTGGTCTCCATCAACGTGCTAAGCCTGATTATCATCGGGGGCATGGGCAGTATCCCCGGCGTTGTTGTCGGCGCCCTCGTGCTCATGGGCCTGCCGGAACTACTGCGTGAATTTGCCGAGTTTCGTTATCTGGTCTACGGCGCTCTGCTGGTTGTAATGATGTTGACCAGGCCAGAGGGTCTTTGGCCGGATGCTCGGCGACGACTGGAGTTGCACGAGGAAGAACTGGCAGAAGAACTGGCAGTCGCCAAAGTGCAGACAGAGGCCGAGACCGCGGCCACGGGATCTACAAAGTAGCAAGGAGAAGACAAGATGGCCATTTTAGTTGCAAAGGAAGTTACAAAGCGTTTTGGCGGTCTCAATGCGCTTAGCAGGATCAACCTTGAAGTCAAAGAAAAGGGGATCCACAGCATTATCGGGCCTAACGGCGCCGGGAAGACTACGTTTTTCAACTGCGTCACAGGGTTTTATACTCCTGAAGAAGGTGAAATCCTGCTGAATGGTAACAATATCACTGGTCTTGCTCCAAATCGAGTCACTCACTTGGGCGTATCACGGACCTATCAGAATATCCGCTTGTTCAAGAATATGAGTTCGGTTGAAAATATTCTGGTTGGAATGCATCCTCATCTCAAGTCCGGCTTGATCGGCGGTATTCTACGTGATCCGGGCACAGTGCGGGAGGAAAAGACGTCGGTCGAGGAAGCAAAGCGTTTGCTGCAATTTGTCGGTCTGCGCGGGAAGGGCGATATGATGGCAATGAACCTGCCATACGG
>Ga0105092_10002083_pt1 | contig 10701 bp, 7 predicted proteins | sample PPLLak2March2015_FD_87021 | JGI IMG/M metagenome (GOLD analysis project Ga0105092, IMG submission 87021) | Freshwater sediment microbial communities from Prairie Pothole Lake near Jamestown, North Dakota, USA - PPLs Lake P7 Core (1) Depth... | ecosystem: Environmental > Aquatic > Freshwater >...
GCTCACTGCCGTTCGCTTTCGTGCGCGGCTCCATTCGATCTCGCCCTCCGCACGACATCAGCCCATAACGAGTCCGTCAATACCTGTGGGCCGAACGCACGTCTCCGACCTTATGCAATACCCTCGCAGCGCTGTGCCGCGGGCACCTTGCCGGTCACAGGCTTTTCCGCAGCAGCAGGCTATTGAGGACGACCGTCACGCTGCTGAACGCCATGGCGAGCGCGGCCAGCGCCGGGTGCAGAGCTCGAAAGATGCTGGGCACCCAGTCAAGCGGAAAGAGGGCTCCGGCCGCTACGGGGATCAGGACCACGTTGTAGAAAAATGCCCAGAAAAGGTTCTGCTTGATCGTTCGCAGCGTCGCTCGGCTGAGCTCGATCGCCTCCGGAACCGATCGCAGGTCACCTCGCATCAGGGTAACGTCGGCGCTCTCCATCGCGATGTCCGTTCCGGTGCCCATTGCTATCCCGACGTCGGCCTGGACTAGCGCGGGCGCGTCGTTGATTCCGTCTCCTACCATCGCCACCAGCCCCTGCTGCTCCGACTGCAGCCGGCTGATCTCCGCCGCCTTATCCGCAGGAAGGACTTCGGCGAGAACGCTGCGGATACCCACCTCGCGGGCGATCGCCTGGGCTGTTGCCCGGTTGTCCCCGGTGATCATGGCCACCTCGAGGCCTTGGGCTTTCAGGCGCGCAATGGCCTCCTTGGCACCCGGCTTTACGGTGTCGGCTATGGCCAGCAAACCAATCGCCCCCTGGTCGACTCCAACCCAGACAACCGTTTTTGCCTGGCCCTGGAGTTTTTCAGCCTCCCGCGCGAGCCCGTTAGGCTCGATACCCTGCTCCTCGAGCAAGCGGGCTGTTCCAATGACCACCCGGTGTTCAGCGACCGTCGCCGTGATACCGCCGCCGGAAATGGCACGGAAGCTCTCGGGCCTCAGAAGGGGGAGGCGGCGCTCTTCGGCAGCTCTGACAATCGCCTGCCCAAGAGGGTGCTCGCTACCGCGCTCAGCTGAAGCAGCCAATCGGAGGACAATGTCCTCCGCGCTTGCGGAGTCGATACTGAAAGCTTGAGCGATCGCCGGCGAAAGGGCGTGGACAACATCGGTGACGGCTGGGTGGCCTGTTGTAATCGTCCCCGTCTTGTCGAGGACAACGATTTTTGTTTGGTGCGCCAGCTCCAGCGCCTCGCTGTTTTTGAAGAGGATGCCCTTCTCGGCGCCCCTTCCGGTCCCCACCATGACGGCTGTCGGGGTCGCGAGCCCGAGCGCGCACGGGCAGGCAATCACCAGGACGGCGACCAGTCGGATCAAGGCCGGGGTGAAGCCGCTGTCCATGACCAACCACCAGAAGCCAAATGTCACCGCGGCGATCAAGATAACCACCGGCACGAAGATCGAGGCAACCCGATCAGCAATCCGCTGGATGGGGGCCTTGCTCCCCTGTGCGTCCTGAACGAGTCGAATGATCTGGGCCAGGGCGGTCTCCGCGCCGACGCGGGTCGCCTCGAAATAAAGTACTCCCTGCCTGTTTATCGTCCCAGCCGTGATGCTGCTCCCTGCCTTTTTGTCAACGGGCATGCTTTCGCCCGTCAGCATGCTTTCGTCGACCGAGGACGAGCCCTCCTGGACGATCCCGTCGACCGGAATTCGCTCACCAGGACGAACGACAACCACGTCACCCGGCATGACGTCATCGATTGGCAGCTCCTTCTCGACCCCGTCCTTCACCACCAGGGCGGATCGGGGCTGCATGCCCATAAGTTGCTTGATCGCGGAGCTCGTCCGAAGCTTCGCACTTGCCTCAAGCAGCTTCCCGAGCTTGATCAGCGTGATGATCAATGCCGCGGTCTCGAAGTACAGGTGCTCACCGAGGCGTGCCGATCCGAGGGTAAGGGCAACGGTGACCGGCAAGCTATAGAAGTAAGCGGCCGAGGATCCCATGGCGATCAGCACGTCCATGTTCGCCGAGCCGTTGCGGAGGGCTTTGAAAGCACCGACGTAGTAGTCCCAGCCGACATAGAACTGAACCGGGGTGGCCAGGAGCAAAAACAGCCAGTTCATCCAGAGGGCATGCGCCCAGTGCCCGAGGAGCCCGAAGTCCCGAGCCATGCTCAGGGCGAACAGGGGAAGCGTAAAGGCGACGCCGACGAGGAACTTGCGCTTCTGTCGGGCAGCTTCCCGTTCCCGGGCCGCACGTTCAACGTCTTCGACCTCCCCGCGATCGATTTCCAACACGCCATAGCCGGCATCTTCGATCGCCTGGACGATCGCGGCTCGGCCGGCGGTCCCGGGGATGTACTCGACCGTCGCCCGTTCGGTCGCAAGATTCACCGTCGCTGCAACGACTCCGGGGACCCGGCGATTCAGGTTTCGTTCAATCGTCGCCGCACAATTGGCGCACGTCATACCGGTAACGGGTAATTCGAGGCGGGCGATCGGGACCTCATAGCCCGATGTGCGAATCTGCTCGACGATGGTCCGCTCGTTCACCTTGGACTTATCGAAAGCGATCTTCGCCCGCTCGGTCGCGAGATTGACGGCCACTTCCGAGATCCCCTCGAGGCGGCGCAAGTCCCGTTCGATCGTGTTGACGCAATTTGCGCAACTGATTCCGGTAATGGGGACAGTGATCTCAGTGGTTGCCATGCGGCGGGTAGTTGATTTCCTCCAGCTTCTTCTGGATGTCCTGCCAGCGCGTCTGCGGGTCCTGCCACTCGACGGTGACCTTCTTCGTGGCGATGTCGACATCCACGCGGATGACCCCATCGACATCGGCCAGCTCTCGCTTAATCGTGTTTGCGCAGTGCTGGCAGCTGATATTGGGAATTGTGACGGTTCTCGTGGCCATCCCTCTATTTAAACACGATTGCCCGCCTGTCGCCCCCTTGTTCAAGCGTGCCGGGCGTGTTACAACAATAGTTATATTTACGACTCCGTTAACAGCAGGCGTCCTGTCTGCTCGCTCGGTTTGCTAGACGAGGAGGTCCACTTTGAGAACCGTTTGTCGCCAGGCGCTCGCCTGCCCGTTTGTCGTTTTGCTGATCCCCTTGCTGGTGATTGTCCCGCTTCCGGCGCAGCAGCCGATACCTGCCCACAAATCTCACGATTCGCATGACGAACGTGCGCTGATGGAAAACCCGGCCCATGCCTCGGCGCAAATTGCGCCTCTGCTGGCCGGGCTCGGAACTCATCATCATCCGGTCACTACGAAATCGCCCCGGGCCCAGTTGTTTTTCGACCAGGGACTGAAGCTCGCTTACGGATTCAACCACCAGGAGGCCTTGCGTGCCTTCAAAGAGGCCGCGCGGCTGGATCCTGACTGCGCAATGGCCTATTGGGGATGGGCTTTGGCCTTGGCGCCGAACCTGAATTTGCCCATGCAGGAGTCGGTGGCCGCCCAGGCATTCGAGGCGGCCCAATTGGCCCTTTCGAAGATCGACAAGGTGTCCGACCAGGAGGCCGGATACATCCGGGCGGTGGCCAAACTGTTCGTCATGGGAAACAAGCCGGACCGAGCGTCCCTCGATCTCGCGTACGCAGATGCGATGCGTGATCTGCACGCCCGCTATCCGGACGATCTGGATGCGGCCACTCTCTACGCGGCCGCGCTTATGAATCTCTCGCCGTGGGATTACTGGACGAAGGATGGCCGGCCGAAGGAGAGAACCCCCGTCATTCTCGCGACTCTTGAAAAGGTGCTCGAAAAGGATCCGGATCACGAGGGTGCCCTCCACTACTACATCCATGCGGTGGAGGCGGCCAATCCGAAACGAGGCGAGCAGGCGGCCGACCGCCTGAACGGGCTCGCGCCCGGGGCGGGACACCTGGTCCACATGCCCTCGCACATCTACATCCAAACCGGCCGCTACCGGGACGCCATGGAGGTGAACATTCTTGCCTCCCAGGCAGACGAAGGCTATATCACGCAATGCCGCGCGCAGGGGATCTATCCACTCGCGTACTACCCGCACAACGTACACTTTCTGGCCTGGGCGGCCATGATGCTCGGTGACAGCCGGGCATCCTTGGAGGCGTCACGCAAAGTGGCGTCCAACGTACCGAAGGACTTCAAAGAGGACGCTTGGGCGATTTACCAGACGTTCCTCAGCATGCCGCTGTACTCGATGGTGAGGTTCGGGCAGTGGGACGGGATCCTCGCCGAGCCCGTCCCGCCGGACACTTTGCGGTTTCACAAGGGAATCGCGCATTACGCACGGGGCCTTGCCTTTCTGAGAAAAGGCGAGCAACAGTCGTTTGCAGGTGAAGAGGCAGGCCTGCGGAAAATACTGACCGATCCCGAGACGGCCAAGAACCTGGTCGGTTTTTCGAATGCCGAGGCCATCCTCGGCATCGCTCACAGAATCCTGCTGGGAGAGCAAGCCGCCGCCGCCAAAGATTATCCGAAGGCGATCAGTCTCCTGGAAAAGGCAGTCCGCATGCAGGACGGCCTCATGTACACCGAGCCGCCGGACTGGTATTACCCGGTCAGACACAGCCTCGGCGCGGTCCTGCTCGAGGCCGGGTTGCCTAAAGAGGCGGAAGTGATCTACTGGCAGGATCTGAAGCAATTTCCGGAGAATGCCTTCTCACTGTACGGGGTATGGCAAAGCCTGAAGGCACAGGGGCGGGAAGCCGAATCGGCTGCGGCCCGGAAGCGGTTTGAAACCGCGTGGGCCTATGCGGACAAGGAGTTGCCGGCCTCGCGCTGGTGAGGGAGCAGCTCTTCAGAGCCCGCACTAGCGCGGCTGTTGAATAAGGTCGGAGAAGTGCGTTCGACCGACAGGTATTGACGGACTTGCTATGGGCTGATGTCGTGCGAAGGGCGAGATCGGATGGAGCCGCGCACGAAAGCGAACGGCAGTGAGCGAGAGTAAGCGGACCACCAATCATCCGCTAAGTCGAGACATTTAAACACGAAGCAGTGGAGCGGGTCAGGTGGTCCGCTTACTCTCGCTCGCTTCTCTCGCTCTCGTGCGCGGCTCCATTCGATCTCGCCCTCCGCCGCGAACTCGCCGGTCTGACTGCCTATTAATAGAAGAGTGAACGATTTCAACGCGCTCGCAAGTTCACTTTCAGGTCAGCTTCGTCCCGAGCATTGCGCTTGGCGCTCTGCGCCCCGTGCGGTCGACCGTCACAACCTGATAATTGTGCTGGTCGCCTTTTGTTTTTCGGTCCTCGAATTCGAAGGGCTTCTTGGTCGTCTGCGGTTTGTGGTCAACGCTCGCGAGGACCTTGTTATCTCGCAGAATCTCGTAGCGGACGATCGGTTCATCCGATGCGTAGGCCGTCTGCCAGGACAGCCGCAGGATTCGATTTCCGCCCCGATTCTCCGCTTGCGCCGCGGCGTCCCGCGGGGCCCCAAGCGGCTGCTTTTCGAGCTGGAACCAGTTGGTCTTCCCTTCGCGCGCCTTAAGGGCGAGGGTCTCGACTTCCCTGCGATCGCCTTGAGACAGCGACTCGGCGCGTAATTGTGCCGCAGACAGGTTTTGCTCCAGTTGGCACAGATTTCCGGTCGAATCGATACGGCCGATTCCGATGATGGCTGTGGCGATCCCTGGCGTTGAAAGCGAGTACTCGACGAGCGGCCGGCTCGGCAGTTGCTGGGTTCCCACTGTCTGCACGACTTCCTGAGGGCCGCGCGTCCAGTGCGGTTCCTTTGTGTACATGGCGCCGTCGGCAAAGACCTTCATTGCAATGATCCCGACGTTTTTCGCCTTGGCCACCGGGATTGCGTTGTACTGGTGACTCAGGTAGCGGCGATCGTTCGCGTTGATCGCGATAAGCATGGTGTCGATGACACCACGCTCGTCTCTCTGCAGACATTCCATCATGACCGGCGAGGAGATGTGACCGGTGATTCCGATATGCCGGATGAGCTTCTCCTGCTTCGCATTCAAACCCGTCAGGTTCGTCCCATCGCGAAAATCCACCAGGGCCGCCAGCGCACCGATGCGTTCCGCGCTCGGGTCGGGCCCGTCGAGTCCTGCGTAAATCGCATCGACTTCGGCCATGGTGTTGAGGTTGTGAATCTGGAACAGGTCGAGGTAAGCGCCCTGCGGGTAGTTTCCCTGGCCGTCGCCGAAAATCAGCGAAAGCGTTCGTCTGAGGTCGTCTACCGCCTTCGAGCCAGCCGGCCCCTGGGAGCGGTCGGGGACTCCCGTGGTGCTCCCCTTGGCGTGCCGCACCATTGTCTTGCTCGCGAGGTGAATCGACCGCCGCCGCTTCTCGTTGTAGTTGGGCAGTCCCGGTACCAGGTTGAGAGCGCGGAACGCCTTGCCGAAATTCTCTTGGCTCGGTCCGTAAACGTTAGACGTGTCCAGGTACGTAATTCCGCGGTTGACCGCTTTGACGATGATCGCGACCGGGTCGATACCATCGGGGGTCCACTGGAGCGAGGCCTGCCCGCCCAGCCCCAGGGTGGTCACCTCAAAGCCTGTCCGACCGAGAACCCGGGTCATCGGCTTGACGACCCCCACCTTGCCGAAAGCCAGATACGGTGCCACCAGACACGCGGCGCCGGTTGCGGCGGTATCCTTCAAGAACTGCCGACGGGATAGATCCTTTGCCATGACAGACTCCCTTCTCGCCTTATGGCGTGCTGTGCATCACTTAGCCACGAAGAGCCGGCAAGGTCAAGAATGAATGCGGAATGCGGAGTGCGGAATGCGGAATATAGAACGAAGAGAGGGGGGCGGAATGCAGAGTGGGGCTTTACTCCGCATTCCGCGTTCGGTTATTCCCCGAAGTGCAGAACCAGGCCGGCGGAGAGCCGGACGGTATCCGCAGTGTATTCCCCTGGCTTGCGCAGAATCAGGTAGTCGGCTTGGAGAACCCGTATGGCTCCTCCGTCGCTGAAACGCCAGTCAATGCCCCCGCCGACCGTGAACGTCACTCCCCAGTCGTGGATCTGTACGCGCGAGAAACGGCCCGCCCCGATCATTCCGCGGAAGAACGGCTGAAGTGTAGCGCCGGGGACCAGGATAAGCTGCGGGCCAACCTGGACGACGTGCAGAGATTCTCCGATATCCAGATTCGGAATGGAGTTGTAATGTCCGCTGGAGTCAACCAGAAACTGAAGCCTCGGAGCCAGGCCAAGTGCCAACGCGCCATTCCAACCGTGCCGGTTGACCTGGACGTCGATGTCTCTGAGGTAAGAGTAACCTCCGAAGATGCTCGACTCCTGTCCATTGGCCGTACCCGCAGTGAGGAGAACCGCCAGAAAAGAGACAGCAAGAGCCACCCGATGAAAAGCGATCATGCACACCTCCCGTGCAAGAAGTTCGAGCGGTAAAGCAAGCTCTACTGATAGGGTTTTCCGGCGCCCCAAAAAGAGAATCTCTAGTCAATCATGACAGAAGAAGCAACAAGCGGCAACTTTCTGCCGAAAGCTTGGTGACGGCCAGTCTCCGGGCGGCGCTTCATCGAACGGTGAGCTTGGCGAGCTCTTGCCTGATGAGCGGGTTTTCGGGAAATTGGCGGGCAAGCTCCTCGAGCAGGGTGGCCGCCTCTTTGGTCCTTTTCTCGCGGAGGTGTATCACGGCGAGGAGAATCTTTGCGTAGGGGCCGAAGTAGCGCCCCTTCTCGGCAACTTCGCGCAGCTTTGCGACTCCGGCCTGCTTGTCTCCCTCCACCTGGTCGAAGCGAATGAACCACCGAAGGAAGAAAGGAAGGCTGCCGACGACGTACTCGATCGTGCCAACCGTGTGATGTGCGTCGTAGAAGGGCGGCTTCTTCGCAAGCAACTTCTGCGCGTAACTGTTGGCCTGGCGCGCCATTTTGAGGCCGCGCCAGCGGCGGCCTTCTACAAAGGCCGTGTAGTCTGTCTCCACGCCTGCCGCCATGCACATCGCGAACAGCGCATTGGTATCATCCGGATCCACAGCCAGTCGCACGGCCGCGCGTTTGCGTGCCTGCTCCAGAGCCTCGAATAGCTTGACTCTCAGGGCGGCGTCCGGTTTCAGTTTGCGCTTCCCGGCCAGTCTGTCATCCGTGAAAAATTCCGTCTGGAGAATCTGCAGGCGGTACATTTCGGCGAACAGTAACGTTCCGGCGGTGACCGCGTAGCCAAGGGGGTCATCCGGCTGCTTCTTGCTGTAATCGGCCAGGATTGTTTGCGCTCCGGGAAAATCAAAGTTGTAGAGGCGCAGAAAAGCCCGGTCTATCGCCGGGAGAGCTACGAGCTCGACTTGTCCGCCTGCCGGTTCATCAGCGGCCATGCAGGCAACGACGAGAAGACTGAAAGCCAGGATGGATAAACACGCTCGTCTCATGTGTCGTTCGCTGCGCCAACTGCCAAACAGCATGTAACTCCTATGCCCGAGGCTGGGGACATTCGGGGCCGGGAACAAGAACAGGCCGAAGCAGTTTATACTCGGAAGATTGAGGTTTCTATGAAATTCCTGTCCTGTGCCTTTTGCACTCTCCTGTTCCTCCCGGCGCTCGGTCAAACGATGTCGATCGAGGAGTACGAGCCGAAGTCGACGCTTGTCGTGCCGGAGCACATCGTCACCCGGGCGAAGCACCCGTTTATTGATGTCCACAGCCACCACAGGTCGATGACCCCGGAGAACCTCGATGAGCTGGTCCGCGACATGGACGCGATGAACATGGCCGTCATGGTCAACCTGAGCGGCGGGTCTGGCGAGGCTTTGAGGCGCAACATGGCCGCCATCAACGCTCGGCATAAGGACCGCTTCGTCGTGTTCGCCAGCGTCGATTTTTCAGGCATCGACGATCCCTCTTTTGGAACAAGGGCCGCGGCCCAGCTCGAAGAAGACGCGCGAAACGGCGCCCGGGGTCTGAAAATCTTCAAGAACCTGGGAATGAATGTCAGAGATGGGTCCGGCAAGCGGGTTCCGGTCGACGACCCACGGCTGGATCCAATTTGGGCGGCCTGTGCGCGGCTGGGAATCCCGGTGTTGATCCATACCGGTGAGCCTTGGTCTTTTTTTCAACCCCTCGACCGCTTCAACGAGCGTTGGCTGGAGCTGAAACTGCACCCGAACAGGGCGCGGCCCCCCGATCAGTTCCCCACCTGGGAGAACCTGATGGCGGAGCAGCATCGTCTGTTCGCGCGGCATCCGAAGACGACGTTCATCAACGCCCACCTCGGCTGGCTCGGAAACAACCTGGCCGAGCTTGGCCGGCTGCTCGACAAGTATCCGAACGTGCAGACGGAAATCGCCGCGGTCATCTATGAGCTGGGGCGCCAGCCACGCTTCGCCCGCCAGTGGCTGATCCGTTATCAGGATCGGGTCATGTTCGGGAAGGACGCGTGGGCGCCGTCGGAATACCCAACCTATTTCCGGGTCCTCGAGACTGCGGACGAATACTTCGATTACTTTCGCAAGTACCACGCGTTTTGGCAGATGTACGGGTTGGACCTGCCGGACGAAGTGCTTCAGAAGGTCTACTACAAGAATGCCATGCGGGTGATTCCGGGCATCAATCCGAAAGCAGTTGCGACGGGCGGCCGCGAGAGCTCACTGAGGGAAGTTGTGCGGTGAAATGCCTGCCGCCCCGGGGAGTATGAGGCCCTACCAGGCGGGCCCGCCAACCGGGCCGAAAAGCGGCGGATTCTGAACCGCGAATCCGCCCTACGACCACCCAGCGTGCGGAAGTACTCAGTTGTAGGGAGGATTCGTTTTTCAGAATCCGCCGCTTTACGGCCCGGTTGGCGAGCGTCTGCACTCCGTGACAGGTGAAGCGTGGCACGATTGACTGCGCAATTTCTAGCATCTTAGGGCGGCGGGCGCTATAATCCGCTCCGGGTCCCGGGAGGCGGGGGGCTTCCCGGGCTTCGGAGACTATCATGCGCTTCTCCTTGCTTCGTACCGCCTGCCCTGCTCTCTCTCTGCTGGTTTGCTTCTCCGCGGGCTTGCTCGCAGACGGCCCGTATGACCTCGTCCCGGAGCTCGTTACCAACCAGGAGATTCCCGGCCTCGGCGTACTGACCACGTGGTCAGATGTCAAAACCAATGCCGCCGGAGACCTGGTCATCCTTGCTTCGGTGTACCGCGGGTCGACCGGCAGCCCCCCGTTCTTGACGCATGCCGTCTTGCTCAAGCGTGACGGAGTCGTTCGTCCGTTGCTGATCGACGGCGAAGATCTGCCCGACCAGACGGGGAAAGCAGATATTGAGTGGTGGGTGCGCATTGATCTGAGCGACAGCGGGGCTGTGTCGATCCTGTTGCCGGACGACGGAGTACTCTTGCACCAGGGTACGACGCTTCGTTGGGTCGCTCGCAAAGGCATGGCCATCCCCGGGACTTCGCTAACGCTGGCTGCTTTTCAGAGTCTCGCCGTAGCCGGCGACGTCGACTACGCATCCAGGCCATTGATCCTTGGGGGCAACCGCGTTTGTTTCTCGGCGAAGCTCTCGGATGGTTCAGACGGTCTCTTCGTCGCCGACCGGTCGGGCGTGACGCCCGTCTTCCTGGAAGGCGACGTTCTTCCGGGGCGGGGCAGGCGGATGAGCTCTCTCGAGGTCTATGACGCCAAGGTCGCTGACGATGTCCTCATGTTCCGACTCTTGGGCCTGGACTCGGTTACCGGAGAGGGTATTGACTGCATTCTCATTCAGCAAAACGGAACGCTCTCAACGGTCGCGCTCGAGGGCGACCCCTTCGGCGACGACTTCGAAATCAGGACGATCAAGGAGGCAGACGTCAACAGCACCGGGGACGTGATGGTCTCCGTTACCC
>Ga0105092_10002086_pt1 | contig 10691 bp, 10 predicted proteins | sample PPLLak2March2015_FD_87021 | JGI IMG/M metagenome (GOLD analysis project Ga0105092, IMG submission 87021) | Freshwater sediment microbial communities from Prairie Pothole Lake near Jamestown, North Dakota, USA - PPLs Lake P7 Core (1) Depth... | ecosystem: Environmental > Aquatic > Freshwater >...
CATGTGCAAGCGGGAAGGATCTTTGTCGGCTTTGACTGCGACGACAGAGGCCTCGGGTTTGCCGTTCAGGAAGCCGGCAACGAGCCGTTTCTCTTTGCCACTGATTTTCCTCATGAAAGCTTTGACGCTGAGTCTTGCAAGAAAGAAATCGACGAGCTGCTCGCGCGCGCGGATCTGACCCCATCCGACAAGCAAGCGATCCTCGCTACCAATGCGAAGAGATTTTACGGCATCGCGAGCTAGCTCCGTATTAGGCTTTGGCAGCACGGCGGGGCCTGCTTGCAGCCGTTGAGCGCTGCGAAGAAAGGAGAAACCCATGAGCACTAAAGGCCGCGCGGCAATCCTGGTAGAAGCGAACCAGCCTCTGGTCGTCGATGAAGTTGCATTTCCCGATCCCGCGGCCGACCAGGTTTTGGTAAAGCTCTTTTCCAGCGGCATCTGTCACTCGCAGCTCCATACGATGCGCAGGCCGCCGCGGCCGGGTCAGCACTTGCCGGCGCTTTTGGGTCATGAAGCAACTGGAATCGTCGCCGCCAGAGGGCGCGAGGTTAAGCATGTGAAAGAAGGCGATCACGTGATAACCACCTGGGTCGATCGGAATAATTCAAACACGTTGCAGCCGCTGGTGAATCATGCTCTCAATGACCGTCCGCAGTCCGTCGCCGAGTGGAAGGGGAAGGGCGTTTCTCACTCCGCCGCCACCTGGGCGGAGTATGCTTTGGCGTCCGAGCGGGTCGTCGTACCCATGCCCAAGGATGTTGCGACGGATGTTACGGCCGTCATCGGCTGCGCCGTCATGACGGGAGCCGGAGCCATCATTAACACGCTCCAGGTCAAGTCCGGGCAGTCCGTCGCCGTGTTCGGCGCCGGGGGTATCGGGCTATGCGCCATCGCGGCGGCCGCCATCGTCGATGCCTATCCGATCGTCGCCGTGGATGTCAGCGAGGAGAAACTTGCCTTTGCGCGGCGCTTCGGCGCCACCCACGCGGTTGACGCGAGCGAAGTGGATGCGGTTCAGGCCATTCACCAGCTGACCGAAGGCGGCGTTGACTACGCGATCGACGCGATCGGCTTGCCGCAGACCCAAGAGCAAATCCTGCGCGCGGTGAAACCGGGATTCTCGGGCCGCGATCGTGGAGGCACCGCGCTCCTCATTGGTATTACACCACCCAACGCGCAAGCGACCCTGGATACCAGCCTCTTTATCGGTAATCGCTCCTTTACCCGTACGAGCGGAGGGGACTGCCGTCCGGACCGCGACTTTCCGTTATTTGTTCGGTGGTACCGCGAGGGAAAGTTGAAGTTAAATGATCTAGTCACGCGTCGTTATACGATCGACCAGATCAACACGGCGGTCGACGACCTGGAGCATGGGCGGATTCTCGGTCGCGGAATTCTTACCTATTCGTAGCAGGTTGCTGAAAAAGGTCCGGAATGCTTCGAGTACCTCAGCATGAACGGAAAACAAATCAATGACATCAACTCTTTTCCGTTCGTCACTTCGATAAACTCAGTGCAGGCTCTGAGCGCCGTCGAAGGACTCCTAAGAGTTTTTCAGCAACCTGCTAGACGACATCATTCGCCTAAAAAATCGTGGCGGTGGATGCGATATCTTCAGGTGTCGCTGAAGCCCAGAGCTTTCAAGAGTTCCAAACCCTCGCCTGCGGGCAGGTAATCGGGATCGATTTTCAGGGCCTCTTTAAACTTTTCGCGCGCCTGTTCGTACATTTTCTTTTTCAGGTAAATCCTGCCCAGGTTGAAATGCGGGAATTGGTAACAGCAGTACCGCTTGGCTCGCATCGCCTTCTCGAAATACGGAATCGCTTCGTCTTCCTTTCCTAACTCGATCAGATAAACACCGATGTCGTTGTAGGGGTTGCCGAAGTGGGGATCAAGGGTGATCGCTTTTTGCGCCTCGTCGATGGCCCGTGGGTAATCCCCCATATGGCTATAGGTCCACCCGAGATAGGTATAGGCCTCGGCGGTGGGCATGATGGCCAGGGATTTTTCCAATAACTGGATCGCTTCCCGATACCAACCGAGCATGCCGGCGAGATAGCCGGTGTTGTATAGTTCTTCCGCCGTCTTTTCCTTCGATTCTTCTTCTGCGGCGATGACGACCCCAGTCCCCGGAAGCAGCAGAAAAAAGAGCAGGGCGTTAACGAAGTTTCTCATGGCTTCGGTTTAGCTCTATACGACGTGCTCGGGTGGCCTTTAGAAATTTATTACATCTTAGCATGTGGCTCCCTGTCAATCGTCCATCAATGATTGATTGCGATCGTCGAGTGATGGGATATTATGGACTAATCCATGAGCTTGTGTTTTAGTCACTGTTAAAACAGTCAAAGGTGAAGATCAGGAATATGCAGGCCTTTCGATATCCCAGAGGTCGTCGAGCCAAGAGGTTTTCCGTCGTTGTTTTCGCCCTCGCCTGGTGCGTCATTGCCGGCCGGTCGTGGGCGGAGACCATCAAGGGCAGTGTCCGTTACACGGGCACCCCGGTTGAAAGAAAAAAAGTGCCGGTGACGATTGATCAATACATCTGCGGTAAGGAGAAAGAGCCCGAAGACTTGGTGCTGTCGTCGAATAACGGCATTCGAAACGCTGTGGTGTCATTGCAGAACCCTCCGCCAGGCGCCAAGGGGGATTGGAAACTGCTGCCGGCAAAAATGGATCAGAAGCAGTGTTCCTTCGTGCCGCGCGTGGTCATCGTGCCAATCGGCGGAACCGTGGAATTTCTAAATAGCGATCGGCTGTTGCATAACGTTAGAAGTACCGCCAAGGAAAATCCTCCGTTCAACCGAGCACAGCCGCACGCCCGAACCATTTCATTCGTGTTCAAGCAACCCGAACTCCTCCGGGTCGATTGCGATCTCCATTCCTGGATGCGTGGATGGGTGGTGGTGGCTGCGCACCCGTTCTACGCCGTGACCAACGAACAGGGCGAGTTCAGCCTCGAAAACGTGCCGCCAGGAAAGTATACCCTTCAGATATGGCAGGAAAGCCTCGGCACAGTGACCCAAGAGGTAACCGTCGGCAACAAAGCCACCGCCACGGTCACCGTGGAAATGCGCAAGAAGTAAGGCCTACCTAACGGACCACGACAATCTTTTTCGAGGCTTCCCAGCCGGCCGAATGATTCGGTTCGGCGATTACCCGGAGGGAGCCACCTTCATCGAGAGCGATCGTGAAAGTAACCTTGGGAAAAGAATACACCGGGTGGAGATAGACTCGTGAGATCTCCGCGGTATTGATGTAGAGAGCGATGTAACGGATGGAGTGCTCGCTCAGCGAAGGATGATCGCCACCGGCGCCGATGTTGACGGTAACGTCAAACCATTGCCCTCGCTTGACAGAGTACGGCGCAACGATTTTCGGCGTGTGTAGCGGATCGTGGGAGCGTCGTAGCTCTTTGAACTCCGGCGTGAACTGCTCTTCCTGCCCGCCCGATGCACGCTGGTTATTTGCCCCGATGACAGACAGGCCCAGAGTAAGTCCGACGATGACGCCGATCCGCCTCAGCAACTGCATATGATCGCTTCCCATGTGTCTTTCCTCCTAAGTCGAATAGTCCCGTTAACCCGTGACTGCTTTGCGGCCGTTAGGGTTCGCGCCAAGAGAGCACGTCGTAGGCCATAACCCCTTCCTGTTTCCCCGTCACGCGCAGGTTGCCAAGCTCGCGAACCAGCACCGCGTCCTTGACCCGCTCGTAGGTGCTACCGGTCATTAAAATCTGTCCCGGTCCAGCGCTCGCTTCAAAACGCTGGGCCACATTTACTTCGTCGCCGATGACCGTGTAGTCCATTCTTCGTTCGGACCCGATGTTTCCCGCAAGGACGATCCCGGTGTTGATGCCCAATCCCATGTTTGCACGCAAGTCAGGAAACTTGGGGAACCTGATATGTTTCAACCCCTCCTGTATGGCAAGAGCGCAGCGGACCGCGTTGGAGGGGTCGTCTTCACGCCGAATGGGAGCCCCAAAAAATGCCATGAAGCCATCGCCGTGAAACTTGTCGAGCGTGCCCCGGAAGTCAAAGACAGTATCGATCACCAGCTTCAGGTAGGTGTTGATAATATCGACGGCGTCCTGGGGATCGAGTTGCTCGGCGAGGGGCGTAAATCCGCGCAGGTCGCCGAATAGAACGGTCACCTCACGCTTTTCGCCCCCCAACTCCAAGTGACGTGTGGGATCGGCAACGATCCCTGCAGCCACCTCTTCGGAAACATACCGGCCGAACAACGTGCGCAGCAGCCGATTCTTGGTCTCAAGGTCATCATGAAGCGTCTTTATCCTGAGAAGCGATTTGACCCGGGTCAAGAGTTCTTCCCGATTAAAGGGTTTGCTGACGAAGTCGTCGGCGCCTGCTTCGATCCCGCGGATGCGATCCGCCACGTCGCTCAACGCCGTCAGCATCACGACCGGCAACAGGCGGGTGGATTCAACGGCGCGGATACGCTTGCAGACCTCGTAGCCCGACATGCCCGGCATCATCACGTCGAGCAGGACGAGATCCGGCGGCGTACTCTCAATGAGTTTGAGGGCCGCGGGTCCGTCGGCCGCCCTGATGACGTCGTAGGCGGCGACGGTTAGAGCCTTGCTCAAAATGTCGAGGTTCTGCTTGTTGTCATCGACCGCCAATATGCGCGGACGTCGCTTGGTCATACTCCGCCTCTGTTTTCCTCAAGCTTCAATTCTCGGGCACAAACTTCCGGATCGTCTGCAGCAGCTCTCGGGGGCTGTAGGGCTTTGCCATATAAGCGGAAGCACCGGCATCTTTGGCCTTTTGATCGTCGCCGCTGAGCGCGAACGAGGTGATCACAATAATCGGGACGGCGGCGGTCTTGGGATCGGCGCGAAGCCTGCGTGTCGCGTCCAATCCCGACAGCTTGGGAAGCTGGATGTCCATCAAAATCAGATCGGGCAGCTCCTGGAGCGCTGTTGCCACTCCCAGCTCACCGTCGGTGGCCTCAATTAATCGGTAGGAGGTGCGCGCCAGAAGCTGCCGGACCATCTTTAGATTGTACTCATTGTCCTCTACGTAAAGGATGGTTTTCCCGCTCATGTGGCTCCTCCGTGATCGACCCGCAAGGGAATGGCAAAGAAAAAGGTCGATCCTTTGCCTAATTCGCTTTCGACCCAGATACGACCGCCGTGCATTTCCACGAACTTCTTGGTGATGTTAAGGCCAAGGCCGGTACCGGTGAACTCTCGCGTCATCGCCGTGTCCACTTGTTGAAACTCCCCAAAGATGTTTTCCAGCTCCTCCTTCGGTATACCGATTCCGGTATCGGAGACGTGGTAGAGCAGTTCGCTCCCTTGGAGTTCGACCCAAACCGCCACCCGCCCGCGTTTGGTAAATTTCAGCGCGTTTCCAACCAGGTTCATCAGACATTGAGTAATCCTTTTTCCATCGCCGTGGGCCAGCGGGATATCGTCTTCCGCCGCGGCGACAAAGCCCAAACCCTTTTCCAAAGCCAGCGATTGAAGCGAAGCACGAACGGTTTCCATCACGTCCTGGACCGAATAGTCGGCCAAAAAAAGCTCCATGCGACCCGCCTCGATTTTGGAAAGATCCAGGACGTCGTTGATAAGCCGCAGCAGATGCTTGCCGTTGGTTTGGATATCCGTCAGAGGTTCCTTCAGATGAGGCGGGACTTCGCCGTAGATCTCATCCAGCACCATCTCGACAAAGCCGAGGATCGCGTTCATCGGCGTACGCAACTCGTGTGACATATTGGCCAGGAAATCCGATTTTGCCTTGCTGGCCCGCTGCAGCTGCTCGTTCAGGTCCTGCAGCTCCTGCGCCGCGCGGCGCTGACCCTCGGACAAGCGATGCAACTCCTTGCTCATGTGGTTCATATGGTCGGCCAGAGCGCCGAATTCGTCGCGATTGGGAACCTTGATGGTGGTCGCAAAGTTTCCTTTTGCCACCTGGCTGAGGAAGCCATGCGCTTCCTGGACGGGCAAAATAAAAGACCATGAAATAACGAATCCCAATAGCAAAGCGAGCAAGATCAAGGCCGCCGCGCTGCACGCCATCAAAATCAGCGTCTTGCGGTTGGCGGCGGCGACGCTGGCCCGCAGCCCATCCATTTGCTCCCGTTCGTGCTGGACTAACTGATTGACCAACCCTTCGATTTGCACGTAGAGCGGATACTCTTTGTTGAGCTGCAACCGCATCGCGTCTTCGACCTTCCCATCCCGAAGCAGGTTTGCAATATCCGCCACCGTGGTAAGCGCTTCTCCCTGCACTGCCCGGATGCGCTGGATCAGCTGCACCTGTTCGGGTTGGGCCACCTTCTCTATTCGAGCCAGTGTATTGTTGAAACGATTGTTTTCGCGCAGGATGTTTTCGATCGTAGCCTCGTCCCGCAAGAGCAAAGCCATGGCGGTGAAGTTCATTTGCAAGGCGAGCGCGTGTTGGATCTCCTGGGACCAATGGACTCGTTCGTGAGCCTCGTCAAGGAGCTGGCCCTGGCTGGCCATTTTGGCGATGGTTTGCAGGCTCAGGACCCCCATGCCGATGAAAAGCAACGTGACGATGAAAAAACCCGCGAGCAGTTTTGCGTGGACCGAGGCCTTGAGACCCGCGACCCAGCGCACCAAGTTTCCCAGCGGTGAGCGGGTGAGGAGAAACTGCGCGGCTCTTTGCTCCCAGCCGGCTGGCGTGGGCGCGGAGACCATTGCGCTGTCAGAGATGCTGACTTCTTTAGACACGTTTTATCCTGAGGCTGCCGTGCCGAATGCTAACAAACGCTAATCAACTTCGTCAAGGTACTGGTTAGGCAAACCGTGTTGACGCAACGCTTCGTATTGGATTCTCGGCTACTGAATTTGCCGGGATTTCTTAAGTTCGTCAGGAACGTCAGCGACAAGCACGTTCTGGGAATTGACTATGTAAATAGGCTCGCCGGCAGGCGTAAACTCATCGGTGCGGATGATATTGGTCACCACGGTTTTCATCCTTACGGTCGATCCGTCCGACAGTTTGTAGGAGTTGTATTCTTCCCGCATCGTCTCGAAATCGACGAGGGTTCCGGCGACGGTCTTATCGCCAACTTTCAGCTCGACTCGTTTCATAGCCCTTTTCCTCCCAGTTTGAGAATCCCACCAGCCATTCTGCCATAAGCTCTAGCGCGCGATAAATCAGGTTGCAGCCGTTAGTGTCGAGGCGCAAGCGGCGCCGCGTTGGTCATCCGGCCAACGAGTTCCCGGTGTCAGCATTGTTGACACTATTCGATGGTATCGGATAGTCTTTATCTTGTCTTATTATTAAGGAGTTCATTGGTTAGTAGACATACGAGACGAAGGGGCGAGTCGTGGAGAGCGCGGGCATCCGATCCTAGCGGAAGCGTTCAGGCCCCGACGGTTGGCATAACCGCCCCTGGAGTGGCCGACAAGGCACAGACCCATTGCCCGCGCTTGGAACGACTTGTCCCTTAGGTTTCCAAGAACGGAAAGTGTCTAGATACTTATGAACTCTTTTATTAACTCCGTGTAGAGACTCTCGCGGCAAAGCTCTTTAACGATGAACTATAACGCATGGTTTCAGTGTATTAGGGGCTGCCCGGGCCAGTTCAGCCTGCTTGAAATAATCTACCGTTGCCCGTCCTGCGGCGATCTGTTGGAAGTCCATCACGACACCGAAGCCCTTAAAACCAGGGCCGCGTCGGCGTGGATCAAGCTCTTCGATGAGCGCTTGCGCCAAAACGACTACCCTTATGGCTCCGGTGTCTGGGCCAAGAAGGAATGGGTCGTTCCGTTTATCGACAACGAGAATATCGTTTCGACTTTCGAAGGAAACACCAATCTCTTCTGGGCCAACCGTTACGGCAAACAGCTTCACCTCGAGGATCTATGGGTCAAGCAATGCGGCAACTCGCACACCGGGTCTTTCAAGGACCTCGGCATGACGGTTTTGGTGTCGGTGGTGAATCAAATGATCGCCAACGGCGAACCCATCGACGCGGTGGCCTGCGCTTCCACCGGCGACACCTCGGCTGCGCTGGCGGCCTATGGCGCTGCCGCAGGCATACCGACGGTCGTATTCCTACCTCGCGATAAAGTATCGCCGGCCCAGCTCGTGCAACCGCTCGCCAATGGCGCGCTAGTGCTCTCCCTGGACACCGACTTCGATGGTTGCATGGCGGCCGTTCAAGAAGTAACCAAGCACAAACATATCTATCTGGCGAACTCGATGAACAGTTTGCGCATCGAGGGGCAAAAAACCATCGCCATTGAGATCGTGCAGCAATTCGACTGGGAAGTGCCGGACTGGGTGGTTTTGCCGGGCGGCAATCTGGGTAATGTGAGCGCCATCGGCAAAGGCTTTCTAATGATGCAGGATCTCGGCTTGATTTCGAAGCTGCCGCGTATCTGCGTTGCTCAAGCGGAAAACGCAAACCCGTTCTATCTTTCCTATTTGAAAAAATTCGAGCATTTTGAACCGATGACCGCGCGTAAAACCTTGGCCAGTGCGATTCAGATCGGCAATCCCGTAAGCATTCGCAAAGCGATCGCGACGATAGAGCGCTTTAACGGTGTTGTCGAGCAGGCTTCGGAGCTGGAGCTTGCCGAAGAAGTGGCTCGCGCTGACCGCACGGGCATGTTTAATTGCCCGCACACGGGCGTGGCGCTAGCGGCGTTGCGCAAGCTGGTTGAACGCAAGGTGATCCATGGCCATGAGCGGGTAGTCGTGATCTCGACGGCGCATGGTCTCAAGTTTGCGGACCAAAAAATCGCCTATCACACCGGCACCCTCGAAGGGCTCCAAGGAAAAGGGACTCAATATAATCGTCCCGTTGAGTTGAGCGCCGAGCCGAAAAAGATCAGCGATTCGATCTCGCGCTATGTCGAGCGCATGCGGCTATTGGACCACTGATGGATGACGGCCGCCAGAGCAAAAACAACGGCGAGCGCGCCGTTGCGGCAACTCATAGAGGAATCGACGAGAAGACGCGCGGCATCAGCACCGTCGCCGTACACGCCGGTGAGCCAAGGCCAAAATTCGGCAATGCGCTCGCTACACCCATCGTACAGACTGCAACCTACACGTTTCTCGACACCCGTGAATTGCGCGACCACTTTGAGCGGCGCATTGAGCGCGAAGAGTACGGTCGTTACGGCAACCCGACCCAGCGGATCGCTGAGCAAAAGCTGGCCGCGCTTGAAGGTGCCGGGGATTGCCTGCTCTTTGCCAGCGGGATGGCTGCGGTTACTACAACGTTGTACGCCGTGCTCTCGCACGGTTCTCATGTCGTTGTGACGGATGATTCTTACCGCCGGACTCGGCAGTTTCTAACTCAAGTGCTGCATCGCTACGGCGTCGAAGTATCGGTGGCGCCGGCGGGTGATTACGAAGCGATGGAGGACGCGATTCGCCCCACCACTCGGGTGCTTATCAGCGAGTCGCCGACCAATCCATATAACTACATCGTCGACCTCGAACGCTTCGCCGATATCGGCCGGCGACACCGCGTGAAAACGCTCATCGATGCCACCTTCGCGACGCCGTATAACCAAAGGCCGCTCGAGTTCGGCATTGATCTGGTGCTCCACTCTGCGACGAAATACCTCGGCGGGCACAATGATCTGCTCGCCGGGGCGGTCCTCGGGTCAGCCGAACTCGTGGATGGGATTCGCGGGTTGCAAGCCGTAACCGGAGCTGTGGTTGACCCGTTCGTCGCTTACCTTCTTGTCCGTGGTCTTAAGACTTTCGCGCTCCGAATCGAGCGGCAGAATGCCAATGCTCAGGCGCTGGCCGAGTTTCTGGCGACCCACCCGCGGGTCAGCGCCGTGCACTATGCCGGTTTGCCAACCCATCCGCAGCATCAGATTGCGCGGCGCCAGATGCGCGGATTTGGCGGCGTTGTTTCGTTCGAGGTTGCCGGGGACCTCGAAGCGGCTTCCCGGGTGGTGGATGCCTGTCGCATTCCTCAGATCGCGCCCTCGCTGGGAGGCGTCGAGAGCCTGATCGAGCAGCCCGCGCTGATGAGCTTCTACGAGCTCACCACGGAGGAGCGTCTGCAAGTCGGGATCAAGGACAACTTGATACGGTTTTCGGTAGGCATCGAAGACGCGGAGGACCTCATCGCCGATCTCGCCGCTGCCCTCGAAAACGTGTGAGGCATTCTGAGGTCCGACAAGCTGCATTGTTCACGGGCGAGTGACGAACGGACGTGGGTGAGATGTTCTCTTACTTTGAACCTGGAACCTTGAACTGGTCTGAGAGTCTGGCTCAGCGGTCCGGCAGCGGCTCCGGGCCGGCGATCCGGTTAAAGAGGCCGACAATCTCAGGGTCGCGCGGCACTTCTTTAACTATCCGCTGGAGCTCTTCGGGCATTACGGGGTTGGCGTCTTCGCCTGTCGCCTTCTTGTAAGCTTCATGAAACGCCGGATCTTTGAATGCCTTGCGAATCGCTTCCTGCAGAATCTCGGCCGGCTCTTTGGCAGTCCCGGGAGGAAGAATCTAAGTTGATCCGGTTAACCGAAGCGTGCGCTGCAGGCTCAGCAATCTACGTTCCTTATCCGACTTGGCAAACGACTCAAGCTCCGGCAGGTGGGCGAAGCGATGGTGACGATTTCCTTTGGGAGTTTCCAGCACGGCGTGAAAATCCGCGAGACCTTTTTCTACTAGCTCCGGGGTGCGTTGCATAACAGTGCCCACCAGATGTGCTCTGGCATCGACCTC
>Ga0105092_10002087_pt1 | contig 10691 bp, 8 predicted proteins | sample PPLLak2March2015_FD_87021 | JGI IMG/M metagenome (GOLD analysis project Ga0105092, IMG submission 87021) | Freshwater sediment microbial communities from Prairie Pothole Lake near Jamestown, North Dakota, USA - PPLs Lake P7 Core (1) Depth... | ecosystem: Environmental > Aquatic > Freshwater >...
AGGATGCGCCCAGAAAGATAAACCAGGCTCACCGTTAAAGCCGCGCAAAAAGCGGAAAATAGATTGACCCGGTAGGCAATATCGCCAACCGGAACCAGCAGGGTAAACAATTTCGCCAGCAAGGTATATACCTCGTACCCGGTAGTATGCGCATGATCCACCACAAAAGCCAGCACTTGGAACTCGCTGCTGTCATTGGGGACCAGTCCGGGTACCAGCGTGCGAACGTACAGCACCAGGCTGAAAATCCCGATAAATAAGGCGATGAGAGAGTCTTTCCAATCCAGAGTGAAAGATCGAAGTGGTTTTTCAGCCATCACGGTGCAGTTCCCTTCTTATCCAGACAGACATTACCTTTTCGTTGCTCACTGATCGGTGCAATTATAAACCGCATCCAATATTGCTTTTTTTTCACACCTTCATTTCACACAATCAGATCAAGCGCTGATACATACTGGCCCGTGTCGCAACCTTGAATCCACAGCAATTGATAGGCCTTCAGGCAAAGAACGGTTGTCTCCTCCACGACCGCATCCATTTCTGCAGCCGTAAGATAGCGGAATGGGCCCAGCACCATTTTTTCTACCCTCTCATCCTTGCTCTGGTAGTATTCCAGAATAAATGCAATACGCTGCTGGACGGCCTCAACAGGAAGAAAGTCCAGGTCGCTGCGGTTGTAACTACAGTTGACAAAAACCCGCCAGAAAAGCGTATCAGGGTTCTCACGCACAAAGCGGTGATCCAGCCCATACCAATCGTTTTTTACCAGTTCCCATGTACCCAGCCGGTCTGCCGAAAAGTCATCCGCGTAGCGATCAGTCGTGGGCTTGCCTATACGCAGATACCAGCAGTTATCAGTAATAAGGTGAAAGAAATACCCGAGGCGAAATGAAAATGCCATCACGTCTGTCTCACCGCTTCGGAGTGGTTGCAGATATTGGCGGAAGAAACGCAGATCATCCGTCCTGTACGCAGTGACCTTCTCCGGTTGAAAATGGGTAATTTCTGCGGGTGGGTTGAAATTCTCCCAGTTCGCGTCTGGTATGCCCGAATCGGGAGCAATATTGCCGATTGCGAAGAGAGTTTCATCTAAACCGGGGATAGACGCGATGATTTTTTCAGCGATGCGCAGGTGAACGATCCAGGTAGCCATAAACACTCCATGTGAATAAGGATGTTGTTCACATTTTACCCCATGGAGGCAGGCAAGGGAGGCTGCATTACATGCCTCTTCGGAGGAATATTCCGCTTCACTCGGGGCCAACGATGATCGGGTTATAATCGATCTATTCGGGAACTTTTGTCGAGATACTGCGTCTATACAACTAAGAAAGGGATTATTGGTTTTGCCTGGCTGAGGTTGATCAAGTAAAAAACAGTTGAACCAGGCAGCCAGGAGACGAACGAAGAAGAGAAGGTGCAGAAATGCTAAAGATTCCTGTAATTGACACGATTCTCTCGGTTCTGCTGCTTGTCAGCCTGTTATTGGCTGCGGGATGCGCTCCCGCGCAGAGCCAACCGACCCCAACACCAACGAGCACAGCAGCACCCACCTCGACGCCCGAGCAGGTCTCCGGGCCGCGACTGCGCATCAAGAATGTTGGGCAGCACGACCTGAAGGATCTTACGGTATTGTTCCCAGACAGCCGCATTGCTTTCGGTGATGTACCGGCCGGGACAACCTCCGAATATCAACCAGCCCCAAATGGTGTCTATAATTACGGCGCCTATGAATTTGAAGTTGATGGGCAAACAGTCTCACAACCGGTGATCGATTGGGTAGGAGAGTCGCCCAGGCCAGGGCAGTCGTATACGTACGTGCTCGATTTCGATCCCACTCGCCAGGGAATGCTAATGGTCGAATTGGTTGAAGTACAGGCCGATACGAACTGATCATTTGTAATCAAGTGAAGCAATAAAAAAGGTTGTTGGCCTTGAGCGGGCCGACAACCTTTTTCTTTCAAAATTCCTTTAGTAACCAGGATAGGTGTTCACGAAAAGCGGTGCGTTGGATTTGGCGCTCCGGGATAAAATGCTTCTTCGCTGCGAATCGTACAGTCAGCACCGCTGGCGCTGAGAACGCTGTGAGCCAGGGATCGCAGCGCTTCAACATTCATTTCGACACGTGCATTGATCAACAGCAGCGCAGTGGTACCTTCTATCCAGGGGATACGATCCTCCCAACCCGGCTCAATGAGGGTTGGAATGCTGATTTTCTCGACATTTCGTCCCACAAGAACCGCCAGTTTGAGATGACCAATCCCCGCTTGCTTCTGTTCAATACCCGAAACCAGATCGAGGATGATTTTTTGGATAATTTTCTTTCCCAAACCATCCGGGAATTCCATCAGCACTTCTTCATCAAGCCAGGCCAGCTGGGCTTCTCCGGCTCCGTAACGGGAATAATTCATTTCGAGAGGATATTCTGGCAGCACGAGTTTCCCCATCTGAATCGTATCGAGCCATGCCTGCACCCCGCCGAGGGTGCGCGAATCCTGTGCAAGGATTAGCTTTTCAGGGTAGCGATCAGCCAGTAAATCGATGGTGCCTGCCAGTGCCATGGAAGAGAGCAGATCCATTTTATTCACCACTACCAGGGCTGCTTCTTCGATTTGCTTATCGAAAATATACATCACGTCATCGCTAAAAGGCATTTCTTCACCGAGCAGCCGCCGGCGCAGCAGGCGTCCATCAGCGAAGACCGAAAAACTGGCGGGTTTCCCCCCACTCGTTTCTAATTCGAGCAGTGGTCGAACGACTGTTGCGACAATATCGGCGCAGGAGCCAACCGACTCGGCAAAAATCACGTCAGGCTGCGCCTCGGCAACGATCTGCGCCAGGCGATCATCGAGGTCATTGTAGTTGCAGCAGAAGCACCCGCCGGTTACTTCAACCGTGGGGATGGTTGATAGCCGAAAAAATGCTGTATCGACGAGAAATTTTCCCTGGTCGTTGGTGATCACGCCCACCGTCTGCCCGCGGTCCATTAATGCCTTCGCTGCATGGATGATAGCGGTGGTCTTTCCACTCCCTAGAAATCCGCCTACCAGGTGCAGGTTCATCCAATCACCTTGCGGATTTCCTCGATTAATTCCCGGTTACTCGGAATAACCGAGGAATATTTCAACTCGCCGTTGATATACAGGCTTGGCAGGTTGGTGATCCCCATTTTCATGACCCTGGCAACATTTTCTGCCCGGGTAAATTTATACTCGACCAGCTCTACCTGCCCTGCCAGCTCATCGACCGCGCGCTGCGCCGCGCCAAGCATATATCCACAGGCCGCGCAGGTATCCGAGTCAAGGGTAAAGACTTCCACCAGCGGTTTTTGCAGACGGTCATATTCTGGCAGGCAAACTTCAATATCGGCGAAGTTGCGCGATTCATAATTCGCCAGCATATGGCGGGTGCTGTGCGGGTCACGTACAGCCTGCAACACTCCAACCACATTCTCCAACGGCACATCATACGGCATATCACAGCCTGGAGATAGAATAAAGTTGCCCGGTTTCAAACCGGAGGCCGGGTCAGCTAACTGGTCAAGCAAGTCGATCACATATTTCATATTGTCTTGCTGTGAGCCCAAAAGCATGCGTGTGGTCAGGGGAATATTCCCGCCAATCGCGATATTATACCGGTCGGTGATCCGTTTTGCGGCCGGCAGGTTGATATTTTCATCAACCGAGATCGAATCTGGGCCAGTCTGGCACATGACCTCGATATTTTTGGTCGCATCTCCGCAGACAAAAAAAGCAGAAAAAGCGCCTGCACTGCGGACTGTCTGGAAGATTTCTGAGAATGGCTGCAGTAGGAATTGTTTGAAATGCCGCGGCGAAATTTGCGAAACCAGCGGATCGACGACGGCAATGACATCCATGCCAGCCTCGCGATAGAGATCTGCCACACGGAAGGCCACCTCGCAAGAGTACGAAAGCAGCGCGTGGAGAAAGTCAGCATGGTCGAACATATCCATGAATATTTCCGTTCCACGCAGGTGCGATGCGAGCGTCATCGGACCGCACACCAGACCATAAAGGGCAGTTTTGTCCCCTACTGACTGTTTCATTTCCCGCATTGCCTGAAGGATCATCGGCAGGCGGCCATCATCTGGCTCTGGCAGATGGGTCGGTACTTCCATCCTTGAATCTAGCGGGTGCGTCGCTACCGTTGGCGGGCCGCTGGGCGCCCACATCAGGTCACAACCTAAGATTTCTGCCTCAACCTGCAAATCGAATATCACCGGCTGCCCATCCGGGTCATACACATGATTGACAGCCACGAGTGATTCAACCAGCTTGCTTCCATCTTTTAGCAGCTCGATGGCCGAATATCCTTTCAGCTTTCCTGCGTGAACACCGGCAAAAGGCACCCAGGGGACCGCAGGAAGCGTTTCGTGACGCAGTGTGGCGAATAGAAGTTCTTTACCTGAATGACGCGATGAAACGGTTTGATGGCTCATTCATGCTCTCCAATGTTGGTTTGATTCATCGAATAATGACAAAGCGGATTTTGTACAAGTATAGGGAGGTATGACACCGTTGTCAATATGACTGCCGTCGCAATTATTTAGTGTTGTTCGTCTATAATTGTCGTAACGACTTCCGAGGAGTTAATTTTGCCCGCTACGATTAGAGATGTCGCCAGGTTGGCTGGCTGCTCGATTAAGACAGTGTCCCGTGTTATCAACGGTGAGCCATACGTAACCGAAGAAACGCGCGCCCGAGTACAGTCGGCCGTCCGTGCGGTTGGTTACGCGCCGAATATCTCTGCAAAACGCCTTGCTCAAAACAAGTCGTATATGATCTGCATTTTAATGTACCCGGGCTTTTCACAGCCTGCCTCAGAAATGCTGGCGCGCATCATGGATATCGGCTATGAAGAAAACTATGACATCTTGATTCAACCCTATTTTCCTCCACACGCGCGCTCGAAGCGCAAACTGGTCAGCCTGATCTACGAACACCGCATTGACGGATTTGTTACAACGCCCCCGGTAGACGCGGATGATTTTGTTGCTGATATGCTCTCTACCTATAAAGTGCCACAAGTTCAGGTCAGTCCTTTTCACCGCAGCGATACCGCAACCTTTGTGACCGGTGATGATTTTCATGGCGCGTATAACATGACTGAGTATCTCATTTCGCTCGGGCACCGCAGCATCAGCTTTCTATCCGGACCGCGCAACATGCGTGCCAGCATCGACCGGTTGAACGGATATCAGGCAGCCTTACAGGCGCATAACATTCCCCAGAATGATGATCTGGTCCGCAGTTCAGAATGGACATTCGATGGTGGTTATACGCAGACCAGACTGTTGATGGATACACCTGATAGGCCAACCGCAATTTTCGCCGGGAGCGATGAAGCCGCTTATGGAGTAATCTACGCCGCGCAGGAATTGGGAATCACAATTCCCGCCGAACTTTCCGTTGGCGGATATGATGACCACGCTCTCTCAAAAAATATTTGGCCAGGACTGACCACCGTTCACCAACCGGGCGACGAAATTCTCGAGAAGGCAACCCGCTTATTGATTAATATGCTCAAGGGAATACCGCTGGATGGCAAGACGATCCAGGTACCCTCACATCTGGTGGTTCGCGGTTCAACGGGAATTCCGCTGAGCAGCAGAAAATAAACAAGTGGATAGATATTCAGGTTTTACCTGAAGGTCGTATCCTGTCCAAGGCATGCGTGCCAAAAAGCACCGCGGCGCCCCCTTGTAGAATTCGGACCGCTGTCAGAAGCCAGGTCATCCGAAAATACGCCGCGGCAACCAGAAGTATCCCCAGGTTGAGCAGGATGAAGGGTATATTAGCGAAAACGTTGATCGCAGCCCGATAAATACTCCGCTCAGCAGCACCAGCACCGGGTATATAAGGGATGTTTTCACCATCCAGCGCATCAGGGTTGGCATCAGGCGCGCTTTTTCCTGGCTCGCGTCACCATGAGAATGGTAACAGCGATGAAAAGCAAAATCGCGATTTCATTCAGCAGCCCGCCCCACTTGCGCCCGTCCACCCAGCCTGTAATATCCCCTATGATGCGCAGCAGAAGAGAGATATGCAGTAAAGCCAGGTGCGGGATAAACACCGGTGAGTATGGCACCAGCGCTCCTGTGATTGCAGGGATGATGATCGGAGCGTGCCCGAAGATCATCGAGATCGCAAAACCAACAAATATTGCGTGGAGCAAAGCATCGTAAAGCATCCCTGCCGCCTGTCCCCCGGCCAAAAGCGCGATCAGCCCTGCGGTTCCCAACCAGATATAACCGAGGAACAGGCACCAGGCGATAAACCGGGTCAGCGGCGCGGGATGACGCAGGTTGCGTCGAGCAATATCATAACGCAGCAGCCATAAAGCCAGCAGCAGCATACCAATCCCGGCTGTGCGAACGCCGCCATCCAACACCCACGGAGCAAGGATGACGCCGCCAAGAAACACAAGCACTGCCAGTACAAAAAGTTGGTATTGCCGGGGAGTCGTACGCAGCACCCTGCTTAATTCAATCCGTTCTCCGGCGATGGTGAGCACCAGGAATGCTGCCCACCAAAGGACAAACTCAAAAATTGGTTTCCCAGACAGCCAGAAAAGATTCCCAACCAGCCAGCATAACGCGCCCGCGCCAATGACAAGCGTGTAGATATGCTTCTCCCGCTGAATAATCACGCCAAAAATCATCACCAGTCCAAGGCTCGCCAATGCAATGAGCAGCGGGCCGATTATCTGTTGTGGAAAAGCTGTGCTTACAATCCATCCAATGCCGCTCATCAGCGGTGCGGCAAACATCCATTTTTGGTGCAGTGCAACAACGCGCTCTACAGCGATCAGTGTTCCAAGGAATCCCGACACCATAATCGGGCCGTGCGACATAGCCAGCCTGTCAGTGCCAGATGAGATATCCCAACCGAGCCGGGAAAGCCCAGCCCATAAACCGGTGAGCAAAGCCAGAACCGCCAGGATAAAAAAAGGCAGCACAATCCGGTAAAAAGAGCGCTGTTGATGATTTGTTGTCGTTGATTTTGTGTGTGTCAAATGCTGCTTCCTTCGTCGTGAAAAAAATTTCGCAGAGTTATCCGGCGACACAATACGTTCGGCATACGGATAATTTGTCGGTCCAATTCATCAATTGTTTTATCGCGCACTGAAGATCTCAGGTATTGGTGGTAGAGCAATCATAGCGAATAAATATTTGTTGATCTTTGCGCTTAAGCAAAGAAGAGTGTGGGGTTACCAGTACAATATAAAAGCGCTCATAAAGCGCTTTTTGATGAAATGTTTTTACCCAGGCTGAGCAAAACAATTTCATCAAAAGAAGAAAGGATATGACGGAAGAATTATGGATAATATTCAATTATCGCCAAAAACAAGCGTCGCAGAACTGCTCACCCGTTGGCCGCAAGCCATCCCTATATTTCTCAAACGGAATATGTCCTGCCCGGGTTGCAGCATGTCAACCTTCGAGACCCTGGAGGATGCTTCACGCATCTATCATCTGGATCTCAAACAGTTCATTAATGAGATTTCACAGGCGATCCTCATCCCACAAGATCTATCAACCGCGCAGACAGGTGAACCCAATCGTTCATCGAAACTTCAGATACAGGAGCAAATAATGACCACCCCTTACACATTTTTTCCCGAAATTGCCAAAGCAATCGAAACCATCCCGACCGACAGCATTGTTAGTCGTACCGTTTTCAAGGATGAACATATGAAAGCTATCGTGTTTGCATTCGCCCCGGGGCAGGAATTATCTGAGCACACCGCTTCGGTGCCGGCAATCATTCAAATCATTGAAGGGGATTGCGAGATGACTCTTGGCAGCGATCGGTTTGAAGTGAGCGCGGGTGCATGGGCGCGGATGCCCGCCAACCTGCCTCACAGTATTGTTGCGCGTACGCCGGTGAAAATGCTGTTGTTAATGCTTTCGTAAAAATTGACCTGCCGAAGGTCCGCCATCCAATTCTTCGAACTGTTGGTGAGAAATCGTGATATATACGGTGTAGTTGGTGGTAGAATTAACCTCAACAACGCCGTTTTCTATATTGATAGCTATCATGATACCGGAAAGCCACCTTGGGTGCTGGTTGTTCGGTTGTAAGCGTGTGTTGACGCATAGGAGATTTAGAGTCTATATTTCTCGTTCTCCGAAAACGGTGAATCCAAACCAGGAGCGCAAACCAACGTATGTCAGACCAGCATTGGAAAATTCTATTGGTAGAGGATGATAAAGAGGATTATCTCCTGACCAAAGAAATGCTTTCCGAAGCAAGGGAGCACCGTTACATACTGGATTGGGCATCTGATTATGAATCGGGGAAACAGGCAGTACTTTCTACTTTCTTCGATGCAATTTTAATGGACTATCAGTTGGGCTCGCGCTCAGGCCTTGACCTGACGCGCGAGTTTCATGCCTTAGGGTGTAAAGCTCCGATCATCCTTCTCACCGGACGCGGAAATTACCTGGTTGATATGGAAGCAATGCAAATCGGAATTACCGATTACCTCGCAAAAAGTGAGGCAACATCTTCTTCCCTTGAGCGCACGATCCGATATGCAATTCTCCAAAAACAGAATGAAGAAGCCTTGCGGGCAGCGAAGGAAGAGTTAGAAACGCGTGTTCTAGAGCGCACGCTTGAGCTAACCAACAAGAATACTGCCCTCGAAACCGAAATTCTGGAGCGTAAAAGGATCGAGGGGGAACTTGCAGAGATGCAGCGGCGGCTGCTTGACCATGCAGAAAACGAGCGTCTAAATCTGGCCCGCGAACTGCATGATGGCCCGATGCAAGAATTATATGGGTTGATTTTCCAACTCGAAACATTTCCTGCTGATTTTGAGGCAGGTCAGATCAGCCAGAGTATCGCATCGATGAAAGAAAACCTGCTCCAGGTAATTCAATCACTGCGCTCGATCAGTCGCGAGCTTCGCCCTCCTGCCCTGGCGCCTTATGGATTGGAGAAGGCCATCCGGTCGCACGCAGCGGGGCTGATGTCAATCCATCCGGATCTGCACATCGACCTTCACCTCGACTCGGATGGACGCGCGCTGCCTGAAACGGTTCGCATGGCAATGTTTCGAATTTATCAAACAGCCATCAGCAACGTGCTGCGCCATGCCCAGGCTAACCGGGTGACCGTGCGCTTCACTATGGAAGATGAAGTGGTCAGATTAAAGATCCACGACAATGGCCGGGGTTTTGATGTGCCAAAACGCTGGATCACTTTTGCCCGGCAGGGACATATGGGCCTGGTTGGTGCGGCCGAACGCGCCGAGGCTGCCGGGGGGAGTCTGATGGTTAAGTCGGGGAACGGAAAAGGCACAACCATTCAAGTTGTGATACCAAGAGAGCAGCAAACAGGATAATCATCCACTCCCTGGGGTGGGTTCCGTCTCTGGGATGATACTTGCAATCTATTGGTGAGCGGCTTTCACCTGTAAAACCAGCAGTGTCATATCATCAAATTGATCCACAGCGCCCCGGTAGGTAGAAAGTGCCTGGAATACAGCCGTGCAGATCTCTTCAGCATCGCCGCCGGCCTGAGATTGCAGAAGCCTTTGAAGTTCATCGAACCCGGCGAAATGACCGGCCGCATCAAGAACATCCGTCAGGCCATCTGTATAGAGGATCAGCCGGTCTCCTGCTTGTAAATCCATCTGCTCTTCTGTCAGCCGAAATGCATCGCCGTCAACAATCCCCAGGACGATTCCGTCCCCACCAAGTGAAATGATTTGGTCATCTCTTAAGAGCAGCGGGCGCTCATGTCCGGCCCGCGCGTACGTGAGCTGTCCGGTGGATGTCTGCACCACCCCATAGAATACCGATACAAACCCGTCCAATTCACCAAGCTCTTGCAGCAGTCGATTGACGTTCCCAAGCGCATCGCGTGGAGAAAGTGTGCGCCGGGCCTCGGCTAAAAGCAGACTGCGGGTTAGCGACATATATAATGCGGCAGGAAAGCCTTTATCTGACACATCGGCGACCACAATTCCAAAATGCGCCGGATCCAGCTGGATCACATCATAAAAATCACCGCCAACTTGCCGTGCAGGTTCATTGCGCGCTGAGAGCGCGTAACCTGGAATATCGGGGAAGCTGTGCGGGAGCATACTCTGCTGCAGCTGTCGAGCCAGCTCTAGTTCCCGCTCGATACGTTCTTTTTTCACGAGTTCCGCCTGGGCAGCCTCCAGCTCACTGATTTTCGCGCGCAGCTCGTCAACCAATCCGGCGCGTTGGATTGCCAGCGCCGCCTGGTTGGCAAATGTTTGCAGCAGTGCCATTTCTCCCTGGGTAAAGAACTCCTTTTGTGTTGACTGCAAGATCATACTGCCAACCAGTTGATCCTGCGCAAACAGTGGGACGTTTACACCGGTTTTTAATTCTCCCGCCTGTTCGCTCAACGAAGCGCCGGGCATGCGGGTACGGAACCCCGGAGGCCCTTTTGTATAACGTGCGGCACGCATCGAGGCCTGTGCTGCGGAATGTACCCCAAAAACTTCGCGAGATTCCAAATGCCTGCCGGTAATTGCATTGCCCCACCCTCGTTCAGCAAGGATCTCGGCAGTCTCCTGCCCGCTAGCAGCCGATCGGCGCAGATAGAGAACGACCCGATCCGCGCCGCATAATTCGCTTGCTCTACGGCAAATTCGTGCGGCCAGATCGGTCAACTCCGCTGAAGTGATCAACG
>Ga0105092_10002088_pt1 | contig 10688 bp, 22 predicted proteins | sample PPLLak2March2015_FD_87021 | JGI IMG/M metagenome (GOLD analysis project Ga0105092, IMG submission 87021) | Freshwater sediment microbial communities from Prairie Pothole Lake near Jamestown, North Dakota, USA - PPLs Lake P7 Core (1) Depth... | ecosystem: Environmental > Aquatic > Freshwater >...
CTGCGTCGGCAGGCTGTGCTGGGCAAACTCAACGGGCTCGACTTGAGTCGGGTCGAAATCATAATGCGCTTAGATTGAAAGGGAGCATATGACAACTGGGTACTTCGTAACTCAGCCCATCGCCGTTGCTCGGGCACACCGCGCGATCGCGCACATACCAAGTGGTCATTCCGGCCCCTTCAACTGCGTGCGTGCGAGGAACGCCCTAGTCTCAAGCCACCACGGTGCGGCTGAGTCCCACGCCACGTTGCCCACGCCCTTCGGAGACCAAAGAACAACGCCGTCCGCGTACTTGCGTGCGGTCTCAAGCTGCAAGCGCCAGTAGTCCGCAGGGATAGGTTCATTCCCACTCGCGTGATATTGCGGCCAGAGAAAGACGTGGACCGGGGCGTTGTATTTCCGCGCTTCTGTTAGGTTCGCGATCGCATAAGCAACCCAGCCATCGCGATCCGGATAGAAGGTGTACAGGGACGGGTAGATGACATCGACCCTCACGGCGAGTGGATGCAAGGCGTCGTTTTTCGCGCGCCAAGCAGCGAGCGCCGCCTGGTCTTTGCGGATGATCGGATGGTATTCTCGAACTGGAAGCATTCCATAGATGCCGAGTTTCGTCGTCGCCCAAATGCTGCTCGCGGCATCCAGCACGGCTCGGTAGCGCGCCATATTCGCGCTCACTGTCAACGCGTCGTTGAGTGGCCAGTGTTCGATATTGATGCAGGCATATTCGGGCGCAGGGCCTTGCGCTGAAACGAACTGCCTGACGTGCTTGGCATCGGGTTCGGCGCGCTCCGCTGTCGGCCAGAGCGAGCCCGCCTTGAGTAGTCGTAGCGGCTTGATGCCGTACTGCGCAAGATCAGGTTTTCCCCGATCACCCAGCGCGTCGAAGACTGAAAATGCCACGTGTGGCCCCGGTCATTTTGGAAGCGCTCTAAGAGGGTACAAACGGCAGAAAACGAGAAAACCTTGACGAAGCGTAGAGCGGTTAGCAAAAAAATTTAACAGAATGATAGGTTCGAGCTAAATCGTGTTGACAGACACATGCGGATGTAAGACATTTCACATCACGGAGGAGATTTACGGATTTAAGGAGCTACTCGTATGGCAGCAACCACATCGAACGCAAAGGTATATTGGACGGAGAAAGAAACCGCACAAGTCATGACGCGAGCGCGAGAATTGATAGGCGCTAGGGACGGGTTAAGCCCGACCGAGATCATGCGCCGGGCGCAAGGTATTCTTCCGGAGACTCGATGGAAAACCATAGCAAGTGCGAGCGTCAAGCGTTTCATGGGATCGGTGCTGGGGAAGGAGGCAGCGCAAGCTCGGCAAATGGAGCTGCGGAGGGAAGCAAGCAGCGCAGCGGTCACAGTCGTGGGACCAGAACAGCCCGCAGATGAGTACCCACCGATAACGGCGCCACAGCCCGCAGATGAGTACCCACCGATAACGGCGCCCCAGCCTGCCTATGACAGCCTGACAGCCGCGATCACGACCCTCAAGCACGCCATAACCGAGTGTGCGATCACAGCGATTGTGCAGGCCGTGGAAGAAGCCTCGATGCTGATCGAAGCCGGCGACGTAGCGGTCAGAGTACCGCGAAAGAAACGTCAAGTATTGGTAGCTGGGATGCTCGCGGTTCAAGCGCAGGAGGTGCAGCGCGAGTTTGGAGATTGCTTTGAGCTGCGCTTTTGGACCAAGGATGACAGCCCAAGCGTGCTGAAGAGTCTCGCGCGCACGAGTGGGGTATCACTCTGTATGACCGATTTCTTTCCGCACACCCTAGAAGCGATCCTCAAAAACGAGAGCCCAAATTATCGTCGCGTAACAGGCGGGGTTTCCAGCATCAAGCAGGCTCTCACAGAACTGAGGAATGGGCGATGAGCGTAGAAAGCTGGCCGAAGCGGATATGGTTGCAGCATGGGGACAACGATGAGGTCCCTCCTTTCGACGAATGCGCAGAAGTCACGTGGTGCCAGGATCAGATCCATGAGAACGACGTGGGGTATGTGCGAGCGGATAAGAGCCTAAAGCAAACCCACGCTAACGAGCGAATCGGTAGCTGGCTCTCCGCCGCATTGGAGGACCCCAGTGTATGCGAAGAAATGAAAGAGGATGTTCGGTACTGGTTTGAGGTGAACACATGATAAAAGCCACAGCGAATAACGGGGAGGTGCTGCTGTTTGGGCTCTCGGAACTAAACATTCAGAAGCTCAAAGAGGGCAAGCCAATCTTTATCGACACTGGTCAGATGGGCTTTGGCCCGCATATCTACATTTTCTATGGTGATACTGAAATGGCGATGGAAAGGGAACTACGCGAACAAGGTTTGATTACCGAGCAGACAATCTATAGACCGGCCGGACCTTTAACACGGGGGTGAAGATAATGGCGGAACTTAGAATTCTCGATTCGAACGGCGACACAAAGATCATTTGGGATTCCACTAAAGAGGATGAAGTAGAAACGGCGCGGCAAGCGTTCAATCGGCTAAAAAGCAAAGGCTATGCAGCTTTCCGCGTCAAAGCCGCTGGTGGGAAAGGCGAACAGATCCAAGAGTTTGATCCGGACACAGAGAAACTCATCATGGTGGCACCGATCGCAGGAGGGGCGAGTGGACTATAGCCCCAAGCTCAAAGAAGCGATGGTGGAGATCAAGGCCGTACTGGAGAAGCACGACATCGCCGGGTACGTGGTGCTCTACGAAAACCATCTGCAAGAATTCCTGCTGAAAATCGACCCGAGTTGGAGCCTGTGCTTTTTCGAGGAGAAGGATGACAAGGTCGGGATCCGCTTTCGCTCCAAGCTCGCCGATTTCGGCGGAGACAGGGCGGCGCAGAAAAACGCGACCGAAGTAAGCACCGGGATGTTGCGCCACTTCGCCGATGCCTGCCTGCGCGACGCCAGAATCTTCGAGATGGTGCTGAGCATGCTCGCAGAGCATTTCGAGATCACCCACACTGGGGGCAAGCTCCGGCCAGACTGGAAACACTGACATGCCTTGTTACCCCGGATTCGATTGCATCACAAGCACTTCAAGTGCCACAACAGATTGCTGGACCACTTGGACCGCTGATCAGGGTACTGCAGCGAGCACCATGACGTGGTACCACTGGACCAATAGGACAGATTCAGCTGTGTATTATCCCCCCACACGTGAGCCCTCAACATGGACCCCTCAAGATGTAGAGCAAGCGCGAAGTGCCGCGCTGCGGTATGCCGAAGAGCAGGCACGCAGAAGCCAAGAAATCCGAGCCCGAGCTGAAGAGTTGTTGAAACAGCACCTGAGCGAAGACCAGCAGCAACAGTTCGAACGCGATCGAGAGTTCATCGTTGTGGGTAGCCGTGGAACACGCTACAAGATTCGAGAAAATAGAGGGAGTGTGGTTGCCAATATCTCGGTGTTAAAAGACGACGGGAGCGAGGGTCATCGACTCTGTTGCCACCCGCGAGATTGCCTCCCCATCGCTGATGTTATGCTTGCGCAAAAGCTCTGGTTGGAGAGTGATGAACAGCAGTTTCTTCGGGTGGCTAATTATCATGAGCGACAAGCTTAAGATCACTGAGATCTACAGCAGTTTCTTCGGGTGGCTAATTATCATGAGTGAAAAGCTTAAGATCACTGAGCTCTACGCCTACATCGCCGAGAACGAGGAAGGCGAAGGCGTCTGCGGCTTTTGGGATGCCGACATGGATGTATTCCTGCCGATGGTGGGAGCCGATGTCGCGCGTGTCAAAAGCATCCGCGACAAGGCTAAGATAATTAGCCGCGAGACCGGAAAGAAGATCACGCTGTGCCGGTTCAGCATGCGCGAGGAAATCGAAGTGATTGACGAGAGGCACTAGAGCAATGAACTTCAAACTCTCAGCGCCGTGCGGGAACTGCCCGTTTTTGAAGCGTGGAGCGATCGAACTTCACCCTGGGCGCTTAGACGAAATCATCGCCAGCCTGCTCGCCGATGACCACGTTGTATTCCACTGCCACAAGACGACCCAAGACGGCGAGTGGATTGAGGACGAGGATGGGAACGAACACTTTCAGTCTTCGGGCAACGAGAGCCACTGCGCTGGCGCAATGATCTATCTACTGAAAGCGTGCAGCCAGAACATCGCCATGCGCTTGGCCGCCGGCTTCGGGTTAGTGAGCTTCGACGAGCTCATGCAGCATGCAGACAAGGTGATCGATAGGTGAAGACCGACTGGAAAACAGGTGATCGACTCACGTTGATCAGCGAGGGCAAGCATTTCGCGGGGCAAATCGCACTTGCTTCGCCTTGCGGCGGATCGCTGGTGATCGAACTGTTTGATGTGCCAGAAGGCAGCTATCCCTATTTGCCGGTCTTACTCGATGTGCACCGTCAAGTATATCGTGAGCTGATTCATGGTCATCCGATCGAGTTCATTCCTCTGCAATGAACGTAAACGCAAACACGGGGGTGCTAAGACATGATTGAACACCGGATTGAACCAGAGGAAACGAGGCCAAGGCCAAGGCGCGCGCACGGCATCAACACTTGGGCGATTGCAGCGAAAAACTTGGAACAGCACTTTACTGCGGAAATAGGGAAGCCCCTGGAGATCGAGCATCGACGCCAGGGCGAGTGGGCCGTGCATTTCGACCATGAGGTAATTACCCTTATCACCTTCGCCGCAGTACGCGACTATGTGCGCATGTTGAAGCTCAAGCATCAGAAGAGAGGACCAAAAGGGTGGTGATTGAGAATCCCAACGTTTTGACGGACGCCAACGCGCCCAATACGGCAATCGTCTACACCGTGGGTGCTACGCATTACCTATACATCAACGTGAGCAAGGAGGAAGCAGCGCGGCGCTGGGAAGAGACCCGAACAACTCGACATCAGTTTCTGGTGGAACAGGAAGCGAAGCACGAAGTCGTCCGCACTGTGTTCAAGTTCAAAGACGAGATCATGATCTGGGGCAACGCCAAAGACGATCTTGATGACTTCGTGAACTGGCTTTTGCCGAGATGAGCATCACTTGCCCGCGCTGCGGGATGACCTCGCACAACCCCAACGACGAGCGTGAGCGCTACTGCGGCAACTGTCACATGTCCCATTTTGAAATGAAGTTCGTGAAAGCAATCGTTGAGACTCGGGGGGAAGAAAACGGGACGTATATCAAGCTCGAATGCGGGCATGAAGCGTGGATTGCGCTACCGCCGGACCTCGCGGATACCAAGAGGCCACATCTATGCGCGGAGTGCCTACACAAATGGATCGAGGAGCAGCGGGCAAATAACCCATCTCCGGATGAAATCACTATTGTGTCCCAGGAAAAAACAATCCTGCTGGTGGAAGACAATCCAGACGATGAAGAGCTCGCGCTGCGAGCGCTCAAGCGACATCATGTTTCGAACAAGATTGTCGTCGTACGTGACGGTGTCGAAGCTCTCGATTACTTCTACGGCACCGGCGCTTACGCCGGGCGAAATCCGGAGAACACGCCCGCGGTCACCTTGCTCGACCTCAAGCTACCGAAAATAAACGGCATGGAAGTGTTGCAGCGGGTGCGCGCGGACCCGCGAACCCGGCTCGCACCGATCGTAATTTTCACAAGCTCCCGCGAAGAACAGGACATCGCTCAAGGGTACGCGAACGCGTGCAACAGCTATATGGTGAAACCAGTCGACTTTGACAAATTTCTGGAAGCTGTGCGTCAGCTCGGCGTGTACTGGCTGCTGCTGAACGAGCCCCCCCAGCGATGATTAATCCCAAGCAAGTCGAGACCTGGTGGGAAGTGCCGGGGCGCGAGTGCATACTGTACATCGAGCAGCGCCCACCTTACTGCGACCGCGGCCGCTACCTCGTCAAAGTCAGTCCCCATTACGGCACGGATCTGATGCTTGAGTTCGATCGCCAGGATGGTTTCCCACGCTATTATTTCTTCTGGGATACGATGCTGCGCGAGATCGAGGCGTGGATGGAGAAGAGAGGGCAGTTATTGAGCCACCCAATGGGAGAGGGCCATACTACTTGAGCGATCCATCGCACGCAATTGAAAAAGCGCTCCTACCTCATCGGTTACTACATCCTGCAGGGTCACGACCCGATCCCGCTCAAGGACGATCAGACGCTGCAGTGGGCGCGTTGGTTTGAGACCGCAGAGCGACATGTTGCCCAAGACACGGTTGGCGATTTTTGGGTGAGCACCATATTCCTCGGCCTGGATCAAAATTACGCGCTCGTAGGCGAGCCGATCTTGTTCGAGACCATGATTTTTTATGAGCCTGCTCGCCAACTTAGAAAGAAGCTGCGCCAACAAATGCGAAACTGGGGAGAACTCGCCGCAGCACTTCAGGAGTCAAGAAAAGAAGCACCTGCGTTAGATCAAAGCCAATGGCGCTATTCGACCTGGGAGGAAGCGGAGGAAGGACACCGCGCAGTAGTTGAAGCGATTAAGGATTTAGACAAATTGAAAAGCGGAGGGGTGAAGCAGTGAACTCTGAATTGCAAAGCGAAATTAAAAGCTTACTTGCTGGGCCTAAGAAGAAAAAGGAGGCTAATCGTTGTGGAGAGCTGTTAACAATGTTCGAATTTGAAGTGCTTGATACTGAACCCGCCGGAGGTGGATGGTTTGTAAGTCTCGCTTGTCAGCATCAGGTCTGGTCTGCGGTGGAAGTGACACTACAGAAATGGCCATGCACAACTTGCGGGTTGGGTTGGTTGCAGCAAGCCGTGCCACAGCAGCCCAGCGGCGGGATTCGATTGCGCACGCGAGACTTGATCAAGCCACCCTATCAGGTCGAGCTCAATATCCAGGTCGCTCCCGTTTACCGTAGCGGCGGTCCGGTTGTGTGCTGGGATTGGGATTGCGTGAGTGAGCATGTCGGCAATCACGTACTGTGGAGCGATGCGGCATCCCTGCTGCTCGGTTGCAACGAATTCGTTGATAGAGGCATCGAGTGGTGGCTGGAACATGTCCATCCCGACGAGCGCGTGCGGGTGATGCAAGGGGTACATGCGGCGCTCGCGGGGCGAGGTCGGCATTGGAGCGACATGTACCTATTCCGTCGCGTGGACGGCTACTACGCCATCGTGTTGGACGAAGCGCAAATCACGCGCAACAAGAGTGGGACAGCGGTGCGCATGCTTGGCCAGATGCACGAACTAGTACAAAGGCGACACTAAGCCAGAATGGTTGAGAGTACCAAGCTGTAGGAGCGAGCCATAGTTGAAGAAAGCACCAGTTTGCGCGAGCGGGCCACTATTGGAAAAAGCATCACGAAGAGAGAGCGAGCCATGGTTGAAGAAAGCACCAGCCTGTGAGAGCGAGCCATAGTCGAAGAAAGCACCAAAGTCCATGAGCGAGCCATGTGAGCGGGCCACTGAGTGTGAAAGCACCAAAATAGAGGAGCGGGCCATTCGGAAAGAGAGCACTAAGAAGTGAGAGCGAGCCAAAGAGAGACGAGTGAATCATCGAATAGGAGCGGCCATGGGAAAAGAGAGCGCCAAGAAAGGTGAGCGAGCGAGTGACCTGCGGAGAAAGCACCATCCAAGTTGAGCGGGCCACTTGATGTGAGAGCACCATCATCGGGGAGCGAGCCAACGAGTGTGAAAGCACCAAAGAAGGTAGAGCGAGCCACAAGCAGGGACAGCACCACAATAAGTGAGCGGGCCACACTGCGCGAGAGCACCATAGGACACGAGCGGGCCACAGCGAAAGAGAGCGCCAAGGAAAGTGAGCGAGTCACAACTAGGGACAGTACCACAATAGAAGAGCGAGCCATGATCTACGAAAGCCCCCAGGATTGCGGAGCGGGCCACATGATCAGAGAGCGCCAAAAAACATGAGCGGGCCACAGCGAAAGAGAGCGCCAATGCTGTAGAGCGAGCCACATGATAAGAGAGCGCCAAGAAACATGAACGAGCCATAGTTGATGAAAGCACCAAAGTCCATGAGCGAGTCAACAACAGCGAGAGCACCACATTGCATGAGCGAGCCATGATCTACGAAAGACCCAGGACCTCGGAGCGAGCCAACAACCCAGAGAGCACCAAAGTACGTGAGCGAGCCATTGACCGAGAAAAACACCATATACGACGAGCGAGCCATGGTCCGTGATAGCACCATCTGGTTGAAGCGAGCCATTATCGGGGAAAGAACCAAACTGCCTGAGCGTTTTTCTTTTTAGGAAGGTTTATTTTCAGGGAGCATGCCAATGGAATTAGAAGGATTAGAGCGGCTAACCAAGGACTTAAAGGCAGCTGCGAAGTTAATGTCGCCCGCCCAAGCGCGCTTTTTTGTTGATGCGTATTACAGCATCCAAGAGAATCGAAAGCGGGAAGCGAATCAACTGCGCGCTCTTGCCGAAGCGGAACCCAACGAGCCGCACGAGTTAATAGAATGGCTTTGTCGCTACAGCGCTACCATGGAAGCGCAAGTGAAGCGAGCGCTCGACGCCTATTCTGCGGCCCACCCTGTGGGTCAATGGGCGCGCGATATTCATGGCATCGGCCCAGTAATCGCTGCAGGGCTGCTCGCGCATATCGACATCAAGCAGGCTCAGACCGCGGGCCACATCTGGCGCTTCGCCGGACTCGATTCAACTAACGTCTGGCTCGGTAAGGAGGGTGCCGCCGAGGTGGTGCGCGAGCATTGGGTCAAATCCAAATCCCCGGAAGCCAATCTGCGCGCGATCGCTGACATCTTGGGCCGGCGCCCGGATTCTCTGATCGCGCTTGCCCGCGGGCGCGATGAAAAGAAAGTCACTCGTGAATCCGCGACTGCAGCGCTTGCCAAGCGACCATGGAATGCGGGGCTGAAAACTCTCTGCTGGAAGATCGGTGAGAGCTTCGTCAAGGTCTCTGGCGACCCGGAAGCTTTTTATGCGCAGCTCTATGTCAGCCGCAAAGAGCTTGAGACCCGCAATAATGAAAAAGGACAGTATGCTGAGCAGGCCAAGGCCAAGCTCGATCAGTTCAGGATCGGCAAGGGCACCGAGGCTTACAAACACTATTCAGTTGGCAAGCTCCCGCCTGGTCACATCCACGCGCGGGCGAAGCGCTACGCCGTCAAACATTTCCTCGCGGATATGCAGCATGTGTGGTACGAGCATGAGTACGGCGAGCCGCCGCCCAAACCATTCGTTATTGAAAAGCTGGGGCACGTCCACATGCGTGAGATACCGAACCATGTGTGCAAAAAGAAGCCGGCGAAGAAGCGCATCCAAGCAAAGCAGAAATAGCCAAGGAAAGAGACGGTACCACTAAGTGAGAGCGAGCCATGGGACGAGAGGGCACCATAGATAGAGTGCGAGCCACTCGACGGGAGAGCACCATGAAAGTAGAGCGAGCCAGGCTATGGGAGAGCACCAGTGGAGGTGAGCGAGCCATTCCGTGGGACAGTACCAATGAAGGAGGAGCGAGCCAATCCCGCAGAGAGCACCATGCAGTGGGAGCGGGCCATGAGCTGAGAGGGCACCCAGGAAGTGCGAGCGAGCCATCGAATATGACGGTATCATCAGCAACGAGCGGGCCAAAGAAGCCGAGTGAACTATTCCGTCTGAGCGGGCCATGACACAAGAGAGGTCCATAGTTCGGGAGCGGGCCATTACGTACGACGGTACCAAACGATAGGAGCGAGCCAATAGAAGGTGAGTGAACCATTGCGTGGGAGCGGGCCATTCGAGGAGACGGTACCCATGAGGGCTGGAGCGAGCCAGATAGCGAGAGAGCACCAATGTCTCAGAGCGAGCCACTACACAGGAAGGCGCCCATCGACAGCGAGCGAGTCATTGATTGAGAGAGAACCAGATGTGAAGAGCGAGCCACTACACAGGAAGGCACCAAAAGGCTGGAGTGGGCCACTACGCGGGAAGGCACCAAAGTACTGGAGCGAGCCACAGCGAAGCAGGGCGTGGCCAAAGTAGTCGAGAGTACCAAGATGTACGAGCGAGCCATTCGAGCCATTTCCTACGAAGGCACCAAACAGGGAGAGCGAGCCACGAACCGGTGCGAGCACCATAGTGAATGAGCGAGCCACAATTGCAGAATGCACCAGGGAAGGTGGAGCGAGCCACTTGGTATGAGAGCATCAGTGGCCGAGAGCGAGCCACAGAGCATGTGAATGCGCCAAAAGAGAAGAGCGAGCCGTAGCCGTAGAGAGCACCAAACAGAGAGAGCGAGCCACCAGAGATGAGCGGGCCAACAGAAGAGAGCGAGTCAAATGGTTGGACAGCACCATAGATCAGGAGCGAGCCAGAGTGCGCGAGAGCGCCAATGCTGTAGAGCGAGCCAGAGTGCGCGAGAGCGCCAATGCTGTAGAGCGGGCCATACCATGAGAAAGTGCCAATTTACGGGAGCGAGCCATGGCTAGAGAGAGTGCCATGATATTGGAGCGGGCCACGTCCTATGAAAGCGATCAGAACCGGAGAGCGAGCCCACGTCCCATGAAAGCGCCACGAAACTGGAGCGAGCCATAGCCACAGAGAGCATCAAAAAGTGTGAGCGAGCCATGTCTCAGGAAAGCGCCACGAGGGGAAAGCGAGCCAATGTCGTAGAAAGTGCCATCAGCGAGCGAGCCAAGAAGTATGAACGGACCATCGACGAAGAGCGAGCCAGATAGCGAGAGAGCATCACAAAGCTGGAGCGAGTCATACTCCCGGAAAGCACCATCGCAAGTGAGCGAGCCAGACGGGTAGAGAGCATCGTGGAAATAGAGCGAGCCATTCC
>Ga0105092_10002089_pt1 | contig 10688 bp, 12 predicted proteins | sample PPLLak2March2015_FD_87021 | JGI IMG/M metagenome (GOLD analysis project Ga0105092, IMG submission 87021) | Freshwater sediment microbial communities from Prairie Pothole Lake near Jamestown, North Dakota, USA - PPLs Lake P7 Core (1) Depth... | ecosystem: Environmental > Aquatic > Freshwater >...
GAGCCAAAAAACGCATTGACAGGTTTCCCTTCGTCAACCGCTTTGATGAACTCGGCAGCCAATCGGCTTTTATTTTGTTGGCACCATTCCGACCAGTCACCCTCTTGCGTTTCCTGATGGGAAGAATCATTGATTAAAGCTTCGCAGTGTTGGGCAAATCCTTCCGTGTAAAGCTGCCACCAGGCGTCGGAACCAGGCTTTTTCTTATTTTCCAGCCGCAAGTTGTAATGCACGACGTGTCCCAATTCATGCGAGACCAGCCCTGTGATCGATTCAGCATTGCTCCAGCCGCATTCGGCGATGTTTTCCAGTCCGAAAAGAACGGAATATCGATCCCGGAAGGTTGTGACCCATCCGGCGCCGCAGCCAATGCCAACATAAATTACGAAACATGCACTCGTCTTGAAGCCTAAAACCTGCTCTGCTTTTGTAAAAATCACCGGGCAGAGTTTCAACAGGTTTCTTCTTGCTTTCCGCATGGCTGGTAAACGATCGTTCAAATCCGGGAAGATTCTTTCACGAGCAATATCTTTCCAGTCAAGATTTTGTTCAGAGTAATCCGCGATTTGTTTTTCAAGCAGCTCCGGCCAATCTGACATATATTCATTTGCCCAAAGTTCGATTTGGTCGTCAATTGGCTTATTTTGAGCCTTCGCCCAATATGCCTGAAAAGCAGGAAATGCATCAATTACTTCGAAAGAATCCATTGTTTACTTCTTTTCCTTCATAATGGAGGGCAAACCAAAATCCATTCAATGGGATCAACTCGCGGCTGCGCGTGAAGCAGGTGTCAATCCGCAGTCAAAACCTTTGAACCACAGAGACACTGAGATTTAAAAAGCTCCGTGACTCCGTGGTTAGTTACCTCCAGTCCTTCAGGATTTCTTTCGCTGCCAGCATTCCCGCCGCGCCCATGACTCCTCCCCCAGGGTGCGCGCCACTCGCGCCGAAGTAGTAGCCTTTGAGCGGGGTACGGAAGTCTGCCCATCCCGGCACAGGGCGCAGGAAAAAGATCTGGTGCAGCAGCAGTTCGCCGTGGAAGATGTTGCCGCCGGTGATGCCCGCGATGGCTTCGATGTCCTTCGGCGTGATGACCTGCATACCCACGATCGCCTTGCGGATGTTCGGCGCGTACTGCTCGATGGTTGCGATGACCGCTTCACTGAGCTGGTCACGTTTGGCATCATCCCAGCCGCCTTCGATGTCGTACGGCGCGTACTGCACGAAACATGACATCACGTGTTGCCCGGGCGGCGCCATGTCGGGGTCGATCATGGAGGGGAAGATCATGTCGATGTACGGGCGCTTTGAGATCTGCCCGTACTTGGCGTCGTCGTAGGCGCGCTCGATGTAGTCGATGCTCGGGCTGATGGATACCGCGCCACGCTGAACGGCGGGTTCGTTCGGCAACGCCGTGAACTGCGGCAGTTCGCTCAGCGCAATATTGACCTTGCCCGACGAGCCGCGCACCCGGAAATTCTGGATCGAGGTAACGAATTCATCAGGAAAATGTTTTGGCTCGACAAACTGCAGGAATGTGCGCTTCGGGTCCGCGGCAGACATCACAACCCTCGAATCGAGTTCATCGCCGTTCTCGAGGACGACGCCGACGGCGCGTCCGCCCTTGACCTTGACTTGCTGCACGCTTGCGTTGACGCGGATCTCGACCCCCAGCGACTCTGCCGCGCTGGTGATGGCGCCGCTGACTCCGCCCGAGCCGCCTTTGGCAAAGCCCCAGGCGCGGAACGCACCATCGATCTCGCCCATGTAGTGATGCAGCAGCACGTACGCCGTCCCGGGCGAGCGCGGGCCGAGGAACGTGCCGATGATCCCACTGGCGGCTTTCGTGCCTTTCAACGCGTCGGTCTCGAACCACTCTTCGAGCAGGTCCGCTGACGATTGCGTGGCAAGTTTGGCGATCGTGTACAGTTCTTTTTCAGAAAGGCTTCTTGCATATTGCCCGACTTTTAGCAAGCCCAGTAAGTCACGAGGGGATAGGGAAGAGGGGTCAGGGGGAATGAGGCTGAGGAGGGGTTTGATCGCCTTCGCAGCGCGTGCCATCACACGGGCATATTCGTCGTAAGCTTCCGCGTCCTTCGGCGAGTGACGATAGATCTCGCGGCGCGTCAGGTCGTGGTCGTCCCACGCCGCAAGATAATCCCCGTTTTCCATGGGTGTGAACGTGCTGGGCAGCGGCAGGATCTTCAATCCATGCTTCGGCAACTCCAAATCACGGATGATCTCCGGGCGCAGGAGGCTCACCACGTACGAGAACTCGGTGAACTTGTACCCGGGGAAGATCTCCTCCGTCACCGCCGCCCCGCCGACGATGTGCCGGCGTTCGAGGACGACGACCCTTTTGCCCGCCCGCGCCAGATATGCCGCGGCGACAAGCCCGTTATGACCGCCGCCGATGATGATTGCATCGTACTGATTGGATGTCATGAATGATTCCTTCGGACCCATCTACTTATCAATGAGATAAAGGTACAGATTACTAACAGTGATCTCCAAACCGGTATCGCTTTCAAACGTTTCATCTCCCATCATTGCTGAATCCAAAGTAAAGAATTCTGCACCGTTTTGGAGATATACATCAATCATTGTTCTCCCATCACCAAAATCAATAATGTTGTGGACCCTTCCCAGCAGGTGAACACCATTTTCATCCTGCCATATGCCTGATTGAGCGTCATCAAAGTCATCGATTATTTTCCAGTTTAGAATTCCGTCATAACCGATCTCAGCCAGGTAGGACTTCCCCACAAGGATGTTTTCCGCCTTTTGGTCAGGGATCGTCACGGTTAATGGATTGTTTTCATGGTTTACCCTGGCCAGTATCTTTTCGGACGTTGCTTCCAGTATCTCAACAATTTGAAATGTCATCACTTCATCCTTGTAACCAGAGACGATCCATCATTCGCTACTCTCTTATTTCTTCTTCCACTCCGGCTCATTCAACAGCTTCGTCACAAAATAACCTTTCACTTCCTGGCCTTTTGGATATGTCGTTGCGGGGCAGAGACCAAAACCAAGAGCCTTCCACATCGGGATCGCTTCCGTCTTATCCAGGGAGCTCCAGGAGCGCACCTGGTAAGCTCCCTTTTGCTTTGCCCGTTCCAGCGACATATCGATCAACCGCGCCGCAATCCCTCTGCGACGAAAATCTTTATGCACTTCAAGAATGTCAATGTAACCTTCACACGTTTCAGGCAGGGGTGGCGGCAATACTTTCCAATACGCTGAGATCAAGCCGACAGGCTGATCCGCTTGCATGGCAAGGATCGAAAAGCCATCTTCCAGATGCATATAACGGGCAGCTTTCTCACCCCACTCCTCCGCGACACGTTTTTTCATTTTTTCATCGGCGTCTACGAATTCGATCATGCCACACTCCACACTGCTTACTGCTTACTGAATACTGCTTACTGAATACTGAACACTGAATACTGAACACTGAATACTGAACACCGATTCACTTCTTCTTCCACTCCGGTTCGTAAAACGGAAGTTTCACTACCTTCGCCGAGGCGTGCTGGCGATGATGCTCCACCGTAATTTCCATTCTCACATTCGTTCCCATCTCATAGTACGGCTTCTGCAAATGAGCAAGTGCAATGTACTTCTTCAACAGTGGTGACCACGTTGACGTGGACGCGTATCCTACCTGCACATTTCCAACCAGAACAGGCAAACTTCCACGTATCGCCATACCGGGGATTTGCGGCGGCAAGCCAACCTCTTTGAACAAGCGCTCCATCCCATCCCAATCGACTTCCAGCCCCATCAACTTCCAGGCGGAGCCTTCGCGTTTCTCACGTTCCAGGGCGCGGCGCCCGACGAAGTAACCCGGCTTATCGAGTGCAACGGTCCAGTCGAGGCCCAGCTCGAATGGCGACGACTTCTGCGGCTCGATCCAGGCGTGGCTCGCGGAGGTGTAATCCACCTCGAGCATGAACAGACCCGCTTCGACGCGTGCCATGTCCATGGCGAGGATGCCCACAGGGGTGATCCCGTAATCGGCGCCCGCCTTCATCAACAGATCCCAGATTTTGAGCGCGTCCTTCGCATCCATCCAGATCTCGTAGCCGAGGTCGCCCGTGTAGCCTGTGCGCGAGATCGTGACGGGGATCCCATCCAGCTTGTTTTGCATCAGACGGAAATATTTCAGCCCGTCAACCGGGTCACTGCTCACATGGTTCAGGACCGCCCTCGAGTTGGGTCCCTGCAAACTGAGCGCCGCCACACTGTCAGTGACTTCGCTGATCGCGACATCCAGGCTGACCGCGTTCATCGAGAGCCAGCGCAGATTCGGCTCCGCGGACGTGAGCCGGTATGTGGCTTCGTCCAGCCGTGAGACCGTGCCGTCATCGATCAGCTTGCCTTCGTCATCGCACCAGCCCGTGTAGTAGACCTGGCCCACTTTCAGTTTGTCCATGTCGCGGGTAACGACACGGTTCAGGAGGCGCGAGGCGTCCCTGCCTGTAATGATGTACTTCATCAACGGCGTGACGTCGATCAGTGCCGCCGAGTTTCGGATCGCCCAATACTCGCGGTCGAGTGTCAGTTCATAGGAGCCCGCAACGAAATACCCCGCCCAGCGCCGCCAGTTCTGCGGCAGGCAGAGTTTGGAAGTCCGTTCGTGGAAAGGGGTGGTCTTGAGTTGGAACATAAAAGCTTCCTTTTGAACCGCGAAGCACGCCAGGAGCGCAAAGAAAGCCTTCTAAATCTTCGCGTTCTTAGCGCTCTTCGCGGTTAAATCTTTCTATTCAAATACTCCGCCGGCGCGAAGAAGACCAGCACCGTTAACTGTTCCTCCATTGAGGAGATCCTGTGTTTCACATTCTTCGCCCGATCAATTGAGTTTCTGCCTGAAGATTTCATACTCGCTTTCCTTGCCTTCCGTGGCTGACCAGCGTTTGACTTCCTTTAAATCCACATTTTGATTTTTAGCAATCAGAACAGCTTGAGCCAATCCTTGCTGGTCCTTCCAAAAATAATACGCACATAACCTGTCTTTCACGCAATCTGTTACGGAGATAACTCGTAGTGTTCCCGTTGACAGTTCAAACTCACTAATTTCTTTTACTGGCTCCTCTCCAACAGAAAGCGGGCCATCAGGGAATTCAACAAAGAAATTCGTTTGGGAGTTTACGAAGTAGCGTCCCTTTTCATGAAAATCGATCTTCTCCATCGCAGCTTTGATTTTGCTTCGTTTGGAAAAGCTGGTGTTGATCAAATCCAGGTCTTTTGAAACATATTTGTTACTGCTGTAAAACGAGACTGCACTTCCGCCCGAAAGTACAACCTTAATTCCCTCTTTTTGCAAAGCATCCTGAATGTACGCCGCAAGTTCAGCCTGGCTCATATTCCTGATTTGCTTCACAAAGCCTTCCCCCTTGCCCGTGGTCTGCGCCTGTTCATTTTTAGTTCTTCCTGCTCTTCTTCAGAATAAAAGGAAAGCGCTTTTTCCAACAGGCTTTTTAACTCATTCAGAAATGGATAGCGCGGATTAAAAACATAGGGACGGGTCCGTCCAACCGCCCGGCTGACCAGTACTCCGCTTTTCTCAAATTTATCCAGTTGCATTTGGATGGACTTTAAATCAGTGTTATAAAAACCGGCAATCTCGCGGGCATACCCCTCCTCACGCGCAAAGATATAGATCAGCACTCTTTCCGCATTTTTCGAGCCAAGAAGCGATTCGATCATAGCAACCTCTTTGACGGAAAATCCCCGTCAAATGACGTATTTTTTCCGTCATTATATCATTGCTGGGTAGACGGGATAAAGTCCGACCCTACTCATTCGAATACTCCGCTGGCGCAAAGAAGACCAGTATCCTCAGCTCTTCCTCGATGGAATGAAATTTGTGTTCCACATTCTTCGCCACATAGATAATCGACCCGGCTTGCACAGCACGGTCTTCATCCCCCACTTTGATTTTTGCTTTGCCGCTCAGCACGTAATAGACCTCATCCTCCGTATGCGGCGATTGCGGGTCCGTGCCGCCCGCCGGGAGAGCATAGAGTCCCATGCTGAGATCAGGGACGTTGAGGAATTCCAGATAAAGTTTGTTGGCTGCTTCTCGTTGGGAAATAAGTTGGGTAAGTTCAAAGGCTTGCATAAAATTCTCCAGTAACAGTAGAGGGACACATCGGAAACAGGGTGCCATACACACATTTCATCCCGCTGTGTCCCTATAATGATAAGGGGTGGTTCTATGGCTTCACTCTTTTATGTCTACAGTCTGCGTAACACAGCTGCCTTTCAGGTTTTTTTCGGTGCAGATCATGATGACTGCCCGCATTTTTTCGCTGCGCCCTTTCCACTTGAACGGCGCACTGGCTGCGTAGCCGGTCCCTCCGGGATCGAGCGGAGCAATATTCTTGGCAAGGACACAACCGACTCTCAGATCGAACGCGTTGAGCACTTGCTCCACCGATTTGCCGGTCTTTTGATTGGTTACCTTGATGTAGACAGAACGGAATGGCGCACTGCCAACATTCTCGACAGTGAAAAGGGCAAAATCCTCCCCCTCGCAAGCGTCGAATTTTTTGAATTTGACTTCGAAATAGGGAGCTGCCGTCGGTGAAGACGGAGGCGTGAATCTTGGCAAAGCCGTCGTCTCTCCGGTAACCTCGATATTCTGTGCCAGTAGATAGCATTGCTCTTCGGGCTTTTCCGGGTTTTTGACAAACAAGTAACTGCTCCCCAGGTCTTTGGCGACGATTTCGAGCATCTGCCCAACCTGGTAGGTAGCCACCAGCGTGTAAAGTCCGCCCGGACCAACGCGGCAATTTGACTCGCGCACCACCTCTGCCATAGGTGGTTCCGGGGTGACGGTCGCGCCAGGTTTCGGGGTCAGCGTTTCGGTAGCCGTCGCAGCCGGGGTGTCGGTCGGAACGACTTCCGTCGTCGGGACCTGCGTGGCTGTCGCTTCGATGACCGCGATAGGGGCTGCTGTAGCTTGCTCTGCCGATGGTGGGACCTCGGGAGTTGCATTCCTACCGGGCATGTTGCAGGCAGAAAGAATTAACGCCAGGATTGTCAGGAAAACAGGAAGTTGGAAAAGGGCTTTGTGCATGTTTCCTCCGCAATGATCCAGTTGGGATGCAGGCGTTCGATGGACTTCACTGTGCGGCGCCCTGCAACACTCGCAACGATGTTCGCTAAATCACTTATAAGTTTACTTGCGTTGACCCGAAACAGAAAGGACTGGCTTTTGCCAGTCCTTCAAAATCAACTCCAATTGCCCTGCTCAGACACTGGAATTGGCTCTGCATTCTCCCAGCCATTCCTGCGCAGATATTGTTCGAGCGTGAGTAAGCCCGGATGAAGCTTGCGCAGTGCGGGAATATCCGCCTCATAGCCTTCGCCGTTGAAGAAGTTGAACATGGCAGCCATCTCTTCTCCCGAAGCGGCGCCCACACCTCCTGGTTCACCGAGTTTCACAGGTCTGCCGACCACTTTCGTAAAGGTTTCCGCAACCTGGGATTCAGTCAGCTCATCACCGGACAACTCGATGGTTTTACCCAGGTATTGTTCCGGATTCGCAAAGACCAGCGCCGCAAACATACCGACATCTTCCACAGCAATCATTTGCATTTCCTTTTCAGGGCGCAGACCCATGCCTGTGAAAATCCCATTCAGGATCTGTGCCCGGCTCCACTTATAGTTCTCCATGAAGTATGCAGGCCGCAGAACCGTATAAGGTAGCTCGAGCGAGTGAAGGTACTGCTCGATGATCCATTTGCTTTGGAAGTGTTTCTGGCCCATACCACGCTGGGCTGCGCCGACGGAGGAATACACAAAATGCTGAACGCCTGCCGCTTTGGCGGCATCAGCTGCATTTTTTCCTTGGACGATCTCGCCTTCGAAACCGACATTCGGCAGCCAGAAGTTTTGCACGCTAAAAACCCCATAGGCACCTTCGAACGCAGCATCCAGCTGGGCGCGATCATCCATGTCGCCTGCTGCCAATTCGGCGCCGAGGGAAGCCAGTTCCTGCGCGGCGGGCTTGTTGACATCCCGCGTGAGAGCCCGTACCTTCCAGCCCTCTGCCAGGAGTTTTCTTGCAGTGGCGCCGCCCTGTTGACCGGTTGCACCTGTAACAGCGATCAGTTTGCCGTTCATATTTGTTTTCCTTTCAACCATTAAATTTGAGCGATCCTATGACTTGCCTGTGCCCAGTTTCTTACACAACGTTCCCAGAGTTTCCTGTTCCCTGGCAGAGAGGACGCTGAACTCCTCGACCAGCGCCGCAACATGACCCGGAAGTATTGCCTCGATCTTGCTCGAGCCGGCCTCCGTCAAATGGACGTGGATCACCCTGCGGTCCTCTGCGTCGCGTTCCCGGCAGACCAGTCCATCGCGTTCGAGGTTGTCGATCACGGTGGTCAGATTGCTTCCGCTTTTTAGAACCTTGGAACTGATCTCGCCCTGGGTCATCGAGCCGAGGTGAAATAAGGCTTCCAATACGGCAAACTGGGAGAAGGTCAGGTCGCCGATCGTATTCCGTTCAGCCAGCCGGGCGGATAACGAATCCACGCTGCGTTTCAGTTTTATGAATGTGTTCAGGACGCGCTTCTCGGCGCGGGAGCCGCTGTAATGGGTGGGCATAGCAAACCTCTTTTGACGTCAAATAGTTCGATGTCGAAATAATAGCGCGTGCCAATGGAGTTGTCAATCGATTTCCCCTGGTCTTAAGACTAGTTCCCACCTGCTCTTAAAGCCGGATGCATCTTATTTCAAATAATTTGATAGAAAATCCAGGATGGTCTGATTGATCTCAGCCAGGGTGGGCGTCGCCGACCCGTCAGGCGCGGTCATGGCATGCCGCCCGTTCCTGACGATCACAAATTGTGCAGGCACGTTCGCTTGTGCCAGGCGGTCATACATGAGTTGCGACTGCTCAAAAGGCACCACCTCATCCTGGTCACCATGGATCAGCAGGAAAGGTGGATCGTCCGCCGTTACATAGGTGATCGGGCTTGCCCCTGCAAAGTCAACCTGACCCCTCCCCACATGTCGCAGTAATTCCATATCCGCGTTCGGGAAGCTGCGCCTCAGGTCTGTGGGAGGCGCCATGGCAATGACGGCCTGCACGCGGCTCGACTGATCGAGATATTCCCCCACGTCGAACCCTGCACCCTCATCGGCGGTTCCAAGCAGCGCCGCCAGGTGTGCACCCGCGCTGGCCCCGCTGGCTCCAATGCGATTGGGATCCAGGTTGTATTCGCCGGCATTCGCCCGCAGGAAACGGATGGCGCACTTGATGTCTTCGATCATGTCGGGGAATTTCGCGGCCGGATACAAACGATAATTGATGGAAACAACCAGATAGCCCTCTGCAGTCAGCCCGCGCGCAAGAGCCGCAGCTTCAGACTTGTCGCCGCGCATCCACGCTCCCCCATGGACGTACGCCAGAACGGGCCAGGGTCCGCCTGCCTCCGGGAAATAGACATCCATTTTCTGAGGCAGATTATCAGGAGTGCAATAAGTCACGTCGATCAACGTCTCGCCGTACCTCTGAAAAGGGATGGGCGAGGGAGTGGATGTACTGGTCGGTTGTGGAGTTGATGTAGGTGTCGGCGTCGGTATTGTTTGTCCAAGCGAACAGGATAAAGAAAGAAGAGTCAAGGCTGCCACCAGTAAAAAGATCCTGGTATTTACAAAAAGGGTCTTAATCGCTTACTCCTTGCGGACAGGGTTCTTCAGTTCTCCCAAGCCTTCGATCTCGACAGTCACTTCATCGCCATTCTTTAGTTCACCAACACCCGAAGGAGTTCCTGTAAATAGCAGGTCGCCCGGCTCGAGGGTCATCACGGACGAAACATAAGCGATCAGGGTGGGGACGTTGAACACCATGTCACGCGTGGACGCCATTTGCCTCATCTGACCGTTTACCCGGACGGTCAGGACCGCATCGGCGGGATCGAACTCGGTATCGATCCAGGGCCCAAAGATACAGAACGTGTCGAAACCTTTGGCGCGCGTCCACTGGTCGTCCGTCCTTTGCAGGTCGCGTGCCGTGACATCGTTACCGATGGTGTATCCAAGGATATGTTTCTTTGCATTCTCTGCCGTAATGTTACGCCCGCGCTTACCGATCACAACGACCAACTCGCCTTCGTGTTCCACCTGCGAAGACTGCTGCGGCAGAAGGATCGCTTCGCCGTTCGAGATGATCGAGGAAGGCGGCTTCAAAAAGAAGAGCGGAACCTTCGGGACTTCATTCCCCAGTTCCTTGGCATGTTCGATGTAGTTGCGCCCCACGCAGATGATCTTGCTCGGCTCGGAAGGGGCAAGCAGCCTCACGTCCGCCAGCGGCGTTTCCGCCTCCTTGCGGCGATAGCGTCCGAAGACATTCCCGCCGATCTCGCCGACCTTGTCGCCCAGTAGCCAGCCATACCTGGTTTTTTTGCTGTCCCCTGTTTCGTAACGAACAACGCGCATGTTGCCTCCGTGGTAATACCTGAGAGAGTGTTGCTTAAGTCATCATCTACCGCGGATAAACGCGGATGAACACTGACTTTTGGATGAACTCGGGTTGAGAGTTACTCCAATCCATTTTATCTGTGTTCACACCGCATGATTTGCTGCAGCAAATCACGTTCGGTGCAAGTGTCCGTGGTTAAACACGAATTTTCAAACACTCTCTAGGCAAGATTCAGTGATTAATCGCA
>Ga0105092_10002090_pt1 | contig 10685 bp, 6 predicted proteins | sample PPLLak2March2015_FD_87021 | JGI IMG/M metagenome (GOLD analysis project Ga0105092, IMG submission 87021) | Freshwater sediment microbial communities from Prairie Pothole Lake near Jamestown, North Dakota, USA - PPLs Lake P7 Core (1) Depth... | ecosystem: Environmental > Aquatic > Freshwater >...
ACCATTATCAGCAATAATGTTCTTCGCGTGGCTGTCGGCAAAAGTCCCCTTCGGTGGTTCGGTACCGATAAAGGGGTAACCGCTTTCAATAATGACAAATGGCTAACCCCTGCCTATGAGGAATTATATCCCGAGGCCATGTTCCAGGATTTTCCCATTACTTCCATGGCCACAAGTCTATCTGGCGACTCACTTTTTGTGGGCACAGACGGTGCCGGTGTCTCAAGAGTATATCGGGATGAAGCAGACGGCATATCAGGTGCATCGGCCTTAGCTCAGTGGGGGCCGATTTTGTTGCCCTCTGATAAAATTTACAGCATTTGTATCACCCCTGATGGCAAACAATGGTTCGGTACGGATTTGGGTGCAGCACTGCACACCGGAAATAATGCACTTGAGAACTGGACTGTCTATAATACTGAAAACGGTCTTGTCAACAACTTTGTGCAGGCGATCACCACGGATGACAAAGGACGCGTATGGTTTGGAACCAAGGAAGGTGTATCCGTTTTTGACGGAACGGATTGGAAAAGCTATACAAAAGATGACGGCCTGAACAGCAACAATGTACAATGTATTGCAGTTGACAGGCAGGGCTTAATATGGCTGGGAACCGATGACGGTGTAAACAGTTTTTATAACGGAGAATTCAAAGGCTACCGGTAATCCCGGATATTCATTTCGGAATCAATCATTTAAATTTCAAAATTATGAATACACTTACAAGAAGGCAATTCCTTGGTAAAAGTGCTATGGGCATAAGTTTGGCTGCTGTTGCAGCTCAAACGCCATTTAACCTCAGCGCAAATACACATTCGGGAACCGTAAAAATGCCCATTGGATTTCAGGTATGGACTGTAAAGGACATGCTGGTGAAGGATTTTCCCGGAACCCTTAAGATGATGGGAGGACTTGGATATAAAAGCCTTGAAATGTGTTCGCCTCCCGGTTACGAAGGTTCCGGTTTCGGACCGCTCATGAAGTATTCGGGAAAGGAAACACGCAGGATCATTGAGGATGCCGGACTTATCTGTGAGAGCTCACATTATGGAATGGATGAACTAAGGAATCACCTGGATGAACGCATTGAATTTGCCGTGGAAGCAGGACGTAAGCAAATGATCATGTCCAGTTTTGGCTTGCCGGAAAAAGCCACCCTGAGCGATTGGCTCAAGGCAGCGGATGAACTGAACAAAATGGGAGTAAAAACCAGGAAAGCCGGTATTCAGATGGGGTTTCACAACCACCACGGGGAGTTTGATAAGATTGACGGGAAATTAATTTATGATGCCCTGTTAAAAGAATTCGATCCGGAATATGTTAAAATGCAGTTCCAGGTTGCGGTCATCAGTATCGGTTACAAGGCTTCCGATTATTTCAAGGCATATCCGGGTAGGTTCATATCCGCCCACCTGGCCGACTGGTCTTCTTCCCTGAAAACAGAAGTACCTGTGGGTAAGGGAGTTGTGGACTGGAAGGAATTTTTTGCCACATCAGACAAGGGGGGTATTAAAAATATCTTTGTAGAAATGGGAATGGACACATTTAAGGAAAGTGCAAGCTATTTAAAAAACCTCTAAAAATTAACCTTACCCAAAATGAAAGCATTTTCAACGATACTGTTCTTCATTTTACTCATTACAGGTACTTCATTTTCCCAGAAGAAGATCTGGGATGAAACGGAAGCCCAAAAAGCAGCCAGGCTGGCATGGTGGACTGATGCAAGGTTTGGCATGTTCATCCATTGGGGATTATATGCCCAGCCGGCCAGGCATGAATGGGTGAAAAAAATTGAAAGGATGAATAATGAGGAATACCAGAAGTATTTTGAGGTATTCAATCCTGACCTGTTCAATCCGGTGGAATGGGCAAAAAAGGCAAAGGCTGCCGGAATGAAGTATGCCGTGATCACCTCAAAGCATCATGAGGGATTCAACATGTTCGATTCAAAGTTCACGGATTATAAAGTCACCAATACCCCCTACGGAAAGGATATTATTAAGCTATGGGTGGATGCATTCCGGGCTGAGGGTCTCGGAATAGGATTTTATTATTCATTGATCGACTGGCATCATCCGGAATATACAATTGACCGTAACCATCCCCAAAGCGCGAACACAAAAGAAGAGTATGACAACCTGAACAAGGACAGGGACATGAAGGTTTACCAGGAATACCTTAAAAATCAGGTTCGTGAGATTTTGACAAATTACGGAAAGATTGATATCCTGTGGCTTGACTTTTCATTTCCGGGAGAATTCGGCAAGGGACACAATGACTGGAATTCAGTTGAATTGATGAAAATGGTACGACAACTTCAGCCTGCTATAATTGTCAATGACCGGGCTGATCTGAAGGATTATTCAGGAGGATGGGATTTTACCACCCCGGAGCAGGTCAAATTGGAGAAATGGCCGGAGGAAAACGGGGTTAAGATACCGTGGGAAACCTGCCAGACCTTTTCAGGTTCGTGGGGATATTACCGGGATGAGCATACATGGAAAGACCTAAAGCAATTGCTGGTTCTTCTGATCGAAACCGTAAGCAAAGGGGGCAATCTGCTGTTAAACGTGGGCCCTACGGCCAGGGGAACGTTTGATTACCGGGCCGACATGGCCCTGTCAGGTATCGGGGAATGGATGGAGTCAAATTCCAGGTCAATTTACGGATGTACACAGGCGCCCAAAGAATTCACAGCTCCGGCCAACACCTTGCTGACATATAACCCCAAAGCAGGCAGACTGTATATGCATTTGCTGGATTATCCCATGCAAACGCTTGTGCTTAAAGGTTTTGGAGATAAGGTAAAATATGCACAGTTTCTGCATGATGCGTCAGAAATAAAGCAATCCCGATCCGAAAGCGATATCAATCTGAGTTTGCCCGTAAATAAACCCACAGTTGAAATTCCCGTGATTGAACTATTTCTCAGATGAATTACCTGAGCTTATTCCGGAGGTACTTCTATTCATCATGATGGTTATGGCCGGCACCAGAAAAAGTTTCTATATACACGGAACCAGGGAGGATGAACAGGACCGGCTGGCCCGGTTAAATGAACTGACCAACGAATCCTTCATTGATTTTACGGAGGTGAGGGATACGGATACCATTCTCGAGCTTGGCAGCGGACTTGGTATCCTTGCCGGAAAGATATCCGAAAAGCTCACCACCGGCAAAGTCACAGGCATTGAAATATCAGCTGACCAGATTGCCAAATGTCCGAAGGAGACAAAAAAACTTTCATTTATCCGGGGTGATGTCTGCGACCTGCCTTTTGATCAGGATAGCTTTGATACCGTATATTGCAGGTATATCCTTGAACATGTCGAAAGTCCTGTCCGTGCATTGCATGAGGCCAGGAGGGTTTTGAAACCGGGCGGAAGGATATTCATCCAGGAAAATTCCATATTATTGCTTGAATTTTATCCGGACTGTCCGCATTTCAGACTGGTCTGGAAGGCATTTGCGGCATACCAGTCAACATTAGGCGGGGATGCCATGATCGGAATCAAACTGTATGCCTTGTTAAATCAGGCAGGATTTGAAAAGCCCGAACTGAGCATGGCACCGGAGCTTCATTATCCCGAAAGCGGAACCTTCGGTCCGTGGATCGATAACCTGATTGGCAATATCAGAAGCGCCAAGGATCAGCTGATCACAGAAAATTATATCACACAGCGTCAATATTCAGCAGCAGAAGAGGAACTTGAAGAACTGAAGAATAACAAAACAGCCAGTTCTTATTTCTACTGGAACCGGGCCAAAGCCCTGAAGCCGGTTTGACAAACCCTGTTATTCGTACTTCAGCGAATCCACAGGATTCATATGTGCCGTGCGCAAGGCCTGGTAACTGATGGTCAGAACGGTCACGATAAAGGCCATCAGCACTGCAAGAATAAAAACAAGCACGCCCAATGAGGTGCGGTAGGCAAAATTATTCAGCCAGTCCCTTGCGATTAAATATCCCAAAGGCAGTGCGATCATGCTGGCGATCATTACCCAGGAGGCAAATTGCCTTGAAAGAAGGAGCAGGATATTTGTTACGCCAGCTCCATGGGTTTTGCGAATTCCTATTTCCTTGGTTCGCTGTTCGATCATGAAATTCGAAAGGCCGAATAACCCGAGAGAAGCAATAAATACGGCCAGCACAGCAAAAATCCAGAATAAGGTCCCCATTCGCTTTTCACTTTGGTACTGGGACTCAAACATCTCATCCAAAAATGACAATGTAAAAATATGATTGATATCGAATTGCTTCCATGTTTTTTCTATGAATGCAAGGGTTTCCGGAATTTTATCCGGAACTATCCGGATCAGGGCATAGTTAAAGAAACCTTCCCGGCCGAGCAGAATGATCAGGGGCTCAATGGACTGCTGTAAGGAATGGATATTGTAATCCTTCACAACCCCGATAATTTTGCCCCTTGAATTTACATATACATCACCGTAATATGTGATTGTCTTGTCCACAGGGGTATCCCAGTTATATAACCTGGCTGCGGCTTCGTTGATCACAAAGGAGGATGTCGTATCTCCCCTGAAGTCGTCGGAAAATACCCTCCCGTCAGCTGTTTTTATTTCAAGTACGTTAAAATAATCAGAAGTTACGAAGGTTTCCGCGACCAGTTTGTCCTCGTTCCCTTCCCCGAATGAGATCGAATTCTGGTTGAACTGCCCTCCGGGGATACTGGATGTAGCGGCCACATTTACTATTCCGGGATGGGATAGCAATGTCGAACGTATCACATCATACTGGGTGCGCACCTGAAAATCTTTCATGGGAACCACAACAACCAATTGCTGGTTGAATCCGAGATCTCGGTTCTGAAGATAGGATATCTGACTGTAAATGACCAGAGTACAAATTATCAGCAGAATTGAGATAACAAACTGGAAAATTACCAGGAATTTCCGGATGGTCAGCTGAGATTTACCCGTTCTTACGTGTCCCTTTAATACTTCATACGGGATGAAGGACGACAGGAAAAGAGCCGGATAACTACCGGAAATCAGGCCGGTAAGGAACAGTCCTGCAATAAGTTTCCAGATTTCGCGCGGTTCCAACAATACATTCAGTGATAATTCCTTTCCGACGAAACTGTTGAACGCCGGCATAAGCGCGTCGACCAGCAATATGGCAATAATCGATGCTATCAGGGTCAATACCATGGATTCTGTCAGATACTGGACAACAAGCTGCTTACGATGGACCCCGATGGCTTTCCTTATGCCCACTTCTTTGGCGCGTTTCAGGGAACGGGCGGTGGAAAGATTCATGAAATTGACACAGGCAACGATCAGGATCAGCAGTGCGGCCGTAATGAATATATACACGTACAGTATATTCCCGTTGGTTCCCAGTTCCCACATAATATTCGAACGGAGATGGATATCCTCCATCGGTTGTACGACAAACCGGAAGCGGCCGTCCTTCAATTTTTGCCTGTCCTTTTCATTAATCGGGATAAAATTCTGAACCAGTATCCAGTCGTTCAGCTTTTTTTCCAGCAGTTCCGGATCCGCACCTTCCCTGAGCAAAACGTAATTGTAATGTCCGAAATCAAACCAGGTATAGTACGGACTCAATTCCCCGTTGTTTGCCTGCCTGTCAAGCTGTTTCATGGTTATATAGGAAATCAGAAAGTCGAATGTGAAATGTGAGTTTTTGGGAATATTTTCAATAACACCGTTCACTGTGATTGTGAACCTGTCGTTTATCTTAAGCGATTTCCCCATGGCATTGTCAACTGTTCCGAAATATCTCAAAGCCATATCCCTTGTCAGGATCACATTCATTGGTTCTTTTAATGCTGAATTGCGATCCCCCGCAAGAAAAGGAAAATCGAAGATCCGGAAAAAGGTGGTATCAGCCGTGAAGAATCCTTTTTCATCATTGAGGATATCCTCATATTTAACGGAGAATTCCGCACGTGTAAGTCCTGGGCCCCAGATCGGGGACATGCTTACCGCCTGTTCCGCTTCGGGAAAATCTATCACCATCTGCTGGGCTAGCGGGTGTGGTGTTCTGGGCTGAAGTTTTGTATCCTCCCCGGCCAGTACACGGTAGATTCTGGACGATTTTTCATGAAACTTATCGAATCCCGCTTCATCCCTGATCCAGAGCAAGATGAACAGGCAGGCTGAAATGCCTATTGCAAAGCCAAAAATGTTGATAAAGGCATAAACTTTGTTATGCCATACGGAGCGAAAGGCAAGAAGAAAATAATTTTTAATCATGAGAGGCTAATTGAAAAAAGGGTACCGGAAAATAAATGTAAGCAAAAGCTGCTATTGGTGATCATCAGATGGATTTTTTTTTAAACAATCAATAAAAATGCCAGCCGGGTCATTTGCCTGAATTTAAGGCATGTAGAATATATTTAAAAATAAAACTGTTTCACGTTTCCTGTACGAAAGTGAACGGGGTTATGCAAAAATGAACATGCCAGGATTCCTGTACGGACCGGTTTATTCAGCCCGATCAATTTTCAGGTTTTAATTTGGTAAAAGTATAAAATTGGGCTACCTTGAATTTTCGTTCTCCTGTTGAGAACCGGCCGTACTGTTAAACATTTTTTAACCTCACTGTATTATGAAAATATTATCCATGTTACTGTCACAGATCATGGTAAGCGGTATTCTTTCAGCTTCCGGTCCTGTGGGCATTTTTGAAGGACAGGCTGATGTCGGAAACCCGAAGCATGCCGGATCCTCCACCTATGATGAAGGAGCGCAAACCTATACCCTTAAAGGTTCAGGATATAATATCTGGTTTGAACGGGATGAATTTCATTATGCATACCGTAAGATTACGGGTGATTTCATCCTGACGGCCAACTTTGCCTTTGTGGGTAGGGGTACCAACATGCACCGCAAGATCGGTTGGATGATAAGGGAAACCCTGGATGATAATTCACCTCATTATAGCGCTGTTTTGCATGGAGACGGTCTTACGGTATTACAGTGGCGTCCTCTGAAGGGTTCATTTATGCGCGATCCGCAGGACCAGATCTTCGCTCCCAAAAAGGATTACCAGATTTTACAGCTGGAACGGAAGGGGAAGGATATTATAATCAGGGCTGCCCATGTGGGTGAACCCATGCAGACAATCGGTACTAGGGAAATGGCTGATATCCCGGTTGAGGTTTTTGCCGGGTTATTTATATGTTCGCATGATCCCAATGTGGTTGAGGAAGCAAAGGTGTGGAATGTCAGGATCGATAAACCGGTGCCGGATGCTTACGATCCGGATGAGAAAGGTTATATAGGTTGCCGGTTGGAAACGATGAACGTATTCGACGGCAAACGAAAGGTAATCCATGAATCTAAGGGCAGGTTCGAAGCCCCGAACTGGATGCCTGACGGGAAACGGCTTCTTTTTAACGAAGGAGGATCTTTGTATACCATACCGGTTGAAGGAGGAAGTCCGGCAAAACTGAATACTGGTACAGCTGATAATCTGAACAATGACCACGGTATTTCATTCGACGGCAAGAAACTGGCGATCAGCCACCACAGAAAGGGATTGCCGGGCGGCGGTTCCACAGTATATGTGCTTCCGCTGACAGGGGGGGAACCAAAACTGATCACCGATCGGACCCCGTCTTATTTTCATGGCTGGGCGGCCAACAACAAGGAAGTGTATTACGTTGCCCAGCGGGATACTGCGGTTTATAATGTTTATAAAAGTGCCATCGATGGCGGAGGCGAGGTTCAGCTTACATTTAACAAAAGTGGCCACGTGGATGGACCGGAAGGATCTCCGGACGGCAAATTCATTTACTATAACGGGAGCCAGAGCGGCACCATGCAACTCTGGCGTATGAAGCCCGATGGTTCAGGAAATGAACAGATTACGTTTGATGAATACAACAACTGGTTCCCACACGTTTCACCGGATGGAAAATGGATCGCCTTCATTTCTTTCGGGGTTGATGTGGATCCTGCCGATCACCCTTCCTACAGGAGGGTTATGCTGCGGCTGATGCCTGCGGGCGGGGGAGCGCCCCGAACGATCGCTTATCTGTATGGCGGACAGGGTACGATCAATGTTCCCTCATGGTCTCCTGACAGCAGGCACATTGCATTTGTAAGCAACTCTGAGTGAGTAATGAGTTGTCTTGCGGTCGTGCGGTCAGGCCGGTACAATATAATTTATTGCCGACTGATTTAACTGACATTTGGAAAATAATTACATTATAAAATAAAACTTCTCTATGAAAAACTTAATGATTGCCCTGATGCTGATTACCTTCATGCATGCAGCCGGACAACAGACAGAAATAAGTGTGATTCCACAGCCGGTGGATATGCAGGTGTCATCCGGTGAATTCCTGATCACTCCTTCCTCATTGGTAAGTTATGATAAGCCCGAAGGACGCTCCGTAGCGGAAATGTTTGTTCAAAAGCTCAGTGTGCCTGCAGGTTACAGTCAAAAAGCCGTGCAGGGTAAATCCGGTGCTGTGCAGTTCAATCTGAATGTCACTGCTGATCCGAAAATTGGAGCAGAAGGATATGTACTGGTTTCTACGGCCAGTGGAGTGGTTATTTCAGCCAATAAACCGGCTGGTCTTTTTTACGGAATGCTGACATTGATCCAGCTGCTTCCGAAGGAAATCGAAGGCAATAAGCCGGCGAATGTAAAATGGACAATTCCGGCCGTAAAAATTACAGATTATCCCCGGTTTGCCTGGAGGGGACTCATGCTTGACGTTAGCCGGAATTTCTTCACCAAGGAAGAGGTCAAGGACTATATTGATGTCATGTCCCGTTTCAAGTTCAATACATTTCACTGGCACCTCACGGATGATAACGGATGGCGAATAGAGATCAAGTCACTGCCCAGGCTTACCGAAGTGGGTGCATGGCGTGTTCCCCGATACGGTCATTTTGGGGAAAGGATCCCGCCAAAGCCGGGCGAAGCTGCTACAGAGGGTGGTTTTTATACCCAGGAGGATATTAAGGAGATCATAAAATATGCGCAGGAAAGACATGTAACCATTGTTCCGGAAATTGATGTCCCGGGTCATAGCATGGCTGCTATTGCATCCTATCCTGAGCTTAGCTGTACAAAAGACCCCTCAACCCAGGTAAATCCCGGATCCAACTTCGCTGAATGGTTTGGAGACGGCACTTTTAAAATGTTTATCGACAATGCCCTGAATCCTTCGGATGAAAAGGTGTATGAATTTCTGGATAAAGTTTTTACGGAGGTGGCAGCCCTGTTCCCCAATCCCTATATCCACGTCGGAGGTGATGAATGCTATAAGGGTTTCTGGGAAAAAGATCCGGGCTGCCAGGCTCTTATGAAAAAACTGAGTATAACAGAGGTTGGAAAGCTTCAGGGTTATTTTCTGAGCAGGCTCGAAGGAATTCTTAAGGCAAAAGGCAAAAAACTGATCGGCTGGGATGAGATCCTGGAAGGGGAGATTTCAAAGGAGTCCGCGGTGATGAGCTGGAGGGGGATAAAAGGTGGTATTGAAGCGGCCCATCTTGGTCATGATGTAGTAATGACGCCGACAACATTTGCCTACCTCGATTACCTGCAGGGTGATCCTACCATTGAACCCCCTTTGTATGCCCAGCTGAGAATGAAACAATGCTACGGGTATGAGCCTGTTCCAGAAGGCGTGGATGCCAAATTCATTCTGGGCGGACAGGGAAACCTCTGGAGTGAGCAAATACCCATCCTGCGGTATGCCTATTATATGACTTACCCACGCGGCTGGGCCCTTTCTGAGGTATTCTGGACGCCCGCCAGGGCAAAGAACTGGGATGATTTTGTCCGGCGTGTTGAAAACCAGTTCAGCAGGTCAGATGTAGCAGGACTGAATTATTCAAAAGCCATATATGATGCCATTGTAATGACAAGCATGGAGGGCGGAAAAATGAAGGTTGAAATGGAGTCGGAAGTGCCGGGACTGGATATTTATTATACCCTTGACGGCACCATGCCCGACAATTATTCCCCGAAATACAGCCAGCCGGTTATTCTGCCCGATGGTCCTGTTACCGTAAGGGTAATAACTTACCGAAACGGTGATCCGGTGGGGCATATGATCATTCTGAATCCGGAAGAACTGAAAAAGAGGGTCAGATAATTCTAGTTTGAATTCAGGATCATGGGGGTTCCCTTTCCGTTACCCATGATAATAAGCTTGGAATTGGGTGAATTGGTGATCGCCTTTATCATTTCGTACTGTAATTGCTTATCAGTCAGTGAGAGGCTTATAATTTTCTGATAGTCTGCAATTCCCTGTGCTTCAACACGCTTCCGTTCTGCCTCCTGTTTTTCCTTCTGCAGCACAAAGGTCATTTTCTGTGCTTCCTGTTCCGCATTGATCTTTGATTCGATTGTGGTTTTCACGGAAGCAGGCAGCGTAATATTTCTGACCAGGAGCTGCTCCAGCAGCAATCCCCTGCTGTTGAAAACCGATTCAATACTTTTAAAAATCCGGTCCTGGAATTCATCTCGTTTGGATGAATACAATGCAACGGCATCGTAATACACAGCATTGTCCCTTATCCTGGTCCGGCAAACGGGTCTGACAATAACATCCCGGTAATCTGTTCCGATCTGTTCCAGAATTTTAGGTGCCTCCGGGGCAACCACTTTATAGAGAACCGTAAGATCGATAATGACTTCAAGACCGTCGGCAGACAAGACCCTGATCGCATCATCC
>Ga0105092_10002091_pt1 | contig 10682 bp, 6 predicted proteins | sample PPLLak2March2015_FD_87021 | JGI IMG/M metagenome (GOLD analysis project Ga0105092, IMG submission 87021) | Freshwater sediment microbial communities from Prairie Pothole Lake near Jamestown, North Dakota, USA - PPLs Lake P7 Core (1) Depth... | ecosystem: Environmental > Aquatic > Freshwater >...
ACAAACTAACAGACTGACAAACCACCGGTTCGACACTCGTCCCTGACCTCCGTGCCAGCAGGTCCGGCTTCTGTCAGTTCGTCAGTCTGTCAGTCTGTCAGTCTGTCAGTTTGTCAGTTTGTCCAGTTTGTCAGTTTGTCAGTCTGTCAGTTTGTCAGTTTGTCGGTCTGTCAGCGACTCAAAACGTCCCCCATGGACATGTTATAGCAACCGATTGGACTTGTCCTCCGATTCGCGCCATACTGTTACCAAGGTACCGAAAGAGAGTCTTTCCTTTAGGTCGATTCTGCTGCGCTTGCAGAAAGCGGCTGAGAACGGCAGCTTGGCCGGACGTTCCAAGTCTCTTGGCGCGCCTGGCCTTGGGGTTACTCTGGTGATGGCCCTTGCTTGCTGTAACTTGGCTGATTTTTAGCCGAACAGGCCCCCCCGTGTTCCGGGCCTCGCCTTCGTCAGAGGATTCCAGCCGAAAAGTATTGTTGCCGCAGATTGAAATGTGAATCTGCAAACGACGTCATAGCGTCGGGTTAGAGAAGCAGCAACTTTGGGTTGGTTTTTACATCTATTACAAATGCCGGGACGTATTCTGTGCCAGCGGGTCCCGAGTGAGGCGACGTTCACACTCACAGTTCATCTGGCGCGGGTGGTTTTGGTATGAGCAGTCACAGAGTTGCAGCGCAGTGTCGTCAGAACGGTTTGTCGAATTGTTACCTCCTGTTCCGATATTGGAACACCTCACCTTAGACGGGCACCCCAAGCTTCAACACATACCTTTTTACTGATTTTTTCTGTGCGGTAGTGCGCGGGTTCGGCCAAGAGAACTTGGTTTAGTCCACGCACCGGTCCGCAAGATACAGGATTGATTAACGAAGAAGGTTAGGACGGCTGTGTTTATAGATCCAGTTGAGAAGTTCACTTTCCAGTTAAGAAGCATTTGGACTCAAATCTCAAATACCGGTGTGCTGTTCGGCGGCCGCATCACCGACTACAGGCAGCGCTTCGTTGTCCGCCGGCCGCCCACGTGGCTATTTTGGGCGCTCCTCCTGACGACTGCCGGCATGGGTGTTTTCTACGAGGTTCAGACTTCAACCCTCCAGAGCCACGTCTTCTCGTATCTGGTCCGGAAGATGACCTACACGGTCCAGCCAGGACCCACCACGAGAGTCGTTTTCCCGAAGGATGGGCCGCTCAACGTGAGACGCGGCTACACCCAAATCGGGGATTTTCAGGAACGGCTCGAGAATCAGGGGTTTCGCGTTGCCGAACAGGCAGAATTTTCGAAGTACCTGGCCAAACTGGCGGAGTGGGGCATCAGTCCGCCCTATCGGGCTCCAGGTCGGGCCGGCTTGGAAATCAAAAGCACCGAGGGTGTCATACTCCACAACGCGGTTGCGAGGGACGAGCAGTTTGAGAGCTATGATGACATTCCCCCGCTGGTCGCCAAAGGACTGCTTCTGATCGAGAACCGACAGCTTGCCGTGGAGTCGGCATATCCGACGAATAACCCAGTCGTGGAGTGGGACCGCATGGCGAAGGCCTCGCTCACCTACGCGGGAAGCAAGCTAGGCCTGCCGGTCCGGCTGGAGGGGGGAAGCACCCTGGCGACGCAGCTGGAGAAGTACCTCCACTCGAAGGATGGCCGGACCGAATCCGCCGGAGACAAAGTCAAGCAGATCATTTCCGCCAGCCTTAAGGCGTACCGGGACGGTGCTAACACGCAGAACGCGCGTCGGGCCATTCTGACCGACTACCTGAATTCGATGCCGCTCGCCGCGGCTCCTGGTTACGGGGAGGTCAATGGGCTGGGTCAGGGGCTCGAAGCGTGGTTCGGTATGGATCTCGAGCAAACGGCCGAAGTGCTTAGAAGGGATGCCGATACGCCGGGAAAAGCCGCGGCATTCAAACACGTTCTGACCCTTCTGGCAGCGGTTCGAGCTCCCGGGCATTACCTCCTGGAAGACCGGGCAGCGCTCGAACAGCGGACTGAATATTATGCCGGCCTGCTGGGTGAATTCGGCCTCATCACTCGTGACTTCAGCGAGCAGGTGCGTCACGCATCTGTCAGCTACATCCCTCGCGCGCGGGTGGGGGGGAACCACTTTGGACCTCGGCAGAAGCTCTCGTCGGCGTTGCGGAACGATCTAGGGAACCTGATCGGTATCGAGGATTTTTACAGCCTGAACCGCTTGGATCTGGACGTTCGAACGTCCGTCGATTCGATGCTCCAGGAGCGGGTTGACCAGCTGTTCCAAAAGCTGAAGGATCCCGACTTCCTCCGGGAACGGGGCTTTATCCAGGAACGGCTTCTCCTGACCGGTGATCCGGACGATGTCATCTATAGCATTGTCTTGTTTGAGAGCACCCCGGACGGCAACTTGCTGCGCATTCAGACGGACAGTCTTGATAAGCCGTTGGACGTCAACGAGGGCATCAAGATGGAGCTGGGCAGCACGGCCAAATTGAGAACGCTGGCCCATTATCTGGAAATCGTCGCGTCCCTTTATTACGAACGTCACTCCTTGAAGAACACGCAGGATCCAATCAGCAGTTTCGTCGCTGAAGCGTCCAAGGAGAATCCCGGGATAACCCTCGACGAGCTGCTGCAGGCCGCTTTGGACCGCGACTACTCCGCTAGTCCTGGTGAAGTTTTCTTCACAGGCGGAGGCGTCCATACTTTCGGGAATTTCGATCCGGACGACAACGGACGCCGCATGAGCGTGCGTGAGGCAACGCGTCGCTCCACCAACCTGGTCTTCATCAGGCTGATGCGCGATCTGGTGCGTTACCATCAGGCTCGCCTGGCCTATAACCCGGACGTCATTCTCTCAGATCCGAGCAATCCAACCAGGAAGCGGATGCTGGAGGAGATCGCCGATTCGGAATCCCGGCTGGCTCTGTTGCACGCTTTCCGAGACTTCAGGGGGGCCGACAAGCGGACGATTGTCGCGAAGCTCCTCGGCAGCCGCGCGACGAGCGCGCGCCATCTCGCTATCCTGTTTTTCGCCTGGAACGGGACATCTCTTCCCGATAACGAGAAAGCGTTGTCAAACTGGCTCGAGACTTACGGGGCAGAAGCCAAGCCCAACGAAGACGAGAAGCTGGTCCATGCTTACAGCAACCCGGATCTGACACTGGCCGACTACGGCTACCTGCTCGACGAACACCCGCTTCGGGTGTTCGCTGCGGGTCAGATGATTAAGAAGCCAGGGATCAAGTGGGAAGACCTGATCGCCCAAAGCCGGCCGGCTATCGACGTTTCCTCCGCATGGCTTTTCAAATCTCGAAACCGGCGTGCACAGGATCTCCGCCTGCGAATCCGGATCGAACAGGATGCTTTCTCGCGGATGACCCCGTACTGGCGACGACTCGGCTTTCCTTTTGAAAGGCTGGTTCCGTCCTATGCCACCGCGATCGGCAACTCTTCTGACCGCCCGGCGGCGTTAGCCGAGCTGATGGGGATTATTCAGAATGACGGCCAGCTTCGCCCGACTCTCCGCTTCCAGGAGCTTCGGTTCGGGGCGAAAACGCCGTATCGGACCGTCATTGTCCCATCGACGACGGAAAGCACGCAGGTCATGATTCCCGCGGTTTCCCGCACCCTGCGGGCAGTCCTTGCCGACGTCGTCGATGGGGGCACGGCCCGACGTATTGCCGGCGTTTTCAAGGACAAGAACGGGAAGAAGGTAATGGTCGGCGGCAAGACCGGCTCCGGCGATAACCGAGTCAAGTCTTTCGCTCGAGGAGGCGGCCTGATCGGTTCCCGGGCGGTTAACCGGACCGCCACTTTCGCCTTTTACATCGGCGACCGCTATTTCGGTGTGGTCACCGCTTCCGTGTTGGGCCCGGAAGCCGAGGATTACAGCTTTACCAGTGCGCTCCCGGTCGAGATCCTCAAGAACCTCGCCCCCGCGATCGCCACGCGGTATAACGACAAACAGCTGTAGAAAAAAAAGACCAAGGACCCCAAGGACCCCAAGACCTCAAAGACCTCAAGGACAAAAGGACCGACCCTCCGCGTCCTTGAGGTCTTCGAGGTCCTTGGGGTCTTTTTTTGTGGCTGAAAATGATTTCTCCCCCCCAGATATGGCAAAATTGGGGATTGCATTGCTTTGCGTAACCGCAAACACAGGAAGATTGAGGACATCATAAATGTGCGCCACCGTTTCTCCCCCTCCTACTGACTTTATCCGGGAGATCATCCGAAGAGACCTGGAAACCAATAAATTTGGCGGGCGGGTGCATACCCGCTTTCCCCCGGAGCCGAACGGCTACCTTCATATCGGCCATGCGAAATCGATCTGCCTGAACTTCGGCCTGGCGGCTGAGTTCCAGGGCAAGTGCAATCTGCGTTTCGATGACACGAACCCGACTAAAGAAGACATCGAGTACGTCGAGTCGATCATGGAGGATGTCCATTGGCTGGGCTTCGATTGGGAAGACCGCCTTTTTTATGCCTCGGACTATTTCGAGCAGCTTTACCAGTTCGCCGTTCAGTTGATCCGAGCAGGAAAAGCTTACGTGGACGACCTTTCAGCCGATGAAATCCGGGAACACCGGGGGACGCTGACCGAGCCCGGCAAGGAAAGCCGCTATCGCTGCCGGTCAATCGAGGAGAACCTGGGTCTTTTCGAGGGAATGAGGGCCGGCAAATTCGAAGATGGAAGCCGAGTGCTGCGGGCCAAGATCGACATGACATCGCCGAACCTCAACATGCGCGATCCCGTTATCTACCGCATCCGGAGAGCCACCCACCATCGCACCGGCGACGACTGGTGTATTTATCCAATGTACGATTTCGCTCACGGCTTTTCGGATTCAATCGAGGGAATTACGCACTCCATCTGTACGCTCGAGTTCGAAGATCATCGGCCGCTTTACGATTGGTTCCTGGAACAAGTCGACGCTTACCATCCGCAGCAGATTGAATTCGCCCGCCTCAGCTTGGGCTACACAATTCTGAGCAAAAGAAAGCTGCTCCAATTGGTCCAGGAGGGTGTAGTGTCCGGTTGGAACGACCCTCGGATGCCGACAATCTCCGGCCTTCGCCGACGCGGCTACACGCCGGAAGCGATCCGTAACTTCTGTGAAACGATAGGCGTGGCCAAGCGGGACAGTATCGTGGACATGACCCTGCTCGAGTACGCTATCCGCGAAGACCTGAACCGTCGTGCGCCTCGAGTTATGGGAGTCCTTAGACCGCTGAAGGTCGTTATCGAAAACTATCCTGACGGCCAGGCTGAAGAACTGGACGCCATCAACAACCCCGAAAACCCCGCGAGCGGGACCCGGAAAGTCCCGTTTTCGAAGGTTCTGTATATTGAACAGGAGGACTTCAGGGAGGTGCCGCCGCCTAAATACTACCGGCTCTCTCCCGGGAAGGAAGTCCGCCTCCGTTACGCTTATTTCGTTAAATGCACCGGCGTGGTCAAGAACGAGAACGGCGAAGTGGTCGAAGTTCGGTGCACATACGACCCGACGACTCGAGGGGGCGATGCGCCCGATGGCCGAAAAGTGAAAGCAACGATTCACTGGGTCTCGGCCGAGCACTCGATTCCTGCCAAAGTCCGACTGTACGACCGCCTTTTCACGAAACCGAACCCCGGCGAAGGCGGCGCGGATTTCAAAGAGTCGCTCAATCCGAATTCTCTTGAGGTGCTGACAGGTTGCCGGGTCGAACCCACGCTGCAAGGGGCCGCCGCTGGTTGCCGGTTCCAGTTTGAGCGGATGGGCTACTTCTGCACCGATTCAGTTGACTCCAAGCCCGACGCCCTGGTTTTTAATCGCACCGTCCAGCTGCGTGACACCTGGGCCAAGATCGCCGCGCAGCAGGGTTGAAAAGAAGGGGCGAAGGGGCGAAGGGAAAAAGGGAAGAGGGACGGCGCAGCTTGACAGCCTGAAACTGAGATCTTACTAACCTCTATAGGTTTTTTAACGCTTTCGAACAGAAAGCAATTGAATTTTGAAAAAGGAGGTTCGTATGGCTATCGTTCGTTTCAACCCGTTTCGTGAGCTGCTCGAGCTGCAGGACAGAATGAACCGAATCCTGGAAGACAACGCCCGCACCACAAGAGGCGGCGAGGAAGGTGACTTTGCCTCCGGGAGCTGGATTCCTCCGGTCGACATCTATGAAAGCGCCGACGCCCTGCTGGTTAAGGCCGAGCTGCCTGAAGTGAGCCGGGAGGACATCGATATTCGTCTTGAGAACGGCGTTCTGACGATCCGCGGCGAGCGGAAACTGCAGGAGGAGCTCAAGAAACACAACTGCTATCGAATGGAATCGCAGTACGGCGCCTTCAGCAGAAGCTTCAGCCTCCCTCGGACGGTGGATTCGGAGAAGATCGAAGCCAACTACAAAGACGGCGTTCTCAATATCCGCATCCCGAAGCGCGAGGAAACGAAACCGCGCCAGATTCAGATCAAGTGAGCGGGGCAAAGCCCGCGGGAGATAGTAGGGACGAAAGGACACAAGGGGACACAAGCCTCCCCAAAGTTCCGGAAGAGGAACAGCTTTGGCCGGAATCGCTCAACGAGAAGGCGCGGATGGCCTAGGCACGATGCAGATTGCGACTTGCATTTCAACCACCCAGGGGCTTCGGGTCGAACACCAGGATCGCACGTTGGTGGAGGAGTCCGTGCTCTGGGGCCAGCCGGCCACGGTATTGGCTGTCGCCGATGGAATGGGAGGTTTGGAAGCGGGCGGAATAGCAGCCGAGTTAGCTGTTGAATCGGTGCGCGTGAATGCGCACCGGGACCTCCCGCTCATTCGAGAGGGTAAGTCTCCTCGCCTGTTCCTCCGGCGCCTGTTCCAGGACGCCAATCTCCGCATCTGGGACTTCTCTCTCAAGAAGAGAATCGAGAGCAGGGGAACCACTCTGGTCGTGGCTCTGTTATTCGGCGATCGCTACCTGGTGGCTCACGTCGGTGACAGCCGCTGCTACGCGATTGAGGACGGCGCGATCAGGCGACTGACTGACGACCATTCGGTGGCCGAGCAGCTGGTTAAGGTCGGGCAACTCACTGCAGGAACCGGGCTGTGGCGCCAGTACCGAAGCCAGTTGACACGGTGCCTCGGCGAGGAACAGTGTGCTCAGGTGGACATTTTCCCCGCGCGGCGCGGCTACGGACGGATTTCGGTCGCCCAATTCGCATTCCTGCTTTGCTCCGACGGGTTGTACGGAGAATTGGAGGACGCGGAAATTCTCGACCAGATGCGCCGCCCGGTCGGGCTGCAGGAGAGGTGCAGTTCCCTGGTCCTGCGCGCGTTGAAAAATGGATCAACGGATAACATCACGTTAGTTGCGGCGGAGTTAGGCGAGTAACCGCCACGAACGCAGGGTGGCATTTCGAAGGAGGGCGCGCGTTCAGCGCCCGGTTGAAACCCTTCGTTCGTAGCGGGCTACTACGAACCGATATTCACTCCGCGCGAGCCGGCGCGGCGCCGGGTTCATGGACCAGGATTTCGACTCTGCGGTTCTCCTGGCGTCCGTCGGCGGTATCGTTCGAGTCTCGCGGTTCTCTCTCACCCACGCCCCGGACTTCAACGACGAGACTGGGATCGAGTCCGGACTGCACCAGGAACTGCCTGACGGATTGAGCTCTCGCCTGCGACAGTTGCTGGTTATAGTCGGGCCTGCCGACGCTATCCGTGTGGCCTTCTATCGTTATCCTGTTGGCGCCGGCAGCCTGGAGCGCACCGGCAAGCTTCTCGAGGATTTCCCGAGCCTGGGGTTTTAGCGTGGCGCTGTCGAATTCGAACAAGATGTCGGGCAAGTTGACGATCAAGCCCTCGACGCTTTCGCGTGTTTCCGCGATTTGGCCAAGAGCATTGCGCAGCTGTTCGCGGGTCTGCCTCTGCTCACTCTGAAGCTGGTTCAACTCGGCTTGGGTCTGCTGACGGGCCTGACGCTCGGACTGGAGCTCCTGCTCACGCTGCTGGGCCAGATCGCGGGCTCGCTGGGCCTCGTCTTGAGCCAGTTGGGCCTGGTCTCTCGATTGCTGGGCTTCTTTTCGGGCCTGCTCCAGCAGACTGCGGGCGCGTTCCACCTCTTGCTGAGCAGCCGTCGCATCAGCCCTCTGCTGCTCGACATCCCGCTGTTGGTCTTGCACCTCCTGCTGGCGCTGCTGCAACTCTTGCTGGGTCTGTTCGGCCTGCCGCACGGTTCGCTCTGCTTCCAGCACCATCTGTTCCCGGCGCTGCGAATCAAGGGCCAGTTGCCTATACCGTTGCTCCGCCTCACGAGACGCCTGCAGGGCCTCGTTAAATCCCTGTTGCCGGCCCCGTTCCTCGGCCTGACTGACTTGCTCACGCTGCTCGGTCATCTGCCGCATGCGCTCGGCCTGTTCCACGGCTCTCTGACGCGCCTGTTGCTCCATGGTGGTCTGAAGGCGCTGTTGTTCGGCTTCCAGTCGGGCTCTGTCAGCTTCCGACTGAGCGGCCTCAATCGCCGCCTTCAGCCGGGCGGCCTCTTGTTCATTGCGCTGGCGCTCACCTTCCAGCTCGGCTTCGAACAGCCGGGTCTGAGCGGTTGTCTGAGCCCGGACGGCCAGACGCACTGCCTCCCGGCTGAGTCCTATACGCTCGTCCGAATCCTTCTTGGTTGCAACCGCCTCTTCGGCTCGCTGCAGGGCTTGGCGTGCCGCTTGGAGCTCCGCGGCCGAAAACTGCCCTGCCCCGGAACGCTCAGCCAGCCGCACCGCGGTGCGCGCCTGGGCTACGTCAAGAGCCAGGTCATCCCTCTTGATTTCCGGCGCCTGGGCCAGCGTGTCCCTGGTAAAGTCGTAAAGGCCCGTCACCCCTTCGTAACGTAGCTGTGCGACGGCGGATTGCCGAATCCGGATATTGTCAGGTTCCTCCATTTCCAGAACGATCATCCGGCTGGGAGAATCGACGAGAAAGTGCGGTTCGGCTGTCACAAAGAGCCCGAAGTTGGAGAGAGGAGTGGTGGTCTTTAACTCTGCGTCATCGTCGTCCAAGACCAACTCCCCGAGATTCTGCACTTCTCCCTCCGGCGTTATCAGCCAGAGGACATAGGTGTTGAAATCCCCGCCGAACAGAAGTGCTGGTTTCAGGTCGTCAACCTTGGCTTCCACCCGCGTGGTTCCCTTTTCATTCTCGAGCTCGACCTTAGCATCGGCATCGGGAAGCCGCGACGTCCCCTTCAACTTGATCTCGACTTTGGTGTCGACCGGCAAGCCGATCGTCAGGAAATCCCTAATGCCATCAGTGCTCTCGGTCCGCGAACCTATCTGTCCTTGCACCGCGGGAGAGAGGAGGATCAGCAGTGCAAGCCCAAAAACAGCCACGAAGCGATTTTTCATAAACCATCCCTCGCTTCCAGAATAAGCAAAGCCGCTTCCAAAGTGGACTGTGGGCCGAAGACAAGACACAGATCCCCTAAATACAAAGCGCCTTAAGATTTAACGCGAAAGCCAGCAGGTGGTTGAAGCGGGTGAACGGAGAGGCCAAGCTGAAGCGAGGAAATCTTCCCCGGGTACGAGGATATCTGGGAGTCTGCGTCTCGGAAGCAGCTACAGAGCAAACGTTCAGCGTTCACCGTTCACCGTTAGCCTGGAACGGTGAACGGGAAACGGTGAACGCTGAACGCTCGCTCTGTAGCTGCTTCCGAGACGCCTGACTCCCAGCCGGGTGTCTATTGTCTATTCTTCGCTTTCTTCGAGCACGGCTTCTTCTTCATCTACTCGCCGGGAGAAGTCATCCTCCTGCTCCAGAATGGCCTCTTCTCCGGTAAAGCCGTCGTCGAAGTCATCGTATATTCGCCCGCCCGGCTTTTCCCGGATTGGCTTCTTGGGCGCCCCGCGCTCTCGTGATGCGAAATCAGCCGGCTTCCGAGCGCTGGTCGGGCGACGACGCTCAGGCGCGCGCCCGGTACGTCCCGCTCGCGATTCCAAATCGGTGGGCGGGGGTGTCCGGTCAAGCCGCGGAGGGCGGCTGAGGGGAGATGGACCCATCGGACCGCGCATGTCACGGGGAGGCCCGAATCGTCGCCCGTCATCTCCTGGCGGACGAGCTTCACGGGCACGGGCTTCGCTGATTGATAAGTTTCTGCCTTTGAAGGGTTGGTTGTTGTAACGGCGAATCGCCTCTTGCGCCTGCCCGCTTTCCATGAATTCGACGAAGGCAAAGCCTCGCGGCTTGCCGGTTTCACGGTTCATCGGCAGATAGACCGAAGACAAGGTGCCGGCCGCTGAGAGGAAATCTCTCAGCTCGGCCTCGGTCGTGTCATAGGGGAGATTCCCAACAAAAAGACGCACAGACACCAGAACCTCACTTTGGGGGGTTGTGACATCCGAAGCTGATGCGACGGACATCGGGTTGAACGTTACCCAGCAACAGCCGGGACATTACCAGACAAGTATCAGACACTGTAGTTTAGTAAGCGGGTAGTTTTCGGGAAAGTGACTATCCTGCGGCTCTAACATAGACTCTCGAAGCTTCTCTTAGCGTATCGAGCAATGCTTATCCTCCCATTCGAAATCGAATGGATCCTTTCGGGCACAATTTTGGCACAGTATAGCACGGTTACCGGAGGGGAATACCAGTAGCAAAAAAGAAAGGTTCACCGTTCGACCGTTCACCGTTCACCGTTCACCGTTCCAACCGTTCCAACCGTTCCAACCGTTCAACCTAGTTCGAGAACGGTGAACGGTGAACGGTGAACGGTGAA
>Ga0105092_10002093_pt1 | contig 10679 bp, 8 predicted proteins | sample PPLLak2March2015_FD_87021 | JGI IMG/M metagenome (GOLD analysis project Ga0105092, IMG submission 87021) | Freshwater sediment microbial communities from Prairie Pothole Lake near Jamestown, North Dakota, USA - PPLs Lake P7 Core (1) Depth... | ecosystem: Environmental > Aquatic > Freshwater >...
CGAAAATGATTGCACTACATCACCAAGGGGTCGCTGATTGGCTGATTCAAATATCCCGTTAACTATAAGATTACGCGAGGGATCAAAGTAACTGATGGATCCGTTGCTCGCCTGGAAGCTGCCTTCGTTCACTATATATACACCCTCTGAATAATCTGTTATGTCTGATTTGTCATCCGACTTTCCACATGAAAGGAATGTAGCGAATATTGCCACTGGCAACACATGTTTGATTAAGTTCATTTCAGTTAGTTTAGTGTGAATTATAATTCAGGATTGTTCCTGTTCAACCCCAGGGTAAGAGCAAGATGAAATGATCGCCCGGGCATGGGATAAGAACGGATTACTTCGTATCGGGTATTGAGAATATTGTCTATATGACCGTAAAATGTAACATTCATGCCGAACAACTTACGGTTGATACCGCCTATTACATCAAGAAGCCCATAAGGTTCCAAACGTACAAGGGGATCTCCGGTTTCGATTGTTTCACGGCTGCCTGTAAATGTTCCCCCGGCTCCAAATGAAATGCCGCGGAATTCAGCCATAATTCTCGCTTTGCCACTGTGCTTCGGTATGTACATCAACTGTTTTCCGGTGAATAACGGATTGTGATCGTAGGTTTCCATAATGACTGAACGACTAAAGATATAGGCGATAAAACCGCTGAACCGAATTTTTCCGGCCGGAAATTTAAAGTTGACCCGGTTCTCCAATCCCCAGGCATGCACATTTTTATATTCAACCGGGGTAAGCGAATCCCGCAATACCCATTGTATCCAGTTCTCAATATTTTGAAAATAGGCGTTAGTTTGGACCTCCAGTCGAAGGGCATCCTCTTTCCCATTCAATAGGTCCCAATCGGCGCTCAACTCTCCGCCCCAGCCTTTTTCGGGATTTAGCATCGGATTGCCTCCCGGCACCCAGTATTTTTCATTGAATGTGGGTTTTCTGAATTTGCTCGATGCGGCTGTTCTGAGGATCAGCCTGTCGCCTGCCTTATACCGGATGCCCAATGAATATTGCAAGGGTGGATTAATATCATGGTAAAATTCCTTTCGGATGCCGGAATTAAAAATCCAGTTATTCATCCTGATCTTCAGGTTCGCATATACCGCATAATCATGTTCGGTTACTTGTCCACCGTAATTTGCCGAATTGCCTGCAGAATAATAATACGACATTCCGCCACCCAGAATGACGGAGGTTGACAGATAATACCGGTAATCAGCCTCGTTCATCAGCCGTCGGGCCGCTATTTTTGAATTTATTGAATATGCAGAGTCATCAGCGCTCACTTTGTCTGTAAAGTGCAGAAAATCAGAAAACCAGGCAGATCTGAGCACGAGCACCGACTTTTCCGTGTTTTTCCGGTAACTGATGTACGATCTGAACAAACTATCGCGCTGCTCGGCATTCCCTGCCTGATAATACCCCATCAGCGGGGGCATTTCTTTCACTTTGTGTTGATACCAGATGCCTCCTTCGAGGTAATTGCCTTTTCCTAAATTCAGGTAGATATTTTGAATAACCCCCCAGGAACGATATGCATTATGGGAAACTTTCGAAGGAGGGGATTTATACTTATAATAATCGCGATAGCTGTAATTATTTTCAGCCGTGCCTGAAATGACCGAAGCATGGTATTGAAACCGGCGGTTACCGGCCTTCAGAAACAAACTGTTGTTAAAAGAACCAAAACTGCCTGATCCAATCGTATATTCCATGGCCAACCTGTTATTAAAGTCGGCCTCATTGCCCATGTTGATTGAACCGCCAAAAGTTCCACTGCCATATATAGCGCCGGAGGCTCCGTTGATCACCTCGATGGTTTGCATAAAACCGGCAGGGATTAAGGACAGATCGGCCTGCCCGGTAGTAGGTGAATTTAGCGGGAAGCCGTTCCAGCTTACCTGTGTATGGTTGCTTCCGGTACCGTGCAGTGAAAGCGACACCAGAGAACCCTCGCCTCCGTAAGATCTGACCATGACCTGGGATTCACGTTCAAGCAGGTAACCCAGATTCTGCTGCCGGTTGAGATGTGATGAATGATCCAGGGAGTAAGTAGGATTGTCATCGGAGAAATAATCTTTATTGCTCACAATAGTGACCTGCGGAATCTGCTTAAGCGGCATTTCCCCTGTCTGGCCGGAAACAGCGTGCGAAAAAACCAGAAGAATTACGGCAAATAAAAAAAATGATTTAAACATACAAAATTTGTTTAATCCCGAACATTCCAAGATCATGGCAGGTCTTCTGACTTTCTCCTTTCCGGTCGCCTTCCCATCCCAACTTGTCGGGACAGTGGCGGGGTTTGCCGGAAACAATTCCGGAGATAACAGCAGCGGGTACTGTCCAGGATTTACACCTGGTTCCCTATTATCCGGAATTATGAAGATAATTCCGGAACCATAACGTCAACAAATATAGGAAAAACTTTGGCTTTCCGGGAAATTATTTTCGCGCAAATTGTTATTTACTAAAAGGCACTTTGCCTGTTGGTTCAATTTTCATAACTTGCTGACAAAAGAGGATATACGATGACTGATGTAGAAAAAATAAATTCAATCAGGGAAAAGTTAAATCATCATAATTACCTGTATTATGTCCAATCAACCCCTGAAATCACTGATCAGGAATATGATCTGCTCATGAAGGAATTAATTGAACTGGAAAAGAAAAATCCGGATTTATATGATCCGATGTCACCCAGTCAGCGTGTAGGGAGTGATATAGAATCAGGTTTCGCCCAGGTAAAACACAAATACCCGATGCTTTCCCTTGATAACACCTATACGAAGGAGGAAATTGCCGAATTTGCTGCCCGCATTAAAAAAACCATTCCCTCAGAGCAGGTGGATTATGTTTGTGAATTAAAATATGATGGTGTTTCCATCAGCCTGATTTACGCGCAGGGAAAGCTCGCAGGTGCCATTACCCGTGGGGATGGCGAAAAGGGAGATGATGTGACAGCCAACGTGAAGACTATCCGGAGCGTGCCATTGGTGTTGAAAGGAAAAGAATACCCTGAAAATTTTGAGATCAGGGGTGAAATATTTCTTCCGCATAAGGGGTTTGAACAAATGAACCAGGAAAAGATCAAAGCAGGCGAGCAGCCATTTGCCAATCCCAGGAATGCTGCTTCAGGAACACTGAAGATCCGGAATTCTTCCCTGGTTGCACGCCGGCCGCTGGATTGTTTCCTTTATTATCTTCCCGGGGAAAATCTTCCTTTTGATACGCACTTTGAGAGCATGAAAGCTGCCCAAAGCTGGGGATTCAAGATACCTGAATATATCCGGAAATGCCGGGATCTGGATGAAGTCTTTGCATTCATTGATCACTGGGATAATGAACGGGATAAATTGCCATTTGATATTGATGGAATCGTCATCAAGGTAAATTCATACAGGCAGCAGCAAAAGCTGGGATATACGGCTAAATCCCCACGGTGGGCCATTGCCTACAAATTCAAAGCCAGGGAGGCAACCACAAAATTGATTTCAATTGACTACCAGGTAGGCCGTACAGGGGCGATAACGCCGGTAGCGAATCTAAAACCGGTGCTGCTTGCCGGAACAACAGTAAAAAGGGCATCCCTGCACAATGCTGACCAGATTGCCCTGCTGGATATCCGGATAGGGGATATGGTGGTGATCGAAAAAGGGGGTGAGATCATTCCGAAAATAACCGGAATTGTTCATGAACAAAGGCACAAGGATTCGGCGTCCGTAGTTTTTATCTCCCATTGTCCAGAATGTGGTACCGAGCTGGTGCGTTTGACCGGCGAGGCCAAACATTTTTGTCCGAATGACACGGGATGTCCGCCCCAGATCAAAGGTAAACTTGAGCATTTTGTGGGCCGCAAGGCGATGGATATCGGGCTGGCGGAAGCAACCATAGAACAATTGTACAATCATGGCCTGGTGAGGGATGTGGCCGATTTTTATACGTTGACCCGGGAAATGTTAATCCGGCTGGAAAGATTTGCTGCCAAATCAGCTGAAAACCTGATCACCAGCATTGAAGATTCGAAAAATATTCCCTTTGACCGCGTGTTGTACGCCATCGGTATTCGTTTTGTGGGTGAAACGGTGGCTAAGAAACTGGCTTCCCATTTCCGTTCGATGGATCGAATTTCCCAAGCCACCCTGGAAGAGCTGATTGAGGTGGGAGAAATAGGGGAAGTAATTGCCGGCAGTGTGCTCCGCTTCTTTCAAAACGAAGCCAATAAGACTATAATACGGCGTTTGGCGCAGGCAGGAGTGCAAATGGAATTGTCAGGGGATGCGCTTCAGCCGAAATCATTAAAACTTAAAAATCTAAGCTTCGTTATTTCGGGTGTTTTCGAAAAACATTCCCGGGAAGAACTGCAAAAAATGATTGAAGAAAACGGAGGAAAATTTCTTGGCAGTGTGTCCTCCAAAACGAATTTTATCGTTGCCGGGGAAGGCATGGGACCGAGCAAAAAGGACAAAGCAGAAAAATTAGGCATCCCCATCATTTCGGAGGATGATTTTCTGGAGATGATGAAATAAATAAAAAAAAACCCGGCACAAAGATCTGCCGGGTTTAAAATTTTATGCAATTTATCGGGAATTTTATTGAAGCATGAAGATCACAGGAATTACGAACTGCTGTTTTACAGCCCGGCCTCCCTGTTTTGCTGCACCCCATTTGGGTGAGGAATTGATCACACGGATGGTTTCCTTGTCAAGTGAAGGGTCAACGCCGCGTAAAATCTTTACGTCAACTACTTCACCCTTGGAACTAACAGCAAATTGTACTGTTACCCTGCCAAAGATTCCATTTTCAACAGCCACAGGAGGATAAACCAGGTTTTTCTGTACCCAATCCCTGAAGGAATTGATGTCACCACCCTGGAAAGTTGCCTGTTCTTCAACAAATACGAAGGCAGGTTCTTCCTCAACAATCACCGGTTCAGACTCCCTTACAACTTCGATATTCTCCGGTACGGGCTCATTCGATGTCGTTTCTTTCACATCATCAACGATGGCAAGTTCGACTTCTTCAGTTACCGTATCAACAACAACCGGAGCAGCGTATCTAACTTGCTGTTCCATGGCTGCAGGAGGCGGAGGGGGAGGCGGAGGAGGAGGAATGTCTTCTTCCTGTTTCACACTCGTCATTTCCGCAACGGTTTCTTTTACAAGCACGACCGTATTGTCCTTATTCATATAGGCCTTTATAAAAGGCACAGCGACGGCGGATGAAACGAAGAGCAGGGATATGAGGAACGCGATGCCCAGGTATTTCCTGTACTTTCCGCGTAACACATAAGCTCCGTATTCTTTGTTTCTGTGCTCAAAGACAATGTCATCAAGCGAGACCACCTTGCTGGTTTTTTTCTTATTATCCATAATTCAGATAAGATTAAGCATTATTTACTACTGGTGGCTCCGGATGCCTGGCTGGCCAAATAGTCAGCTACCATCTTTTTTTCTACAACATTAATGTCAACGAGGGCATACCGTGCAATATTGCAAATAGCCATTTCATCAATGATATCCACAATATTTTTGTATTTCACATTTTCAGCAGCTTTAATCAGAACGACCGGACCTTTATGGTCCTTCGTCATCATTTTCTTTCTGCGTGAAGCAACAGAATCCCTGGGTATTTCCAGTGTTCCTTCGGTAACGCCCTTATTCATTGCTTCAATCTCAAGAAAAAGGTCTTTATTCCGTCGCAGAAGGACACGTCTGATTCCTTCGTTACTGAAATCTGATTCAGTGAGCGTAGGAAGAGGAGGTTTTGTAGGATCAGCCAACCCATTATACCAAAGTACTTTATCGCCTTCAATGAGGATAATGTTCAAAGCCCTATCCTTGTCCAATTGAGGTGCATCCTGGGGTTTATCACTTTTCTCAGGAAGAACGATTTCCATTACCTTGGCCTTGCTAAAAGCCGTGGTAAGCATAAAGAAAGTAAGCAGCAGGCAAGCAAGGTCCACCATCGGCGTCATGTCGATATGCGTTCCATGCTTTTTCGCACGCGCTTTTCCTTTACCTTTACCGTGGCCACCTTCGTTTGCAATTATTTCAGCCATGTTACAAATCTTTAAAGATTATCAATATTAACGTCAACACTTTCCAGGTTAGTGGTAAGGTTAAATTTGTTAACGTTGTTATCCTGCAATACATCTATCACCTTTTTAATTGTTGTATAATCGGCACCCTGGTCGCCTTTTATGGCAACTTCCAGTTCCGAATTATACAAACGCGACATTCTGACCCACATCATCAGCTGATTATCAGTCGAATCCACAGGCATTCCAATATGCATGGCATCACGGGCTTTCGCATCCTGCGCGGTAATCCAGGCTTTCATCTTGTCCATTGGTAATCCAAATGAACTCATTCCTTCAAATTTTTTAATTTCCTCGGGAGTGAATTTTATTTGATATTGCTGGCCAACAGCCTGGAGGATCTTACCACGGAGATGTTCCGAAGTATCGATCCCGTTATCAACGTTAAAGAATACCATGTTATCCTTTGAAACCATGATAGTCATCACATGTTTCTCGGGGGTGGTTGTATTGGAAATCGATGAGGGCGTATCAACCGCTACAGCCTCCGGTGCACGGAATGTTGCTGTCAAAATAAAAAAGATGAGTAGAAGAAAAAACAAATCCACCATCGGCGTCATGTCGATCTTCGGTGGTTTTGATGGCATTTTAATTTTTCCCATTTGTTTTCTGAGTTTATTTATTCTACTTCTTTCCTGTCAATAACACGAACAATCTTTATTTCTTCAGAGTAGAAGCAAAAGTCTGTGTCAAACTGAAACTGGCCTCATCAATTTTGAACGTCATACTATCAATACGTGTCGAATAGTAATTGTAGAAAATAATGGCAAGGGTGGAACCGGTGATACCAAATGCTGTGTTAATAAGAGCTTCAGATATACCAGTTGCAAGAGCTAATGCGTCAGGAGCACCGGCAGTGGCCAGAGCGCCGAAAGCACGAATCATACCAAGCACTGTTCCGATAAGACCAATAAGTACGGAAACCGAGGCAAGGGTTGACATGATAACCAGATTTTGTGAAAGAACCGGTAATTCAAGGGCGGTTGCTTCTTCAAGGTCTTTCTGAAGGGCCAGAACTTTCTGGTCATTCTGTAAGGTCTTGTCAGCCTGTAAATCCCTGTACCTGTGTAAGCCGGCTCTCATAACATTGGCCAATGAACCTCTCTGTTTATCACAAAGCTTGATGGCTTCTTCAATTTTGTCTTCGTTCAGAAGAACCTGCATTCTGCGGATAAAGCTGGTAAGGTTACCACGGCCCTTTGCTCTCCATAACATGATATATCGTTCAATAACAAATGTAATAAGGATAAGGTTTACGGCCATTAGCAGAGGCACAATAAAACCGCCTTTATACACAATACCCAGGTAGTTGCCGGGAAGCGCGTGGCCTTCCCTGTTGCCACCTTCGAAATTCACCGGATTACCCATAATCTGTGACCAAATGAGGTAACCAGCTACTAAACACAGCACGATAACCGCCAAAACGAATATCGATTTTAATGCTTCAGCTAAAGATTGTCCTTTCATGTTAAATTGTTATTTTAAGTGTGTTAATAATGGTTTACTATTATAGGCTACAAAGAAAGCAATTTTTTAAAAACTAATACAAAATATCAATAAAAATACGATGTTCCGACCAAATTTACATCAATAAACCCAATAATTCTTCTTAATTCTTAGCTGCTTTAATTACCTTGTCAAGATTCACAATAGCCTCTTTAAACTTCACATTACCAGGATCAAGTACAAGCATTTTCTGGTAAAGCCCCTTGGCTTCAGGATAGTTCTTTTCCTTGTAACTGATCAGCGCCAGGGAACTCAATCCCCTCAACTGCCATTCCTTGTTTTTAGGATCAAGATTGATCAGCCTGTTATACCAGGCCTTGCTGCTCTCATATTCCTTTACTTGCATCATATGGTAACCCATGTAGGAGAATGACTCAAACAATTCTGCCTTGTATTTTACAGAATCGGTTTTGGCCAGTTCAATTACCTGTGCGAATTCGGGCTGGGCAAGACCCAGTTCTGATGTTGAATCCACCTTTGAAGCGTTCCGGGCTAAATATAGATGAGCCTGCATATTTTCCGGCTCAGTGCTTACAATGGCCTTGAAAGTGGAATCAGCCCTTTCCACATCATTCATTGAATAATAGGCCTTTCCGATCTGCATGGGATCGCTCTTGGTGGCCAGGCCCTTGGCTGCTTTCAGCTTATACATTGCGATGGCATCCTCATAACGGCGTGCATAGTAATAATCCTGTGCAAGCTCAGATAAAACAGTTCCGTCGGATGGATCAAGTTCATAAGCTTTTTTCAGCGCATCAAAGGCTTTGTTTTGCATCACTGTATCATTCTTTGCGAGCCTGTACAATATACGGCCGTAATAAGCATAATCTCTCGCAATGACGCTTTCTTCAGAAGCATTCTTAAAAAATTCTTCAATATAACCTTTGGCTCCATCCAGGTCCTGTGGCTTTTTATCATAGGAACTATAAGCCGCCAGGCGGTTCAGGTAATTACGGGAATGATCAACCTGCAATACTTCCTTAATAACAGTCAGCGCACCTTCATAGTCTTTTGCACGAAACAGGGAGTTACCATACCTGACTTTCGCAGGAGTGGTGTTTCCCGACATCGCTACAAACTTACCGTAATTTTCTTTTGCAAGGTCATAACGACCTGCCAATGTATAGAGCTCACCCAAACTTCTGTAAACCGGGGCAAATGTGGAGTCAATTTCTTTGGCTTCCTCAAAATAGGGACGGGCTGCGTTCAGATTGGGCACCCTCATATAGATATTACCAATCCTGATTTTTGGAAGAGGTGACTTGGGATCCTTATTCAACGCCTGGTTGTAATTAAACAATGCATTGGAAGCATCGTTCATCCGGATGTATACTCCACCCAATGCAAGGTAAATATTGGGATCGTCCGGATTAATGACCTTAGCCCGGTTAAGATAATTAATCGCAGCTTTGTAACGGTGAACCTTCCCGAATAATTGCGCCAGGGCCAGCTTGGTAAGGATCACAGCCTGCTGTGGAGTATAATCCTTTTTCTTCAATTTCACGGGAATAGCTGCTTCAGCCTGTGTAAAATACGGAATTGCCTTGATGGTATCGCTGGTTCTCAACAGGGTTACTGCGCCCATACCTACCTGGTTCAGGACATTTCCCGGAGCAGCTTTGATACCGTCCTGGAATAACTTTTCTGCCTTTTGGGCATATTCATCGAGCGAATTGGAAAATGTATCTGATAGGTAATCCTTCAGGTATGTCTCACCATAATAATAATAAATATCTCCGTTGGAGGCATCTTTAGTCAATAAATCCTGAAATACCTTTTCAGCTTCCTCATATTGCTCGCTATTTGCCAGTTTAAGTGCAGTATTCAGATCCTGACCAAACGCATTTAAAGAGATAAGACAACTAAATACAATAATAATAGGTTTCATTTCATGTACATATTAGTGATAAACTATTTACTCTTTTCTGACTTGAATCAGCCTGACCGGCATGGTTGCCGGAACCATACCCATTTTCAAAACAATACGCTGGCCCTGGTCATTGGCGACAAACTGGATAAAACCCCTGCCAAGTCCGGAGAATGTTTCACGGCTGATAGTATAAACCTCACGTATAAAGGGATACGATTTATCCGCAATATACGCAGGATGCGGCTTCACGAAATCATCGCCCTCCGGTTCAAATTCAGGTGATATGCCCATTACCTTTGTTCTTTTCAAAAAAGCATGCGTAATGGAATCATCGCTGTCACTGATCCAGTTTACGCTGATAATTCCGATGGCTTCGGGATGCGCTTCCACGTAATCGATCACCTCGTTATTGCTATTCGCTGAATAGCAATATTCGGGAAGAGAACCCGTAATTCCGAATTTCCTCATAACCATTCTTACATTGCTCGAACCCTGGTTGTCGAAAACCACTTTTATTTTTCCAAGATTTGATTTAGGATTAACTTCTTTCCATGAAGAAATGTTTCCTAAAAATATATTTTTGAGTTGATTATACCTGAATCCGGAGTCAGGATTTGACCTGTTCGCAATAAATGCAAGGGCATCCCATGCAACCTGTGTGGTCCGTGGAATGATCAGTTTTTCCTTCAGGTAATCTTCTTCATTTTGTGTCAGTTTCCGGCTTGTGATCATCAACCGGATCGAATCAGCGAGAAACAGTTTCAATACACTGTCTTCCGTGGCATAAATGGGATTTATATTAGAATATTTATAAAGACTATGAAAAGTGGCAATTTCCGTATCTGCCAGCAGCTGATAGGCATCATCCACGCCAATTTTAATATCACCACGTGTGGGAGTTTCGGTAGTGCTTACATGACTTGTGCCTTTGTTACACCCTACTGCAATGAGCAGCAGCAGAATGACAGAAATGCTGAAATTAATAGTTTGATTCCTCATCTGAATTCCTCCGTTGTTTACTTTTTTGATAAATGATCACTAATCTGAACAAACCGTAAGAAATCACGATAACTCCAAAAATTGTCCGAAATTCTTTGGGGACAAACGCCATTTGGTCCGAAAACAAAATATACAGTCCGAATGCAAGGAACAACGCTGCGACTGTAAATCCCAAAATGGTCATAATGTCCGGTA
>Ga0105092_10002095_pt1 | contig 10672 bp, 5 predicted proteins | sample PPLLak2March2015_FD_87021 | JGI IMG/M metagenome (GOLD analysis project Ga0105092, IMG submission 87021) | Freshwater sediment microbial communities from Prairie Pothole Lake near Jamestown, North Dakota, USA - PPLs Lake P7 Core (1) Depth... | ecosystem: Environmental > Aquatic > Freshwater >...
ACTGAAACTACTCGAATTCAACGTATGAGAACAGATAATAAAAACGATGAGAAAGAGGACATATCGGCCGAAGAAATCAAAGGAGCTGGGAATGAAGATATGGACTGGGACGAATGTGTCCGGGACTTAAATCGTTTGGCAATTGATCTGAGTGATTATGAGCCGAATTTTATGTCTGATTTTGAAGAGGCCAAAAGATTAATCGGTATGGCAGATAGAACGCGAAATTATCTGTCTGATGCCGAAAGGGATCCGGAACGTTATTACCTTGGGCCAGATTTTGGGGCTAATATATTGGAGGAATTAGATTCAAGCATTAGTGATAATTCGAACGAGGAATATGACGATCCTAGTACAGAAGACGATTAAGATCGATTCCACAGCACAATTTCTCGGTATCTGCGTAATGGATAATCTGATCGAATTTATTAAAAAGAGGCTTCTGGTAAAGAACCCATGAATTTATATTCATTATCAGATCTGCTAACTCATTAGCACAGGATGTTGGCATCAATTTTTGGGTGCTGACTGCGTTATATCCATTTAAGTGTTTTCTATGAATAGATCAAATTTTTATAAAAAATAGAATATAATTTATGGCGCATTTGGTCTAACCTGAGTTCCTCATTTTTTAGGCACATGGCACTACAGCATGGCGACTATTATTAGACAATAGGTACCCTTGCTTTGATAAGGAAAAACGATAGTGTTAGCCTCGTTTTCGTCTCTTCTTTGCGCAGGCAATGGGAAACTCAGGTTAATGTTTAAAAATTCTTGGCGCATTAATTGAGTCAAAAAATATGGAGGATATATGGGCAAATTATTTATTAGCAGAAACCGTGAGATAAATAGCCAGAGCTTAGGACGAAATAGTAACGGTCTGAGGCGATCAACGAATGCACCGGAAAATCAAGAGATGCACTTTGTTCCCTGCAATGGCATATACTCAAAACCGGAAATGTCCGATTGGCTGGGTGGGATGCCTGAGTCGAAAAAGCAGCTCTGTATCAAGGAAATACAAATGACCGGAGGCAATCGATTTGTGCAGGACCTGGCAGACATGGCAAGCCACAACTCTGCGAATCCTAGGCCGGATCGGCTCTCACCGGCAGGCTCCGGGCCGCGGACGCATATGCTGACGAATGCAATGCAGAACCGTGTAGGTGCAACTTGGTTGAATCAGGGAGCAATTCAGAGGAAGACGAAGAATTTGCCTGATGAGAGTATTTCAAAATTGATGCTAAAATATTTTCCCAAATTATCCAAGCCGGAGCCTGATCCTAAACAAGATCTAGATGGTTCAATGGAGCACTGGAGACTGTCTCAGGAACTCTCGAAATACAAATTGATAGAGGAGAAAATTGCTATATATAATGGGTATAATATCATGGACACCGAAATCGAATCATTAAGATTGCACCTTAAAACTCTATCAGAGATCCAGAAAGAATTAGATGGTTTTACTCGTTATAAAGAATTCCCGCGCATTGGTGATACGGCCGGCAGTCTGAGGTACGCTACGGAGATAGAAATCGACAAAGTGCAGCAACAAGTGAAACCTCCAAAACCCAAAGAGGCATTTATTGAGGAGAAAAAAGAAAGTCCAGTGGAATTCGAAATGATTATTGAAGAACTTTCTCCTTCAAAATTATCAATTATTCGTGATAAAATAAAATATGGAAAAGATATACATGCTGATTTGGGCTTAATAAAAAAAATCCCGCATGGTTCCAAAAAAAAGTAAGTACTGCATTTTTTGAATAGATTTTCAAATACGGCCAGTTTAATAAAATGGTCTAATCAAACAAATTGATGAACGATTAAAGTGTCAGCAATGCATAGGATGTTCTTGATCCTGCGTTTGACCAACCGAACTATGCATGATACTGAGCCTCAACGAATTGCCCTCAGCTCCCTGAAGCTATCATTGCTTGGTTCATGTAACTGAAATTAGGCAAAAAGCATTGCAGATGCGCATTGCAAGGGCATTGAAGCGTGCAATTCGCTTCAAATCTTTTGAGCTTTCTAATGGATGCATGGCCGGTTTAAGATTGAGATTTGGCAAAGCCAGCAAATAAGATATACAAGAGGTTTTAGCCTAAGCGCCTGGAAGAGTGGGCGCACGGCTCAGGTGCTTCAACAGTTTTTCATCATCAATTATTCGTCGGCAAAATTAGCAACATCTTCAATTATTGGCTCGCGTTAATCATTAATTCGGGCGCAGAGCCCGCCAATATGGGGCAGAGATAGCGTTGCGACCTCATATAGTTTTGAGAAAGATCATGGGCACGCTAGCGCATGAGCGGCCTACCATGTGGCTGGGCGCGCTCTTGTGCATGCCCCATCGCTCGCTGCCAGGAGCGCGCGAGTCCGACAGCGTTACAAATTTTTATTTTTTATAAATGATTATAAATTGATTAACGAAAATGATAACAACATGTATTATGTTCAACGGTACCCAAAATCAATCTTAAATCAAATTTAAACACACATAATTATTTAAAATTAAATAAAATATTAATTAACTTTTTTTTAATTGTTAGGATGACTGGAGGTGAAATCATGAGTGAATTGGCCAAGAAAAGCCCGGCTCATTTTGCCGGAATACTTTCCAGTGAATATTCAAGCCAATTCAAACGAGAATCACGCCGCCAATAAGGAATGTGTCTATGGTGAATAAGGCGCAGCGAAGAACAATTTCGGGCGGTTTAGGCCTCTGCTGGAATTTGCTTTAATTCGAGGTCTACGCATCCCAATAGATTAATATTTTTCTTAAATTTATATTAAAAAGGTGATAAAATATGAGTGAATTTAGCCAGGAAAAGTCCGGCTCATTCCGCCGGAAGACATCCTGCAGTTCCTGCAGGCCGAATCGATCGATAACTGCATCGACAATAAAGAGCACATATTTGATGAACCTGGTGCAGCGAAAACCAATTGAGAGCGGGCATCCGGCGTCTGTGATCATATCCAATGGTATGCGATCCATGAATCGTGCCGACAGGCAGGCCGCTGCAATGGACTTGCAGATGATGGGAGGTAACTATTACGTCAAGAGCCTGGCAGAGGTCGGCATCCAACCTAAACTAACAGTGGGTCCGGCTCGTGACAAATACGAGATTGAAGCTGACAATATCGCAGACCAGGTAATGCGCATGCCGGATTCATCTCTCCAGCGGTGCTCGGGCTGCGGATGCGATGAAGAAGGAGATCTGCTTCAGACCAAACGCTTATCCAGCTCCATTACGCCGTTTGCAATCCAAAGGAAGTCCTCGATGAATCCGTTTGCGGGAGTCCTCGAATCCCTGCAGGCGGCAATGATGCCGACTGATCCTGTGGCAAGCTTTGAAGCAGGCAGCGATATTGAGTCCAGGCTTTCTGCAAGCAAGGGCAGTGGCACTTCTCTTCCAGAAGACTTTAGAACCTCGATGGAGGGTCGCTTTGGGGCTGATTTTAGCGATGTCAGAGTTCATCCGGATGACGATGGGACCTGTCGTGCTTTGAATGCGGAGGCTTTTACTCATGGGCGCGATATCCATCTTCAGCGCGGCAAGTATGAACCGGGAACAGAAGACGGCCGGAGGCTGCTGGCGCATGAGCTGACTCATGTTATCCAGCAGACCGGAGGAAATTAGCTTTGGCCTAATGTTTTCGGCCTAGAACATCTATGAATATTTCTTGAGATACCGCAAAGACCAATACAGTCGCAGCCAATTGATGTCTGCCGATGGAGCGAGAATTCACGCCTCGTCAAAGATTCGTTGGTTGCTCATTTTTTTGGATGAGAATGACTTTTCGTAAATATAGTCTTAATTTAGTTACATAGCGCTATCAACCTGAAAATCTTAGATTAGCATATGGGAGGGGCAATTGCAGAGATTCGGAAAAACAAAAAAAAGTAATATCCCGTATGTAGCTATATCTATAATCTGGTCGAGAAATATAATGTCATTATGATAAAATATATTTTCACCAATTGCTCTTTTATTTTATTCGAATACCCCGCAGCTCTGCTGCGGGGATAAAGGGCATGCGTATCTAACTTAGGAGTGAATCCGTTAACCTGAATACATTTTCATGCGGCGGCGCCTTGCATGCCCCGCAGCTCTGCTGCGGGGTGTGTCGCCGCAGTTTGACTATAATTTTTTTTTAAACTTTGCTTAATGGGGGGGAAAAGGAGCTGCCTGTTTAAATTTTTGGGAGATTTTGCATGTTAATGTTTCGATTGTCCTGTGCAAAGATCGGAATTGCTGTATAAATTAATTATAAAATTTGAGGAATTTATTATGAAGACTAAATTTGGACAGAAAAAATCTCAATTCGTTAACCTCAACTCGTCGAAAGAGACAAATCACCAAGGTCAGTCAGTCCCTGCATCTTGGGAGCAATCGATCCAGATTTCAAGACCTATCCCGCTGAGCACGGAGTCATTCAGGTCTGGCTTGGTCGGGCATCTACCCAAGATGTCTCCTCCGAAAATGTCTCTTTTCTTCAACAGCATTCAAGCCACTTGGGGTAATCGCTTTTCCGAGCAGCTGGCCGGCGAAGCGACTAGCGCTTCAAGCGCGCAGCAGACCGACCTGCAAAGGAAATCAGTAGTTGATTCCTTTACTTCGTCTTTGCCGGGCTTGAGGTTAACCTTCGGCAAAAATCGTGACGAAGTTTTCCAGGCTGACAGAAATCAGAGATCAGGGATAACTGCGACCAATGAGGGAAGCACGCCGCGATTAATGGAGGAATTCTCTTCTGAGGCAACAGCCTTCGGAATCGATTCTCTTTTTCTGGGGGATATTGGAAATCATGTCCTATCAAAGCCACCAATTTCATTGATTAAAGATGATCAAATTGCCTATTTACATGCACCATTTGTCGATAGCATAGCCAAGCAGGAGACAGGCGGAAGGAAAATGTGCGCTTCACAAAAAGAAGTGCTGAATTATAATCCAGAACATCACGTATTTAAGGATGCCAGCGAGGTGGAGAGAATTCCTGATAGACTATTGACTCATACAGGATTGGTCAATAGGGAAGCAATGCATATTTCTCCAGCTGGCTATGGAATCTTGCAGCGAGTAAAAAAACAAATTGATCTTGGTTATTTTGATAGAATACGAAAAGAACTAGAAAGATTACTGTTAACAATTGGGCATATTCAAGCCAACAATGGGCCATTGTCTCTAAGAAAACCGAAGGAAAATGCCAAAGTGATTCTAGACTTATTAGGTAAGCGTGGCAATTACAGGGGGCTCCAAATTAATAATAATCCGCCAAGGCAAAGAAAAGCACGATCTCAAAATCCTGTGGCCAATAAAAATACATCTCACGCTGAAATGCCTCCCGTTGAATTAAAACCTGCCAGAAGAAAGGAAGGATCGCATTCCAGAAATCCCGCGGTAGCGAAGACAAACACGTCTTTTTTAGTTTTGCCACAAATCGCAATAGCTCAACAAACGAGACCCGTCAAAGGGCCAAGAATCGATAATACGAGCATGCGTATGGCCTATCCGACAAATCAACAGATTTTGCACTCCAGAAATACAACCATAGCAAAGACAAATATGTCTTATCTAACCGCGTCTCAAGCGCCAAATACTAAAAGAAGGTCTATTTATAAACCAAGACCCGCCAACGAACCGCTGACAAGTAATATGAGCATGCATGCTATCCCTGATCCGATAAATCAACATGCTTCTCGTGAGGAAATCCATCAAATAGCGAATGAGGAAAAAAAATTATCTCTTAATGATGCTCAAAATGAGGCGGTATCCGGATATGAGCCGAGACTAAAGCAAATATTGAGGCTTGACAATATGGGTAGGAAAGATGCAGCTGGCCGGGAAAATCAAGGAATATTCCACCTCAGAACCCCTATTGCAGGACCTTCAGTTCAGCATAATGGTCGAGAATCGCCTTCAAGACCTAATTTGACAAAAAATAAGCATCAAGATAGGACCGCATCAGTCAATACGCATCCTATTGGGTCTCGGAGAAATAATTCATGCATCATTGGAAATAAATTAAATAAGGAAGGCCATGAGATTAATCATTTGCTGAAAAATTGCGAACTTTTGGCTGAGAAGTATAACAATATTCCTTCCCATGATACTAATTACTCTACTCAATTGCATCTAATAAATGAAATTATTAGGCAACTTAAATTGATTTTAAATAAAAGCTCCATAGAAAAAATATATTTAAAAAAATCGATCTCAAAAGAATCGGGAATACATGAATTGAGATTAAATGAAATAAAAAATTTAATGACACATGTATATTATGTGGGATTCAACATTGCAGAGGACCAAAGAACATATCATTTTGCTAACGAAAATTTTGATGAGAATCCTAACTTCAAACTTTTAATGAAAAATAATTTGCACATACAAGATGAAATAAATGAATATATTAGAACGTGTAATGAAAGAAGGCGGAAAAATGGAAAATTGAACATTTCTTTAATGCCTGATCAATCAGATTTGCCTGGACCCGAAGAAAACCATGCCCTCCAGACTGAGGATGTTTACGCTTCCTTTTTTGATAATCTTTAGAATGCTTGACGCCTGGGAAGTACTGCAGCCTGAGCGCGTAAAGGGGATGCAATTAAGCAAGATTGGCTAATGTAATGGAATACGGAAGCTATCTTTGCAGAGACGATCTTAAATCCCTATGAAAAAGAGTTGCAAGATATTTTTTTATTTTTTAAACGTAATACCTAATAGCTTGCTGCTGATGGGATAAAGGGTACACATATTCGTCTTAGCGATGGATCTGCTTAGCTTGGCTGCGTCTCTATGCGGTGGTGCCTTGGATGCCCCGCTGCTTGCAGCTCGATGCTCTGCCGCACTCTCACTATGGTGTCATTTGAATTAAATCCATATCAAGTCACGACTTTCTTAACATACAATGGCGAATTTGCGTCTCTGATGAACTCTTATTTGGAAATCCCTTCAAAGAACATCGATGAGCGTCGCAAGGCATTAGTTACATTCCAACAGAAAATCCAAGTAATTTATCCGGTTGGTGCCGATTCTCATGATCTTAATAAAATGGTTTTAGACGTATTGGATTGATGGCGCATAAATGAATTGAATAAATTGGAATCATCACGAGAAATCCTCGCATGGAGAAATTGAACAAATGGAGTATAGCAAAATTGTCCGATTATTAAACAGGTGGTGTCAGTTATGGATAAGGTATTCTGAAGAGGTGCAGCCAGTTGAAAAATGAGATTTTATCATATCATTCTGTGAGAAAGATCTGAGGTGTTAACGATGACAAAAGTATTTGCAGAGAAAAGCTCTGGCAAAAAGAGCTTAAATGTAGCGCAAAATGTGAAAAGGCACAAAATTTCCGGCCCCGCGCTAAAGCATCCGGTCGCCGAACTGGCGAATCGTACCCTGATGAGCGGCCCGTCATCGAGGTTGGGCATGGCCGACCATTCTATGCGGAGCTTCACAGTTCCCCTGGCCGAGGTGCAAAGGAAATCCCTCGAGAATATTTTCACTTCGCACTTGCCGCTGGCAGATGCTTTGAATCGTGCAAATGCAGGAGCCTTAGAGATTGATGAAGCATTGGCATCCGGGATACCTGCAGTCAAGGGCGGAGGCAAGCGGATGCGTATGGATGAAGAGACGGACGAAATGAATCGGAAGATCGGTGCTAAGCCTTTCACGAATGGCAAGGATAAACCGGATATGATGAACGAAAAAGTCATTGCACATGAACAGGTTCTTTCCAATCAGCAAATAGGAGCCGTTCATAGGAGCGGGTTGCAGATTTCTCCAGCCAATTCTCGTGTCGTGCAATGCAAAGGACCATATTTCTATGAAATTCCTCCCGATATTATGACTTGGTTGAGTCTTGATGAAGCTCTTCAAAGCAAAGTTAAAGAATATGTTGATATTCCGTATGATAATAACAATTATGGAGTGCAAAGAAGAATGCTGGTCTCAATTCGTGAACACATTATCAATAAAAGTGGACACATGGTGTATCAAGATGAAAGAGAGTTTCTTTTGCTCTTGAGCAAAGAAACAGGTGTAGTATTTGATCAACAACGAAAAGATCTCCCTTTAGGGTCTTATATAAAAAGAAAAAAGTCCTTAACTATGTTAAAAAAATCCTCTGGGCATCCAGAAAAGAAACTCGTAAAGGGTTCTTCATTCAAGCCAATGGATGCTGGAGAAAAGCCAATAGATAGAGAAGAGCCAATAAATAAGGAGGAAAAGCGAATACATGACGAGAAACAGCGAATATATAATGAGAGACAGAGAAAATATAATGCGGATCGGATAAAGCGAATGCGTGAGACGATAGCGAAAAAGAAAATTCGTGACGCGATAGAGAAGACGCAAATAAACGAAGATGAAAAGCCAGTAACTAAAGATAAAAAGCCAATAGATGAGGATGTAAAGTCAATAACTAAAGATAAAAAGCCAATAGATGAGGATGTAAAGCCAATAACTAAAGATAAAAAGCCAATAGATGAGGATGTAAAGCCAATAAACGAAGATAAAAATCCTATAGATGAGGATGACGAAAATCCTTTTGAACTCGTTGCATTCGATTCGAAGACCGGAAAATTAATAAATCTTTGAATAGATGTCCATCTAAGCTTTGCTTCAGATTATCTTGGTCCATGCGAGCTGCAGGCACATGAAGTCGCTCGTGTGGCTACGCAGGTGATGGGCAGATTGATATCGAATTCGGTGTACGATCAGATGATCTAGTGCGAATTGGCAATTCGATGCAGACTAAGCCGCCTATAAAGCTTTTTTTTGCAGTATAGATTGTCGCAGTCTAAGAATCATTTTAGTTGATAAAGCTTTATATTTATTGTAGCTTATGCTTTTAAAAATCTTGATTATCAAAAAACTTAAATTGAAAGACATCATATTTAGAACTAGAAACTACAAGGAGATTCTAAAAATGATGAATGAAAATGCAGAGTATATAAAGCCTGATTTTGAGGCAAAAACAGCTCAGGACGGGGCAGATATAGTGAATTTGTGCGATGCTGGTGCAACATATATAGAGGCTGAAGTTGGAATGACGATAGAAGTAGAAGCACAGGATTGGGATGAGCATTTCAACATTCTCGACCTCAAGATGAACCATCAAGAATGTGAAGGTGGTTTCATAGAGATCCACGAGAGAAATGGATATCATTTTAGATGCAAGAGATGTGATGTATCCAGGGATATTGCCGGAAGTGATGCGGATAAAGAAGGCATGATTAACGCGGCGCTAAAAGGCGCAAAATACATGACGCTATCCACTCACCTCGATATGATAATATTTATGCCTAAATAGACGCTCAATTTTTGTGGACTGGGCATCAATAGACGAGTAGATGATGCCCATGATCATTGCTTTCTCGATAAATAGGCATAAATGGGATATATTGAATAATTTAGAAATTATAATATTTAATCATCGCTCGGTGGTCGCATTGCGGCCAAGTGAAGATCATTAAAACGCCCATGAGCCAAGGCTGGGGCTCACACGTGACGGATGGGAAACAGGATCTATCGACATTAAAATTCAGTTTCCCATGGGAAAAATCCTGATGAAGAAAGAGCTGGAAGGATGAAGGGGCTTGCCCTTTGATCCGATGCTTCTTTCCTGCGAAAAGAGCTGCATTCGTTCTGCTCAACTCAGGAATTCTGATTCAATTTGCTCGATTCTTCCGGTCTTACATCCGCTTATTGCGCTCAGCCATCTGTTTTGCCTTAGCTGCATTGCGCTTTTCTTTGGCAGCTTCTTGCTTGGCCTTTGCGGTTTCCTGGCGCGACTGGGCTAGGCTTGATGATGATTCTGATTCTGCTTTGCCTGACGATAATTCCGTCTCGCTTGGTGAAGGTTCAACGCTATTCTCGCTCCCTTGCAAGGAGCCGCTGTTTTCATCCGGAGCTTGAGACGGTGTCGGCATGGCGGAGTCCAAAGAGCCGGATTTTTCGTTTGAGCTTTCCAGTTGCTTGTTTCTGCTTTCAAGCTGCTTTGCCTTAGCTGCATCGCGCTTTTCTTTGGCAGCTTCTTGCTTGGCCTTTGCGGCTTTTTGGCGCGACTGGGCTAGGCTTGATGATGATTCTGCTTTGCCTGATAATTCAGTCTCGCTTGGTGAAGGTTCAACGCTATTCTCGCCCCCTTGCAAGGAGCCGCTGTTTTCATCCGGAGCTTGAGACGGTGTCGGCGTGGCGGAGTCCAATGAGCCGGATTTCTCATTTGAGGTTTCCAGTTGCTTGTTTCTGCTTTCAAGCTGCTTTGCCTTCGCAGCCTCCCGTTTTGCTTTAGCGGCCTCTTGTTTTGCTTTGGCAGCTTCTTGCTTTTTCTTAGCTGCATCCTGGCGCGACTCGGCTAGGCTTGATGAAGACTTGGCACTGTCCATTTGTGATGAATTGCTGTTTTCAGTTGAGGATATGAACGAAGATGGGTCATCCGCCACAGTGGATGCATTTTCCGGCTCCTGCTCTGCCGATGCGACGAGAGTGCGATTTGCGATTTCCGAAACTGCTGAGAAAACCGACCCAATCTCGCTGCCTGATTCAATAGAGCTTTTCAGATTAAATTGAGATGCATTTGATCGAGTCTGATTAACTGGGATCGGGTTTTGAAGAGATAGATTCGCGGAGGACTGATTTGCAGATGATTTGCCTGCGGAAGATAGATTCAT
>Ga0105092_10002096_pt1 | contig 10670 bp, 12 predicted proteins | sample PPLLak2March2015_FD_87021 | JGI IMG/M metagenome (GOLD analysis project Ga0105092, IMG submission 87021) | Freshwater sediment microbial communities from Prairie Pothole Lake near Jamestown, North Dakota, USA - PPLs Lake P7 Core (1) Depth... | ecosystem: Environmental > Aquatic > Freshwater >...
CAGCGGCGATGGAATCCGTGGTGTTGAATCGCGCGGGCGCCGAGGCGGTGTCGGTCGTGCGCATGCCGCGTATCCTGACCGCCGCGATGCTCGCTTCGGCCGTGTCGAACGACGCGGTGGAGAGCTCCGGTGCGCGCGCGCGCTTCGACGCACTCGAATCGGAAGCGGTCGCCAGCTTACTCGAAGTCGCGGCGGGCGGTTTTCGCGGGATCTACAGCCTTGCCGCCGGGCCGGAAATCGACCTCGCGGATGCGCGGCGGATGCTCGCGTCCGGGTCCGACGCCGATCCCGGCGCCGCCCCGTCCGCGGGTGCGCGCGGGCTGGCGTTCCCATCCGAGCACCTCGACGTGTGCGGGGTCGACGGCGTGCTGCGCGTCTTGAGCCCTCTGTTTCCCGCCTCCGACCCGTTTCGCACGCTCGCGACCCAGGGGCCGGCGGATGCGTCGCGGCCCGAACGCGAAGAGTGGATGCAGGCGGTGGTGGCGCAACTCTACCACGTCGGCCGCGTGGCGGAGGAAGCGCGCGGTCCCAGGAGCGAATCGTGAAGCAGGCGTACTATATCGTAGCGTCCATGCGACCCAAGCAATGGACGAAGAACCTCGTCGTCTTCGCGGGCCTCATCTTCTCGCGCAATTTCGGAGACCCCGAACTCCTCTTGCGAAGCGTCCAAGCGTTCGCCGTGTTTTGTCTCCTTTCGGGTGTTATCTATTTGATCAACGACGTCGCCGACATCGACAAGGATCAGCGTCACCCGACCAAGCGCCTGCGGCCCCTCGCGTCGGGTGCGTTGAAGAAATCGTCGGCGCTCTTGGCGGCATCGTTGTTGGCGCTGGTCGGGTTGTTCTTCGCCTACCGGCTGGGCCCCGGATTTCTCGTCGTTGCGTGCCTGTTCGCGGCGCTGAATCTCGTCTATTCGTTCGGGCTAAAGCGCGTCGTGCTGCTCGATGTCACCGCCATCTCGCTCTCGTTCGTGCTGCGCGCGATCGGCGGGGTGGAGGCGTTGCGGGGGCTCGAGCCGACCATCGCGATATCACCGTGGCTCCTCATCTGCACGTTGTTCCTGTCCTTGCTGCTCGCGTTTTGCAAGCGCCGCCACGAACTCGTCTACATCGAGGATGCCGCCAACCACCGCGAGTCGCTGCAGGAGTACTCGCCCGCGCTACTCGACCAACTGGTGGGAATCAGCGCCAGCGGGTCGGTCCTTTCGTACTCCATCTATACCATCTGGCCCGAGACGGTGGAGAAATTCGGGACCGCCAACCTGGTTTACACCGTGCCGCTGGTGCTCATCGGCATCATGCGTTACCTGTATCTCGTGTACAAGAAAGAGAAGGGCGGCAGCCCGTCTGACCTCCTCCTGCACGAGAAGTTCCTGTTGGTCGACGTCCTGGCCTGGATCGCGCTCGTGATCGTGATTCTGGGGGGCGTTTGAGCCGACCGCGCTCTGGCGCAACGCGAAGACCACCGCCGGCGGCGAAAACGCTGCGCGCGCGCGACGACGCGGCGGCACGCGCGTCGTCTCTCGCCCCGCTCGAAGTCGTCACGTACGCCAAGGTCAATCTTTCGCTCGAAGTCATTCGACGTCGTCCAGACGGATATCACGAGATCGAGACCATCCTGCAATCGATCGACCTCGCCGACCGCATGCGCATCGAGCTCACGAACGACGGCGTCGTCGCGATCGAGTGCGATACTCCCGGGATACCCACCGACGAGACCAATTTGTGCCACCGCGCTATCGTGGCCATGCGGGCGGTGGCAGGGCGATCGCTGGGGGCGCGGATCACGCTGCAAAAAGGGGTGCCGGCAGAGGCGGGATTGGGCGGTGGAAGCGGCAACGCGGCGGGCGTGATGCTCGCGGTCGTGCGTGCGCTGCGACTGGGTGTATCCATGGGGTCGTTGGAACGCATCGCGGCTTCGCTCGGCAGCGATGTGCCGTTCATGCTCCACGGCGGGACGATGATCGGGCGCGGGCGCGGTGAAAAACTGACCCCCCTGCAGCCCCTCAAGGGGGGATTTTTCGTCGTCGTGAAGCCAGAAGTAAGCATCCCCACGGCCTGGGTTTACTCGCATCTTAATTTTCGATTGACAGGCCACCGGCCCCGAATTAACCTGGGGGCGGTAAGTGCCGTTTTAGCAAGGTTTCCGGGGGCTTCGTTACCGTTTCGAAACGCGTTGGAGGAAGTGGTATTTCCTGCGTATCCGTCGGTCTCGAAGCTGTGGGAAGAGTTGGTGTCTGAGCGGCCTTGCTTTGCGTCCATGACCGGAAGCGGGTCCGCCGTCTTCGCCATCTTCGATCGCGAGGACCGGGCCGCCGAGGTAGCTGAGCGATTCTCGGTGAGGGGGTTGTTCGCCTCCGTCGCGAAACCAGCGAAGCAAGCGGTCGACATTCGTTAGGGTGCGTTTGCGCGCGCCTGTTTGGGTGTCAGCTTGTAAGAACAATGGGGGACCCGAATGAGAATCACCGAAGTGAGAGTATCTCTCCGCGACGACGCGAAGCTCAAGGCGTTCGCCAGCATCACGCTGGACGATTGCTTCGTCATTCGTGGCTTGAAGATCATCGAGGGCAAGGAAGGGACGTTCGTCGCCATGCCCAGCCGTCGTCGTAAGGACGGCGAGTATCAAGACATCGCGCATCCGATCAACAACGATGCGCGCGAAGAGATGGAGCGCGTCATCCTGGACGAATACCGGCGAGAAAGGGAACGAGCGAAGGTCGCGGAAACCCCGCACGTGTCCGACCGCTGACGTCGCCCCGCGTCGCGGGACGGCCTTCCAAAGAGAAGGGGCATTCCTTCCTCCTTAAGTTTTCCTGGGGCGTAGACAAGCGGCAAGTCACTTGGCTTTGGACCAAGCATTCGGAGGTTCGAATCCTCCCGCCCCAACCACGGGCAGGCGTCGGACGACCTCCGTCGCACGTTGAAGAAGGAACGCGATCGAGTCTGGCAGCATGGACGGACTGAAGCTCATTTCGGGTAACGCGAACCGCGCACTGGCGGAGCAGGTCGGGGAGCAACTCGGCGTGCCGCTGTGCGACGTGACGCTGGATCGTTTCTCCGACGGCGAAATCCAGTGCAAGATCAACGAGAACATCCGCGGCGTCGACGTCTTCATCATCCAATCGACCCAGCCGCCGGCGGAAAATCTCATGGAGTTGCTGATCTTGCTCGACGCCTGTTTCCTGGCGTCGGCCGAGCGCATCACCGTGGTGACGCCGTACTACGGGTATGCGCGCCAGGATCGCAAGGATCAGCCGCGCGTTCCCATCACGGCCAAGTTGATCGCGAAGCTGCTCGAAGTCGCGGGGACCAACCGCATTCTGACCCTCGATCTGCACAGCACGCAGATCCAGGGCTTCTTCGACATCCAGGCCGACAATTTGTTCGCGGCACCGGTCCTCCTGGAGTACATCAAGCAGCTCGAATTGAGTAACTTGATGATCGTGGCGCCGGACGTCGGCAGCACCAAGATCGGGCGCGCATTCGCGAAGCGCCTCGACGTCGACCTCGCCATCGTCGACAAGCGGCGCTCGGAGAAGGACAATGTCGAAGTCATGAACGTGATTGGTGACGTAAAGGGGCGCGACGTCGTGATCCTGGACGACATGATCACGACCGGCGGCACGCTGGTCAAGGCGGCGCGCGCGGTTTCGGAAAAAGGCGCGCGCTCGGTGATCGCGTGCGCGACGCACCCGGTGTTCGCGGGCGACGCGTGCAAGCTCATCATGAACTCGCCCATTCGCGAAGTCGTGGTGACGAATTCGCTCCCGTTCGACCGCTTCGCCGAGTGCCCGAAGGTCAAGGTGCTGGATATTTCGCGGCTCATCGCCGAAGCCATCAAGAGGATTCATTACAACGAGTCGGTCAGTACGTTATTCGTGTAGCGGAAGGTGAAGGATCATGGAACGATTCGAACTCCAATCGAGTGTGCGCAGCGGCGCGGGCAAGGGTGTGGCGCGCAAGTTGCGCGTGGAAGGGCGGCTGCCCGCGGTCCTGTACGGGAGGCGCGAAGCGCCGATGGGGCTCTCCGTGTCGGAGGTCGACGTGCGCAACATCTTGCGCAAGCACCCCGACAGCGCGATCGTCGACCTGACGGTCGCCGGGCCCGAGGGTGCGACCCTCAACGCGATCATTCGCGACGTCCAGCGCCACCCGGCGTCGGGGCGCATCCTGCACGTCGACCTACAGCGCATCAGGCTGGACGAGCAGATTCGAGTCGAGGTCCATATCGAAGTGCAGGGGACGCCGGCCGGCGTCAAGGAACAGGGCGGCGTGCTCGAGCACGGAACCCGCACGGTCAACGTGATGACGCTGCCGACCGACATCCCCCACGCCATCGTCGTCGACGTGTCGGCGCTGCGCATTCACGACTCGGCGAGAATCCGCGATATCGCGGCGGCCTATCCCAAGCTTTCGTTCCTCGACGACCTGGATACGACGCTCGCGACGGTGATCCCGCCGGTGGTGGAAGCGGTGGTGGCGCCGACGGCCGAGGAAGTGGCCGAACCCGAGTTGATCCGCAAGCCGGGCGCTGAGGAAGAAGAAGGCGCCGAGGGCGCGGCTCCCGCGGGCGGGAAGTCGGCCGCACCGGCCAAGGAAGAGAAGAAAGAGAAGAAGTAGCGGGACGAGCGGGCCTCGCGCCCGCACGCCCGCATTCGCGCGAAGGACAGCCCCGCGACGGTCGTCGTCGCGGGGCTTGTCGTTGCGGCCCGCACCGCAGGGGTACGAGAAACCATGCCCGTCGATTATTTGGTGGCCGGCCTCGGGAACCCCGGCGATCGCTACACGCGCACGCGCCACAACCTGGGCTTTCGTGCCGTGGAGCTCTTCGCGCGCCGGCGCGGCGCGCGTTGGGGCAAGCCCGCGAAGGGATTGGTGTCGGCGCGCGTCGATGTCGGAGGTCGTGACGTGCTCATCGTCGAGCCGCTCACCTACATGAATCTCTCCGGCGACGCGCTCTCCCCGGTAGTCGCCAAGGAGTCGATGCCGCTCGATCGCATTCTGGTCGTGTGCGACGACTTCGCGCTGCCGTTGGGAACACTCCGTCTGCGCAAGTCGGGCAGCGACGGAGGACACAATGGGCTCGCGTCCATCATCGCGCGGCTGAACTCGCTCGATTTCCCTCGCCTTCGACTCGGTGTGGGGCCGGTGCCCGAACGCGTCGATCCGAGCGAATTCGTCCTCGCCGATTTTCTCCCGGAAGAGGAGACCAAGGTGGACGAAATGTTGGCGCTCGCCACCGAGTGCATCGATGCATGGATCATGGACGGCATCGACCGCACCATGAGCCGTTTCAATACGCGCCGCGACGCGCCCGGCGAAGGCGAGGCGCCGTAACGAGTGACAGGACCCGCCGGGAAGCGTCTGCGGCCCGCCTTGACGGCGGGGGCTCCTTCGCCTATAGTGTCGGGCACATATTCAATCAGCCAATTTCGGCACAGAAAGGCTTCTCTACCCCCCGGCCGGCCTTCGGTCGCTGCGGGGGGGTCGCATGTCCACAGGGAGGTTTCCGTGAGAAGTTATGAGTGCGCCGTGATCCTGCACCCCGCCGTCAGCGACGACGGGCTGCGGACCAGCACGGCCAAGTACGTGGAGCTCATCGCCAAGGGCGGCGGGGAGATCACGAAGGTCGAGACGTGGGGCAAGCGCCGGCTTTCCTACGAGATCATGAAGCAGCCCGAGGGTCATTATTTCTTCTATCGTTTTCGCGGCGCCAATTCGGTCATCGACGAGTTGGGGCGCCAGCTGCGCATCGACGAAAGCGTGCTGCGCCACCTGATCGTTTGCGACGAGACCGCCGAGGGCAACGAGCCCTCGCTCGACCCCGCGACCGTGGAGCCGACCATGCGCCACCCGGAACGCGAGCGGGAGGAGGAGCACCGTGGCGAGAGATACTAAGCGAGACAACAAGCGCGATCCGAAAAAGAAGGGCGAGAAGCGCGAAAAGCGCCCGATGCGCAAGAAGAAGTGCAAGTTCTGCCTCGATCGCGTGACGCACATCGATTACAAGGACGAACGGCGTATTCGTCGTTTCATGACCGACCGCGGCAAGATCACGCCGCGTCGCATCACGGGAACGTGCGCCAAGCACCAGCGTATGCTCGCTGTGGCGGTCAAGCGCGCACGCGTGATTGCACTCGTGCCGTATGTGCGCGAGTACTACCGTTAAAAGGAGATCCGATCGTGGAAGTCATTCTTCTCGAATCCATCCCCAAGCTGGGTAACCGCGGCCAGGCCGTGAAGGTCAAGCCGGGGTTTGCGCGCAATTACCTGTTTCCTCGCAACATGGCGCTGCCTGCGACGGCGGCCAACCGCCGCGTGTTCCAAGAGAACGAGAGCGTGCTGATCAAGCGCGACACGGCCGCCATGGAGGCCGCGCGCGCGCGCGCGGCCAAGTTCGTCGACGTGGCCGTCAGCATCACGGTGCAAGTCGGCGAAGAGGACAAGATGTACGGCTCGGTTACCACACTCGACATCGTGCGCAAGCTCAAGGAGCAGGGCCACGACGTCGAGCGGCGCGAGATCGCGCTCGTCGACTCGATTAAGCAGCTCGGCGAGTACGACGTGGACGTGAGGTTCCATCGCGAGGTATCCGTTCCCATCAAGGTGTCGGTGGTGAAGGAGTAAAGGTACCAAGTGAGGGTGTTGTGATCGCGGTCGTGTTGGCGGGCGGGGTCGGCGAGCGCTTCTGGCCGTCGAGCCGCCGGCTGCGGCCCAAGCAGTTGCTGGACCTGACCGGTCGTGGGAGCATGCTGGGGTTGACTCTCGACCGCTTGGACGGACTCGCGCGCCGCGAAGATACCTTCGTGATGACGTCGGCCGCTCAGCGCGACGCGGTGTTGTCGGTGCTGCAGTCGCGCGTCCCCGACGCCAACGTGATCGGCGAACCCGAGGTCCGTAATACGGCGCCGAGCATCGGGCTCGCGGCCGCGATCGCGCGGCGCACGGTGGGCGACCGGCCCATGCTGGTGGTGCCGTCCGACCATCTGATCGATCCGGCCGAGCGGTTTCGCGACCACGTGCAAGCCGGGTTGCGTTTCCTGGACTCGGAGGCACGGGCGGCCGGTGCCCTGCTCACGTTCGGCATCGTGCCCACGCGACCCGAGACCGGCTACGGATACATTCGTGTCGCCGAGGAACGATGGAGCGAGGGGCCCCGCCGTGTCTTCGCCGCGGCCTCGTTTCTCGAGAAACCGTCGGCGCAACGCGCGGTTGAATTGATGGCCGAGGGCTGCCTGTGGAACAGCGGCCTGTTCTTGTGGCGCGCGGGAGCGGTACTGGAGGGGATCGCGCGCCATTTGCCCGAGCTTTCCGCGGTGCTTACGCGGATCGAAGCCGCCGTGGGAACGCCCGACTTGGCCGGGGTGTTGAAGCGGGAGTACCCCCGTGCCCCCGCCGTCTCGATCGACTACGGCCTGCTGGAAAAAGCGGAGAACGTCGTTGTCATGCGCGCCGACTTCGCGTGGAACGACGTCGGGAGTTGGGAGTTCATTCGCGACGTGAACGGCGCCGACGCCGACGGCAACGTCACGGTGGGCGACCACGTGGTCATCGACGCGAAGGACAATACGATCGTCGCGCCGGGCCGTTTGGTCGGAATGATCGGCGTCGAAGGGCTCGTGGTGGTAGACGGCGGCGATGCCCTCCTGGTGTGTCGCCGCGACCGCGTGCAAGACATCAAGAGGATCGTCGCCGAGCTCAAGCGCCGCGGGCGCGAAGACTTGGTATGACGAAGGAGGATCGCTTCGGTATGAAATGGATTCGCATACTGCTGCCGTTGCTGGCGCTTTCTCTCGTGCTCGCGGGGGGCTGCTCGAAGAAGGATGAGGACGCCAAGGTCGACGCTCCGGAGGCCCCGATGGCCGCCCGCATCGGCGATTGGTCCATCAGCAAGGAATTCCTGGAGGATTTCCTGCGCAAGATGCCGGAGTCGCAGCGGCAAAAATACGATTCGCCCGAGGGGCGCGCCATACTCGCGGATAAGCTCATGCAGGAGGAACTCGCCTATCTGGAGGCGCAGACGCTCGACCTGACCCAGCGCGAGAACGTTGCGAAGCAGATTCAAGAAGCCACGCGCTCCATTCTGGTGACGGAATACCTGAGCGAGTTCGTCGATTCGAAGGCGCGTCCTTCCGACGAAGAGATCCACGACTACTACGAATCCCACCAGGACCAGTACACGGAGCTCGAGACGTTGCGCGCGCAGCACATCTTCGCCAAGGACAAGGAAAAGCTCGATGAATTGAAGGCGCGCATCGAAGAGGGCGGCGAGAAGCTGACCACCCTGGCACAGAAGTACTCGGAGGACCAGATCACCAAGGCCGACGGCGGTGACTTGGGGTACTTCAATCCGGGCGGCTACATCCGCGGCGTGGGCTACTCGAAGGAGTTCACCGACGCGGTGATGCAAATGGAGCCCGGCAAGCTCTACGTCATCAAGTGGGAGAAGGGGTATTCGTTGGTGCGTATCAACGAGAAGGAGCCCGCAAAGCTGCGGCCGTTCGACGAGGTGCGCGAGGAAATCGCCACGCGTCTGGCGCGCGACAAGATCGAAATCGTTCGCGCGCAGCACTTCTCGGAGGTCCAGCGTAAGTACGACACACGCAACTTCATGCGCGAGTCGTACGAAAAGATGCAGCGCGGGCCGGAGGAGCTGTTCAATTACGCGCAGAACAGCAGCGACCCGCTGCAACGCATCGAGGCGTTCCAGCAAATCATCGACAAATACCCGCAGGACGAGTACGCTCCCCAGGCCATGTTCATGATCGGGTTTGTCTATGCCGAGGAACTGCAGGACATGGTGAGGGCCGAAAAAACGTTCAGCGACTTGATCCTGACCTACCCGGAGAGCCAGATGGCCGAGTCGGCCAAATGGATGAAGGAGAACCTGGAGAAGCCGCTGCCGAAATTCGAGGACCTGGACGACCTCAACCGCCAGATCGAGGAAAAGTCGCAGTAGATCGGGGAGGACGCGTGGCCCAGAGCGAGAAGCACTTCGTGCGGGTAGCGGTGAGCGGGATGGCGCGCGACGCCAACGAAAACCCGGTCGTGCTCCTCAAGAGCAGCGAAGGGGAGGAAGTGCTGCCCATCTGGATCGGCCACGCGGAGGGCGTGGCGATCGAGCTCACCATGAAGGGCGAGAAGTTCGAACGGCCCCTGACGCACGACCTATTGAAGACGACCATCGAGAGCTTGGGGGCGTCGTTGGCGAAGGTCGCGATCACCGAGCTGCGCAACAACACGTTCTTCGCGAAGGTGTATCTCCAGCGCGACCGGGACATCATCGTCATGGACGCGCGACCCAGCGATTCGGTCGCGCTCGCGCTGAAGTTCGACGCCCCGATCTTCGTCGCGCGCGACGTGTTCCTGACCCACAAGCGCGCCCTCGGCGAGGGCTCGGCGCCGGGCCCCGACCCCGACGACGAGTTGCGCCGCTATCTGAAGGACCTCGACCCCGGAGATTTTTGATGCGCCGCAAAGCCGTGATCATGCTCGTCGCGGGAACGTGGTGCATGGCGCTCGCCGTCGGTGCGTGTTCCAAGATGGGCGGGGGCAAGGCCGACCTCGGCCCCACCGAACAGGCGCGCGCGCAGGAGTTGTTCGACAAGCTGTCAAGCGCGCAGAAGAGCGGTCGTAACGATGACGCGGCCGCCGCGGCGACCGAACTCGTGAACCAATATCCGGGTTTCTCCCGCATGGACGAGGCGTTGTTTCTCGCGGGCCAAGTCGCCGACGCCCGCGGTCGCTTCGCCGAGGCGGCGACGTATTACGGGGCGCTGTCTGTCGATTACGAGCTGAGTCCTCGCCGCCCCGCCGCGTTGAAGGCTTCCGCCGCCGATTTCGCCAAGCTCGACGACCCCGCGCGCGAGGCGGCGGCGTGGCTCGAGCTCATGCAGACGCCGATGGATGCCGCCGGTCGCGACGAGGCGTCGCGGCGATTGCGCTATCTCGTCGACGACCGATTGAGTGAAGGCGACCTCGACGCACTCTACCAAGACTATCCCGATTCGCCGCTGGCCCGCAGCGCGCTCTACAAAGAGGCGCGCTCGGCGTACGCCGCCGGCGACTACGACCGCGCCTACGAACTGGTCGGCAAGTACATCGACGCCCTGCCGAGCGGCGAGCGCGATCCGGATGCGCGCCGGCTGCTCGAGCTCGCCACCGAACGCCGCCAGGCGCCGCCCCCGGGTCCGGAGTCGCGGGTACGTCCGGATCGCATCGGGCTCCTGTTGCCGCAAACCGGCAGCCTGGCGCTATACGGCCGGCTATTCGAGCAGGGCGCGAAGCTCGCGGTAGACGAATTCAACAAGAAGCAATCGCGCAACGTCTCTCTCGGTATCGCCGACTCGCGCGGCGGCGCCATCGACGCCGTGGTGGCGATCCGCCGTTTGGTCGCAGAAGAAGCAAGCCTCGCGATCGTTGGCGACGTGTTTACGCTGCCCGCCATCGCCGGCGCCATCGAAGCCAACGCGTGGCGAACACCGATCATTTCGCCGGTGATCGCCAGCGACGAGTTGATTGAAATCGGTCCGTGGGTGTTCCAGACGCGCGTCCCCGCCACCGTTGAAGCCACGGCGGTGGCCGAAGTCGCCGTGCACAAACTCTCACTCTCGCGCTTCGCGGTGATCGCACCGTCGAGGGGCGATCGGCGCGACGCCGCGGACTTCTTCG
>Ga0105092_10002099_pt1 | contig 10667 bp, 9 predicted proteins | sample PPLLak2March2015_FD_87021 | JGI IMG/M metagenome (GOLD analysis project Ga0105092, IMG submission 87021) | Freshwater sediment microbial communities from Prairie Pothole Lake near Jamestown, North Dakota, USA - PPLs Lake P7 Core (1) Depth... | ecosystem: Environmental > Aquatic > Freshwater >...
GATGGGGCCAGAATTCTCGCCAGATGGTCTGGAAGGGGAAGGGCAGGTACAGGACGACGGGGCGGCCGGGCGGCAGTCTCAAGCGCGCGCGCACCGCGTTGGGATCGACGCACTTGAACTGCTCGGCGGCGGCAAAGCCGACCGGCACGAACCGCGCCCTCAGCCGCTCACGCCAGTCGTCACGCTCGGCAGCGGGAATGCGACCGAATTCGATCTGATACTGAACCCACCAGTCCACCGACGCCTCCGAAAAACCGTAGAAGGCGTCGACGGAGTCGAGGGTGTCGGGGGCGATGTGTAGCATCAGCGAGTCCCACGCCGTCTGTATCTCAGTGATGAGTGGCCGCTCGATGACGAACGCCGCGGTCAGCTCCGGCAGGATCGGCCGCGCCCCGAACAACACATCGACGGGCCGGGCCCGGAGCGCACCGAAAAGCGCCTCGAGTGTCGCGTACGGCAGCAGGCGCGGCTGGCCGTGCCGGAAGACGGGGATCGCGTCCGTGCGCGGGAACACGTAGCCCTTGAGGCCGGCCGGGTGGGCGCGGCGACCACTGTGGTCGAGGAAGAGCGTGACGTCGAGCCCTCGGGCGAGGGCTTCCTCGATGAGGAGCGCCGCATGCCTGATCTGGTTCAGGCGCGTGACGACGAAGCCGAGTCTCACGCGAGGTCGCCCCCCCTCATCGGCCTGTTCGTTGGTAGCCGAAACGCTCGAGCATCGGCGCCGCCTCCTGCTCGATCGCGTCGAGGTCGTCGGCCGAGAGATTGGCGAGACTGCGCGCGTTGTAATCGATCAGCTTCGATGTCGCACTGTCCATGTTGTGGACTGTCAGCTCCATGTCTCGAAAGGCGAGCAGCGGCGAAGGGTCCAGCCCGAGGAACGCGCCGAGCGTCTTGGCCACGGCAGGAACGTCGGCGAGGAGATCCTCGTACTTCACCAGGAGAAATCGACTCAAGCGCTCAGCGTCCTCGATCATGATGCGGTTGGCCAAACCCCAGTGGCGCGCGCAGCGCTGGAGGTCATAGCCCTGGCGTCGGTGGATCCCTTCGGCCACCGCGTATCCGCTCCGCACGATCGCGATGAAGGAGGACTCCGGAAACACCTTCTGCAACCAGCGACTCCGGATGGTGTCGGGTGGCGACTTCTCCGCGATCAGCCGGCGCCGAGGATGTTCCGCCTGGCTCAGCCAGTCGTAGGCGAGCCGGTCGGCGTCCACCCGATCGTCCTGCTCGGTCATCCGGAAGATGTCGAGGCGCTCTGTCCAGACGCGCGGGCAGCCGGCGCCACCTGGCAACGGCAGGAGCCTGGTGAGGTACTGGCCCTCGTGAGGAAGCAGCGTGATCGAGGGATGGCATCCCAGCATCTCGTAGAGCAGGGTGGTGCCGGAGTTGTTACAACCGAGCACGAACACCCATGGCCGGCGCGCGGCGCACGCCCCCCACGCCCGGCGCCGGGATGGCCGAAGCCCGGCCCAGTTGCGATCGAGCTGCTGCTGGTGGGCATCGGTGGGCGGCTGGTATCGGACCGGCCGGGGAGGATCGGCTCCGCCGCCCGGTCCTTGCCCGATCGGTGAGGCGGCCGGAGCGTTTCTGGTCGGTGCCGTGGGTCGTCCCGGCGCGACGAGGACCAGCTCGGTGATCGCGCCTCGACCACGGCCGGCGAAGCCTGCTTTCCGAAACGCGCCGAGTGATGCCGCATTGTCTCGCTTCACTCGGGCCCGCAAGGTGAGAAGGCCGAGCGGCCCGAACGCCTCGGCCACGAGCGCCCGGAGCGCAGCCGGACCGATGCCGCGGCCGCGCGCCTCCGGCGCGAGGTTGATGCTGACAGTTGCGGCCCGATCCTCGAGGTCGAGGCGCACCATTCCGATATCGACTCCGGCCGCCATGACGATCCAGATCCGGCGATCGGCGCGGGCGAGGCTCTGCTCGACCCACCGTGCATGCTCGGCCAGCTCGATCTCGCGTCCGTCGAACGACGCCAGGCGGGTGGCGGGGTCGTTGCGCCAGCGCCACAGTGCGAGTCCATCGGCGCGGGTTGCGGGGCGCAAGGCCACGACTGCGCTCACAGCATCTCCCAGGTCAGGACGTCGTCCTCGTCGATGTCCACGCGAGCCACGCGCCCGACGACGAGCTCGCGATACTTGGGCTTGATGCCGTGTCCCGGCCGCTTGATCGCCAGCATCTCGGCCGCGATACGGGTGCCGCGTGGAATCGGGCACGCGGCCACCAGGCTGCGGCGCGCCTTCTGGTACATCTCCACCTCGTCGGCGTGCGGCCCCGCCTTGCGTCCGTCGCCGAGCGCGGCCTCCACGTCGCGGATGTGCCGGATCATGGCCTTCAGCTCGTCGGGCTCGATGGCGAACGGATGGTCGGGGCCCACGTGCGTGCGCGACAGCGTGTAGTGCTTCTCGATCACGGCGGCACCGAGCGCAACGGCGGCCACGGGCACGTGAATGCCGAGCGTGTGGTCGGACAGGCCGGTCGGCACCCGGAAGGCTTGCCGCATGGTCGCCATGGCGCGAAGGTTCACGCGCTCGACGGGCGCCGGGTAGAGCGACGCGCACTGCAACAGCGCAACCTGTCGGTTGCCCACCGCCGCGCACTCGCCGAGGGCATCCTGGATGTCCTCCAGATCGGCGAGCCCGGTCGAGAGGATCATGGGCTTGCCCGTGGCCGCCGCCCGGCGCACGAGCGGCAGATCGACGATCTCGAACGAGGCGATCTTGAAGGCGGGCACTCCGAGCGCGTCGAGCTCGGTCACCGCCGCATGATCGAAGGGCGTGGACATGAACAGCACCCCGCGCCGGCGTGCCTCCTCGGCCAGCAGCGGTTGCCACTCGCGCGGGAGCTCGATGGCTTTGATGAGATCCCACGTGCTCTTGTCGGTGAGCCCGGCCAGATAGCTGAAGCGCGGGGTCTTCTTCGAGTAGAGCGTCTCGGCGGAATACGTCTGGAACTTCACCGCGTCGGCCCCGGCCTCGGCGGCAACCGCGATCAGCTCCCGAGCCATGCCGAGGTCTCGGTTGTGATTCGCTCCCGCCTCGGCGATCACGAAGCAGGGGCCGCCATCGCCGACCCAGCGCTCGCCCACCCGGAACCCCAGCATCAGGCCCGTTCCGCCGCGGCCGCCGCCAGCGGTCCGGCCAGCCGGGTCCGCAGGGCTTCCGCAACCCGGACGGCGCCGCGCCCATCCACGAGCTCGCGGGCGCGCGCCCCCAGCGCGCGGCGGCGCCCCGGATCGGCACCCAGCGCAGCGAGCGCGATCCGGACGCGCGCCGCCACATCGCCTTCCGCCGCGTCCCCCACGCTCACGACGGCCCCGGCGCCTGCGAGTCCTGCCACGGCGGCCGCCTGGTTGGCCACGAGAACGATCGCCACCGAAGGCGTGGCCGTGGCGGCGAGCTCCGGGACCGTGACGCGTCCGGCGCTGACGGCCAGGTCGGCGGCCGCCATCAGCGGGCGCAAGGTCGCCGGCTTCCGGTGCAGCGTCACGCCGCCGGCGCCGCCGAGCTCGGCCGACAGACCGTCGGTCGCGGCGGCCAGGGGCCCGACCACCACGTCGACGACGGCCGACGGAACGGCCGCTCGGGCCGCCCGCACCAGGGCACCGAGCAGGACGGGCGGCGAGGTCCCGCCGAGCGTCACCAGGATGCGCTCCACGCCATCGGCGGGGCCAGATGGCACCGCCGCGAACTCCAGGGCGAGGGGCGCGAAGCGAGGCCCCAGCAGGTAGCGCGACTCCTCGCCCGGCGGTGCCTCCAGACCCAGCGCGGGGCTCACGATCAGGTCGGCCGGCAACGGAAAGCGTCCGGCATCGTCCAGCACCGTCAGCAGCCGCGGCTGGGGGCCGTGCTGCCGCACTGCCGCCGCGCCGAGCCGGTACGAGTCCACCACGAGCACGGGGGCACCCAGTGCCGCGACCGCGGCGAGCGTGGGCTGCGCGCCCGGCGGCACCAGGCGAGTAGCGACGCCGGCGCGCTCGGTCGCCTCGGCCACCTCGTGGGGGCCGTCGATCAGCAGCCACGGCTCTGCCCAGCTGGCCGCTGTCGCCAGCGCCAGGCAGCGTCGGACGTGGCCGAGCCCCACGCCGGGCCCGGCGTCCGCGCGGAACGCCAGCCGCGGCCGGTCAGTCAGCGTGATGGCCAAGGGCCCGTCTCACGCCCGACGGCCAACCGGCTCGACCGCGACGAGGTCACCCATCGATGAGTACTCGCATCTCGTCCGGGCTGAGGAAGTGATCGTTGGTGGAGCTGGTGTACGAGTAGCCCGCCGCACATCGGCGGCCGTCCTGCCATGGCCGGTACGCCCAGCTCGGGTGCAGCGGCTCGACCACGAACATCGAGTCCTGCTCGACGGTCTGGCGCGCATCGTCTTCCGAGATGAGCACCTCGTGCAGCTTCTCGCCGGCCCGGATGCCGACACACTCCACGCGGCAGGCCGGGGCGACCGCCTCGACGAGATCGAGGATGCGGGTGCTGGGCAGCTTCGGCACGAAGATCTCGCCGCCGCGCATGAGCCCGATACACCGCAGCACGAAGTCGACGCCCTGATCGAGCGTGATCCAGAACCGCGTCATCCGCGGATCGGTCACGGTGACGCTGCCGTTCGACCGCTGGGCCTGGAAGAGCGGGATCACGCTGCCACGGCTGCCGATGACGTTGCCGTATCGCACACAGGCGAAGCTGGTCCCGCGCGGAAAGCCGTAGGCGTTGGCCTGCACGAACAGCTTCTCGGCACACAGCTTGGTGGCGCCGTAGAGGTTGACGGGGTTGACCGCCTTGTCGGTGCTCAGCGCGATCACCCGCTTCACCCCGCTGTCGATGGCGGCATCGATGACGTTCTTGCCGCCGATGACATTCGTCTGGATCGCTTCGAACGGGTTGTACTCGCAGGCCGGGATCTGCTTGAGGGCGGCGGCGTGGATCACCGCGTCGACGTCGTGCATCGCCCGTCGCAGACGCTCGCAGTCGCGAACATCGCCGAGGAAGAACCGGAGGGCCGGGTGGCGCAGGCGCGCCTGCATCTCCGACTGCTTGAGCTCGTCACGACTGAAGACAATGACCCGCCGTGGGCGATACCGGCTCAGAACCGTCTCCACGAAGCGGTTGCCGAACGAGCCGGTGCCGCCGGTCACCAGGATGGAGCGGTCGTCGAATGTCACCTGGCGCCTCCTTGGACAGGACGCTGGCCGCTGCTCCGCCGGGATGGCCGATCGAGTGTCACCAGCTTGTCGGCGGCGATACCCAGAGCCCGCAGGCCCGGCACGTGCAGCTTGGGCTTGTCGAACGTGGCGACCACGATGCGGTCCACCGGAAGCGTGGCGAGCTCGCTGGCGTCCCGCACCGGCATCCCGAGGAACACGCCGCGCGCCTCCCAGGCAAACACGCCCACCGGCTCCAGGCCGAGCTCCTTCAGGGTCAGATAGGCGAGCTCGGCGGCCTCGCCGCTGCCGTAGAGGGCGACACCGTTGCCGTCCTGCGGCAGGTCGGCGAGCGCGCTGCGCAGCGTCTGTCGGGCCAACCGGTACAGATCGACCGAGCGCCTCACGTACTCGAACGTCAGGCGGGTCTTGGTCGAGAGGCCCTTCGGGGTGAGCAGGTAGCGAAGACGCTTGCGGGTGGCCGGCTTGGTGGGAAACTCGCCGATCTTGATGAGCCCCTTGTGCCCCAGCCGCTTCAGGTAGAGGTTGGTCAGGCCGAGCGCGACCCCCAGGCGCTTGGCCAGGGCGCGTTGGGTCAGCGGCGCCCCCTCGCCGATGGCCGTCAGGATCTGCAGATCGCGCTCGAGCTTGCGGTCGGCCACCGGAGTCATTCCTCCCCGCGGCCGCCGGCCGACCCCGCGGTTCCCGCCACCACCGTGACGCGAACGCGAGCCTCCCGGTCCTGGCCGGACAGGGTCATCACCACCGCGGACTGAGTGTTCAACATTTGAACATGGATTTGAGCACAGCGAGACGGGGCCGGTCAACGTCAAACGTCGCGCCGGGGCGCAGTGCAGGCGGCCACCGGATCCGGCGCACCCGAGACCCGTGATCCCCCAAGCCGCGTCCCTCAGCGGGTGAAGTGCCGAAGGACCTTCGACACCGCGGCCACGACGTCGGCGACGTCACTGTCGAGCATCCGGGCCGAGAGCGGCAGCGTCAGCAGCCGCTCGTGGGCCGACTCGGCCACCGGACACATGGCGGTCGGATAGCCGAGACGCTGGTAATACGGGTGGCGATAGACCGGAATGTAGTGGACGGCGACGCCGATGCCCTCGGCCCGCAGCGCCCCGAACACCTCCGCCCGGCCGACGCCCACCCCCTCCGGATCGAGCAGAATCGCAAAGATGTGCCAGGCGTGGGTGACGTCGGCGGCGACGGCGGGCATGAGCACGCCGGGCACCGCGCTCAGCTCGCGGCGGTAGCGCTCGGCGATCGCCGTGCGCCGGGCCAGGAAGCGGTCGAGCTTGGCGAGCTGGCTGATTCCGAGCGCGCACTGGATGTCCGGCAGCCGGTAGTTGAAGCCGAGGTCGACCATCTCGTAGTACCACTGCCCGGCGTCGTGCCGCATCGCGGCCTCGGTGCTGATGCCGTGGTTGCGGAAGCGCCGCGCCCGCGCCGCCCGCTCGGCGTCGTCGGTGAGGACCATACCGCCCTCGCCGGTCGTGATCGCCTTGACCGGATGAAAGCTGAGCGTGGTGAGGTGCGCCTGGGCGCCCACTGGCGCGCCGCGGTACGTCGCGCCCAGTGCATGGGCGGCGTCATCGATCAGCACGAGGCCATGGCGATCGGCGAGGTCGCGGAGAGGGCCCAGATCGGAGGGCTGGCCACCGAAGTCGACGGTGATGATCGCGCGGGTGCGGGGACCGATGGCCTCGGCGGCACGGACCGGATCGAGATTGAGCGTGTCGGCCCGGACGTCGCAGAACACCGGGCGCCCCCCGAGATAGAGGACCGCATTCGCGCTGGCGGCGAAGGTGAGCGGGGGGACGATGACCTCGTCGCCCTCGCCGATACCGGCCGCGAAGGCGGCCGCGTGCAGCGCGGCCGTTCCCGAGTTGACCGCCACCCCGTGGCGCGCCCCCACGCGCGCCGCCACGGCCCGCTCGAACTCGGCGACGCGCGGCCCCGTCGTGATCCAGTCGTCACCCAGCGCCTGCGTGACGGCCCGGATGTCGTCGTCGTCGATGAGCTGCCCGCCGTAGGGCAACATCCGGGTCCGGACCGGCCGGCCGCCGTGGACGGCCAGGCGATCGTCGCTCACGACGTCACCGCGTGCTGCGTGAGCCGAGGACGGGGCTCGTCACCGGATCCGGCGCTCGACGGCCGCAATCACCGCTTCCCCGATGGTGGGCAGGGGGGCCGTCGAGGTGTCGAACACGAGCGTGCCCTCGGCGGGCGGCTCGTAAGGGGCGTTCACGCCCGGGATCTTGACCTCGTCGTCGCGGCCCGCGGCGGCGTAGAGCCCGTGGCGCTCGCGCTCGCGCATGACGCCCAGGGGGGCGTGGAGATAGACGAGGGTGAAGTCCTCGGCGCCGATGACCCGGCGGGCGTACTCGCGGTCGGCCCGGAAGGGACTCACCAGGGCCACGATCACGACCAGCCCGGCCCGCTGGAACAGGTGGGCGACCTCGGCGGCCCGGCGTGCCTGCTCCGCCCGGTCCGCGTCCGTGAACCTCAGGTCGGCACTCAGACCCAGGCGCAGGTGCTCGCCGTCGAGGACGACCGTCTTGACACCCCGGCCGAAGAACCGGCGCTCGAGGTACCGGGCCAGCGTGCTCTTTCCTACGCCCGGCATTCCGGTCAGCCACACCACATGGCTACGATGCCCATAGGCCAGAGCCCGCTCCTCGGCCGTGATGACGGCCGGCACGAACGCGATCTGCTCGCTGCGAGGGAGGTCCGGTCCGTACGGCCGCCGATAGAGCTCCTCGTCCTCGAGCACGATGCCGCCCCCCACGATGTCGTACCCGTCGAGCAGGACGAAGCGCCCGGTGGCGGGCGCGGTGGCGGCAGGGTCGAAGACCACGGGCCGGGTCGCTCGAAGAATGACCTCGCCGACGTCGTTGCGGGGGATGCTGCCCTTGCCCTCCAGGATCTCCATGGTGGCCGCGCTCATCACGCGGTTGACGGCGAAGACCGACACGTCGCGCTCGAGGGTGGTCATGCGGAGCCGATACTGTTGCCCGGGTTCCAGCGGCTGCCGCCCCAGCCAGAAGACGTTGGCGCTCACCACCGTGGAGATCGTCGGCGGCGACGCTCGATGGGTGATGACGTCCCCCCGCTGCAGGAAGAGCTGATCGTCGAGCGTGATCCCCACCGACCGACCTGCCTCCGCGCGCTCGGGCGCCGTCGTCGTCTCCGGCCAGGTTTCGATCGACTTGACATGCGCCGTGTGGCCCGATGGCCATACCGCAATCGCATCGCCCACGGCCAGGGTCCCACTCTCCACGCGGCCCGCGATGATCCGTCGCTCGTCGAACTTCAGCACGGTCTGGACGGGCAGGCGAAGGGCGGCCGCGGCCGGTGCCTGCGGCGCCGGCACCGCGGCCAGCGCCTCCAGGACGGTGGGCCCCGTGTACCACGGCATCCTCGACGAGCGTTCGAGGAGGTTGTCGCCCTCGCGGGCGGAGGCGGGGACGACGGCCGTGGGCGTGAGACCCATGGTGGCCAGCAGGCGACGGAACTCCTCGCCCAGGTCGGCGAACCTGGTCGCCGAGTAGCCCACGAGGTCCATCTTGTTGACGACGACGACGAGGGAGCGCACGCCGAGAAAGCTGACCAGGTAGGCGTGGCGGCGCGACTGTTCCTGCACACCCTCCTGGGCGTCCACGAGGAGGATGGCGGCGTCGGCATGGGCCGCGCCGGTGATCATGTTACGGATGAACTCCCGGTGGCCAGGGGCATCGATGATGACGTAGCGCCGCGCGCCCCAGACGAAGCGCACGCGAGTCACGTCGATCGTGACGCCCTGCACCTGCTCCTCCTCGAGGGCGTCGAGGAGGAACGCGTACTCGAAGGCCTTGTGCTGCTCCTCGCAGATGCGTCGCACCCGCTCGAGGGCGCCGTCGGGCAGCGCCTCGGTGTCGGCCAGCAAGCGGCCCACGAGCGTGGACTTCCCGTGATCGACGTGACCGACCACGACGAAGGCCAGCGGGGAGGCTTCTCCTGACGTCACATGTAGCCCTTGACGCGCAGCTTCTGCATCGCGTGCGTGTCTTCCTGGTCCTGGGCGCGCCCGGACCGCTCCGCCACCCGCGTGGTCCGCAGCTCCTCGATGATCTCGGCCACCGAGCCGGCCGTGGACTCGCACGAGGCCGTGCACGGTGCGCAGCCCAGGCTCCGGTAACGGCGACCGTCGCGGGCGAAGTAGAGATCGATCATCGGGATGTTCTCCCGCTCGATGTACCGCCAGACATCCACCTCCGTCCAGTGCAGCAGCGGGTGGACCCGCACGTGCTCGCCGGGCGCGAAATCCGTCCGGTACTGGTTCCAGAACTCGGGCGGCTGCTCGGCGACCTCCCACTCCGAGCGGCGGTTACGGGGGCTGAACACCCGCTCCTTGCCCCGCGAGCCCTCCTCGTCGTGCCGGATGCCGACGATGATGCCGTCGAAGCGATGCTCCTCGACGACCTGGCGCAACGCCTCGGTCTTGAGGGCGCCGCAGCACACCAGGCGACCCCGCGTGTGGTTCATGCCGGCCGCCAGGGCCTCCGTGTTCTGGCCCACGATGAGCTCCAGGCCCCACTCCCGGGCGATGCGGTCCCGGTACGCGATCATCTCGGGGATCTTGTAGCTGGTATCGATGTGGACGAGCGGGTACGGCACCGCACCCAGGAAGGCCTTGCGGGTGAGCCACAGCAGGGCCGTGGAATCCTTGCCCATGGACCACAGCATGGAGAGCCGCGGGATCTTGCTGTGAGCCTCGCGCAGGATATAGAGGCTCTCCTGCTCGAGGGCGCTCAGGTGGTCCACGCGACTCCTGCCACACCGTCGACGTAGCCGCGGTGCTCGAGGAGGCCCAGGAGCTTGCCGAGACTCTGTTCCTGGCTCTCCCGGTCGGTCCGCACGACGAGCTCCGGCTGGTCCGGCGGCTCGTAGGGATCGGAGACCCCGGTGAAGTTCGCGATCTCGCCGGCGAGGGCTCGCCGGTACAGGCCCTTCACGTCGCGGCGGATGCACTCGTCCTGCCCGCAGGCCACGTGGACCTCGAGGAACGCCCCGATCTCCGCGCGCGCCTCGGCGCGGATGGCCCGGTAGGGGGATATCATCGCGACCACGACGACCACGCCGTGCCGGGCCAGGAGGCCGGCCACGTAGGCGACGCGCCGCACGTTCTCGTCGCGGTCCTCACGCGAGAAGCCGAGCTCCCTGCCCAGCTTGCGCCGGACCTCGTCCCCGTCGAGCAGCTCCACGCGCCGTCCCCGCCGTGCAAGCTCGCTCGCGAGCAGGCCCCCCAGCGTACTCTTGCCGCTACTCGGCAACCCTGTCAGCCATACGACGCAGCCCTGCCCGGTCACTGCTCCTCCTCCACGGGGGCCCCCGGCGGCCCCGCGACACCGACGGTCGTATGTTCAACACTTGAACATGGATTGCAGCACAGCCACCGGGCCCGGGTCAACGTCTTATCCTCGCGGAAGGCGCCCGCCCGGCTGAGGCGGGGGCGGGTGAGGCTGCTACTCTCCGATCA
>Ga0105092_10002100_pt1 | contig 10664 bp, 5 predicted proteins | sample PPLLak2March2015_FD_87021 | JGI IMG/M metagenome (GOLD analysis project Ga0105092, IMG submission 87021) | Freshwater sediment microbial communities from Prairie Pothole Lake near Jamestown, North Dakota, USA - PPLs Lake P7 Core (1) Depth... | ecosystem: Environmental > Aquatic > Freshwater >...
CGCGGTGAGTCTTCGCAGTTGGACATCTCCAACAGCGTCATTGCCGGATCCAGCGGCATCTCCGACGGCGAAGCGATCTATTCCGACCAAGGGAAGCTCTCGCTCCTGAGCAGCACTATCACCAAGAACCGGAGAGGCTTGAAGCTGGTTGGGACAGAACACTCCGTTGCGAATCCAATCTTAAACCAGAAAGCCCAGGGAGACCTCGACGGAGCCCAACAGTCGAACGTCAGCACCAACATCATAGGGGACGGGACTTTCGCAGGAACCAATGGGAACCTTCAGTCCGACCCGCGCTTCACGGATGCCGTCAGCGGCGATTATTCCCTGAGACGCGGATCCCCGGCTATTGATACCGCCAGTCCGGACTATTCTTCGGGGTTGGTCGACGCTCTTTCGCTCGAGAGGGTGGTCGACGGGGACGACGATGGCCAGCCGAGAGCCGACATCGGGGCTCTCGAATACCAGTCTACGCACGGCGTGCCGGTTATCCTCCCGGTACTTTCCTCGAGGACTGACGAGTTCGTCGGAATCGCGATGGTGAATACCTCCGCCGAGACAGCCCATGTCGAGTTGAGCGGATATTCCGTTGGCGGGGCCTTGCAGGCCACCTATAAGAAGGAAGTGGCTGCCAGAGCGCAATTCAGCATCCTGCTCACCGAGGCACTTCCCGGCTTGAAACAGGGATGGATTCAGATAATCTCCAATAAACCCGACCTGATGACTTTCTCGCTGGTCGGGACGAACAGTCTGAATGAGTTGGACGGGGCAGATCTGACAGGGGCGATTTCTACGAAGGTGGTTCTGCCGGAGATCATCAGACAGGGGTCAAGTGACACCGAGCTTTTTATCGTCAACCCAAATGCCGAGCCGGTTAAGGTCGATGTGAGACTCCACACCCCGACGCAGGAGAGATCTCTTACCACTGCTACGATCCCCGCCCGTGGGCTTTACTCGCGGTTGATCTCCGCTTTCGGGGGTACCTCCATAAGCGGTTATCTGACGCTCGAAGTTGTCGAGAAAAAACCGATCTTCGCAATGGAGATGCTCCTCAGATCAGGATCGACAGCGGGACTACTCGGGCTTGATGCGACCCGTCCGCAACCGGCGCTGTTTGGCGCACAGGTGGCTTCGACGGCTTCCGTCGATACCCTCCTCAACGTGATTAACCTCGGTAGCACAGCCGCCGATCTCACTCTTGAGGCCTTCAACGAAAGCGGCACGCTCCTGAAGTCGGTAACCGTGGCTAAGCTCGCTGCCGGGCAGCAGTATCGCAAGTCAGCGTCCGAGATTTTCGGCCTGAGCACGGATCTCGTGGGCTGGGCGCGCGTGAGCGCCAAGGACGGGAAGCTGTTGGGATGTCTCACTTTCAGCGATACAGCCGGCAACTTCATGGCCTCCCTGCCGCTCCAATCCCAACCGGCGCGCGAGTTTGTGCTTGGCCACGTCGCTCAAACGGCCGACGTTTTCACCGGGGTGACCCTCTTGAATGCCGGGACCGGGTACGCGGAAGTGAGCGTCGAGGTCCTGGACCGTTCGGGCGCGTCCAAGGGAATCTCCCTGTTCGAATTGAAGCCGAACGAGAAACGGGCGAAACTGCTTTCGGAGTACGTACCCGGATTGGCGCAGCAGGAAGGTGGTTTTGTGCGGGTGCGTTCCAGCTCGCCCATCTTCGGGTTCGAACTTTTCGGACACTACCTGCTCCGATTCATGTCGGCGGTGCCGCAGCAGGTGGTGGTTTACTGAAATCGGTTGCCGGTTACGGGCTACGGGGTACGGGAAAGTGGGCTATCCACGAACCAACACAAACCAACACGAACGGAATTCTTGTTCGTGTTGGTTCGTGTTTGGTTCGTGGATAGCCCACTTTCCCGTACCCCGTAACCGCGCAACGCCGGTCAGAACCCCTTCCGCAGGCCTTGCTCTTCGTCGATGACATAGTGCTGATCGGCAGCAACGTCTTTGAATTCCTGTTCCTTGCCGCTCGGCCACCAGATCTTTACGCTGTCGGCTTTGGCCGCCTGGCCGAGGCCGAAGTGGGCACGGGGGTCGCTTGAGGAGTAAATACCGACGGTTCTTTTGATCTCCCAGATCTGGCGCAGATCGCCGGTCGTCACGGTTATGCGCGCTCCGATCCCGTCTCGATTGCTTTTGCTGCCCGCCGTCTTGAACATGATCCAGTGATTGCGGTCCCGACGATCATTCCTGAAAAGTTGCGGAGCGCCGTTCAGGGTCGCAGAGAGGATATCGATGTCCCCGTCATTGTCAAAATCGCCGAAGGCGACTCCCCGGCTGGCTACCGGTCGGGCGACATCCGGGCCGGCTTCCGCGCTGACATCCTTGAACCCTGATTTGCGCTGGTTCAGGTAGATGGTCTTCGGTTGCCCCCAGGTCTCGTTCAAATTGCGCCCGATCAGGTAGGGATAAACATGACCATTGGCGTGGAAAATATCCTTCCACCCATCCAGGTTCAGATCAACGAAGCGGGTCCCCCAACTCACGGTGAGTTGCGGATTCAGGATGCCGGAGCGAGAAGTGACATCCTCGAACATCAGGTTCCCTTCGTTGTGGTACAGGGCGTTGTACTCCATCGAGAAGTGAGTGAAATAGACGTCAAGCAGGCCGTCGTTGTCGTAGTCCGCGACGTCGACGCCCATGCTGGCCTGCTCTTGTCCGTCCGCACTCACGGCAAGGCCGCTCAGGAAGCCGCTTTCTTCAAATGACCCAGCCCCCTTGTTAACAAAAAGCAAATTGGGAGTGGCGTCGTTGCCTACCAGGAGGTCGAGGTCCTTGTCATTGTCCAGGTCAGCCCATACGACACCCAGTCCGAACAACTGATCGCGGTCAACAGCTCCACTTTTTTGGGTGACATCGCTAAATGAGCCGTCCCCGTTGTTCCTGTAGAGGGCGTCGGGGGCACCCGTTAACCCTCGCGGCCCGCACATGACAGGATTCCCCCGGTGATTGCAGCGCGGCTCCGGCAGGCGATTCAGGTCCATCGTGAGGTAATTGGCCACGTAGAGGTCGAGCAGCCCGTCTTTGTCGTAGTCGCCAAAAGCGGCCGAGGTGCTCCAGCGCGGATCGCTGACGCCCGCCTTGGCCGTCACATCGGTGAAAGTTCCATCGCCATTGTTTCGGTAAAGGACGTCGGGACCGAAATAGGTCAGCAGAAGATCGACGTCTCCATCGTTGTCGTAATCGCCGGTGCAGACTCCCATTCCCCATCCCTGGAATGTGATTCCCGCCTTCTCGGTAACCTTCTCAAAGGTTCCGTCCTGACGATTCCGATACAACTCGGCGTGCGGGTTCTGCCCCTTCGCCAACCTGTCACGGGTCGAGCCTTGGGCAATTATCACGTCAAGCCAACCGTCGTTGTCGTAGTCCAGGAAGCCTATTCCCCCGCCTTTGGTCTCGAAAATGTAGTCCTTGACGGCGGGGTCGCCGCTGATGTGCTTAAAATCGAGGCCGGCCGAGGCAGCGATGTCGGTGAAGACGGGCATCGGATCAAAGCCATCGGCAGAGGAGGGAAGGAGGCCGAGGGAGAGAAGAACGATGGAGAAAAGGCACAACAGCGCGGGCGGGCACGCTTTTTTTGGAGTGCGGCGGCAGAGGAGGCAGAGGGAGGCCGATGCTTTATCGGCCTCCCTCTGCCGCCGCACTCCATAGGAAGTGCAATCAAAATCCCTTCCGCAGTCCTTCTTCTTCATGCAGCACGTAGTGAACGTCGGCGGAGACATCCTTGAGCTCCTGTACCTTGCCGCTCGGCCAGCGAACGTGAAGAACATCGATCTTCGTTGACTTCCCGAGCCCGAAATGGGCGCGGGGGTCACTCGAGGAATAAATCCCGACCGTCCGCTTGATCTCCCAGGTCTGCTTCAGCTCCCCCGTCGTAACAGTGATCCGGGCGCCGATTCCATCCCGGTTACTCTTCGTGCCGAGGGTCCGGAACATCACCCAATGGTTTCCGGCAGGCGGCTCAGTGCGAAAAAGCTGCGGCGAACCGTTCAGGTTGGCAATCGCAGCATCGACATCACCATCGTTGTCGAAGTCCGCGAAAGCCACGCCCCGGCTGACCGTCTTCACCCGTAAAGCCGGGCCGGCGAGGTTTGATGCATCGAGGAACGTGCCGTTTCCCCGGTTCAGGTACAGGGTTTTCGGCTGCAGATACACCTCACGGCTGGTGCTCTTCATCAGGTACGGGTAGACGTGGCCGTTGGAGTGAAAAATGTCCTTCCACCCGTCATGGTTCAGGTCGACAAAACGCGTTCCCCAGCTGACCAGCGGCCATTCGGGCGTCTGGATCTGTGCACTCGCCGTGACATCGGTGAAGACCATGTTGCCGTCGTTGTGATACAGAGTGCTGTAATCGGCCGCAAAGTGCGTGCAATAGGCATCGAGCTGACCATCATTGTCATAGTCGGCAACATCAACACCCATGCTTGCCTGCTCTCGGCCGTCGCCGCTGACAGCCAGGCCGCTCAGAAATCCCTGCTCCTCGAAGGTTCCTTTGCCCGAATTCAGGAAAAGCAGGTTAGGTGTGGCATCGTCCGCAACATAAATGTCCTGATCGAGGTCGTTGTCCACATCAGCCCAGACCACGCCCAGTCCGAAGTACTTGTCCTTGTCGACCGCGCCGCTCTGTTGGCTGATCTCGGTGAAGGTGCCGTCGCCGTTATTCCGGTAGAAGCTGTCGCCCGCCCCCGGCAGCCCGCGAGGTCCGCACATGACCGGCTCGCCCTGATAGTCGCAAACTCCGGCCACCCGAGCGGGCAGCTTGTTCGGTCCGACATCCAAATAGTTCGCAACGTAGATATCCAAGTCGCCATCCGCGTCACAGTCCCCGAAGGCAGCCGAAGTACTCCAGCGCGGATCCCCTACCCCGGCTTTGGCGGTCACATCCGTAAAGGTCCCATTGCCGTTGTTCCGGTAGAGCACGTTGGGTCCCAGATTGGTCAGGTAGATATCCGCGTAACCGTCGTTGTCGTAATCAGCGATGCCGACCCCCATGCCCCAAGCCTTGGCCGTCAGGCCGGCTTTCTCGCTGACATCCTCGAATTTCCAGTTCCCCTTGTTCTCGTAAAGAACACTGTGAGGACTCGTCCCGTTTTTCGTTCGATCCAAAGTGGAGCCTTGAACCAGCAACAGGTCCATCAAACCGTCATTGTTGTAATCGAAAGCGGCCAGCCCGCCCCCCTTAGCTTCGAAAATGTAGTCCTTCTGGTGAGGCACGCCGCATATGTGCTGGAAGGAGATGCCTGATGTAGCGGTGACGTCGACGAACTGGGGAATTGGAATTGGGGAATCGTCGCTTGAAGCGAGCAGCAGCGAAACCGCAGCGACTATCCAGGTCAGTGCTAACCGCTTCATTGTAAGAGAGTCTAACATAGGCGTCACAAGCCGCGTCCTCGTGCCGAATGGCGAATCGAAGTTCATGGCTGTAACCGAACAGTTCCTGCAAAAGAAATCCTACCGTCGCCAAATCGCGACTCTAGTGGGTCAAGAGTCGCAACTCAGCGACGGTAAAACCCAGACGCCGCGGTTCAACGCCAGGCCGGAGCGGAAGATAATCGCCTCTGGTTGCAGGCTTTAGCGTCAGGCCCCCTCTGGAATTCCCCCTTGGCATGGCGGTTGCTACTAGTTAAGTGGCATCGCAACCAGGCTCACTGTTAGTGCGTCCAGTCCCGGGGACCCACTTTCCTGAGCGGCTGGGCTGATAGAGAGCTGGAAGCACGCATGTATTTATCTGTTTTTCTAACCGGATATCGTCTCGCTTTCTCCAGCCCCATCTTGCTCCAATCGCCAACGAGGAGTACCTAATGTCCCAAATTGTTGAACGCCCAAGATCCATAATCAACGCGAAGAGTCATCTTATTGACATCCCGAGTCTGTCTGCTGCGGAAGAAGAAGAGTTGCTGGGCCTTGGAATGCTCTCGGTCGACCGGAAAATTCAGGAGCCGCCGATTGAATACCTGGCGCCCGAGTACAGGCCGGTTGAGAAACGGGCGATTTGCGCCCCTGATGTCCTCAATGAGGCCTATTGCTACCAGACTCCGTCTTCGTTTTCGCGCGGCCTACGGATCGAGCTCCCCGACTACGTGATGTTGATGATTTCCGGGACCGCGAGTGTTGATGAATACGGTGCAACAGTCCACGCCGGAGACTTTCGCGCCCAGTGCTGGCGCACATATCGCAATATCACCCGCCTGCTGGGCTCCGAAGGCGCCCGCTGGCAGGACATCGTCAAATGTACCTGCTACCTCCGCGACATCGAACGCGACTACAAGGATTTCAACCATGTCCGAACGGCCTTCTTCAAATGGCTGAAGCTTGACCCATTGCCTGCCAGTGTGGGTATCCAGGCACGGCTGTGTCGTGAGGACCTCCTCGTCGAGATAGAAGCGATGGCGATCGTCCTGCGCGCGAAGGGATGAGGCAAATCAGGGAAGTGGCCTATCCGCGAACCGACACGAACCAACACGAACGGAATTCTTGTTCGTGTTGGTTCGTGTTGGCTTGTGGATAGCCCGCTTTAGTGCCCTGGTCGTGGCTCCCGGAGGAACAGACACGGTGAAACTTCGTTTTAGAAGCCGATTTCGGTCGAATGCCCGGACAGCGCTCGGTTTGGTTGTCTGTGCGATACTCGCCGGCACCCTGTCAGGCCGCTCCCCTTCCGGCCAGCCCGGTTCGGGACTGCTGGTCTTCACTCAACTCCCCAGGCAAACGGAAGCCGAGAAGCTGGGGGCATTTGCGGATGGAATGCTGCCGCAGCCTTACGGCGAGAGGGCGACGATCGTCATTTGGCAGCCCGGAGCCAAGCCGCGCCCCCTGGTGAAAGGTTTTCACAGCTCTTGTGATCCTCAACTCTCTTTCGATGGCGGGAAGGTCCTCTTTGCCGGCAAGAAGACCGCAAGCGACGCCTGGGACATTTTTGAGGTAGGTGTCGACGGTACCGGGCTGCGCCAGGTCACCAAAAACATGGGGAATTGTCGCAACCCCATCTACCAGGGCACTCTTTTCACCCTCGATTCCAAAGAACCGTGGTACCAGGTGAGTTTCGTATCGGATCTGGCCCAGGAGTTGAACGAGTACGGACCGTTTCCTGCGGTCGATCTTTACTCCTGCAAGCTGGATGGGACCGAATTGCGCCGCCTGACGTTTAATCCGTCCAGCGATTTGTCCCCCTGGATTCTTCCCGACGGTCGAATGGTCTACGCCGCATGGCAGCTGTCGACGGCCGATCGTGGCCGAATGGGACGAGTGGCCTTGCACGCCGTCAATATTGACGGCACCGACAACAACATTTTTGCAGGTGACGAGGGCCTACGCGTGAAGCATATGCCCTGCGTGACCGCGAATCGCCTGGTAGTCTTTGTCGAGTCCGACCGGCTCCCCTGGGATGGCGCCGGCCGTCTTTCCTACGTCACTCTGAGGCGAAATCTTCACTCTCATCATGCAATAACCACGGAGAAAGACGGTCTTTTCCTTTCGCCCTCGCCGCTGCCGGATGGCCAGATCCTCGTCTCCCGCCGGGATTCCGACAAACAGAAGACGCACGGGATCTATCGCTTGGACCCGGAGTCCGGGCGCATGGAGCTCCTCTATGACGACCCGAAGTACCATGACATCCAGGCCAAGGCGGTTACCCCACGAGCGGTTCCCGATGGGCGATCGACGGTAGTCCTCGAAAGCGAACCAACCGCCAAGATTTACTGCCTCGATTTCCACATCTCAGATCTTGCCGCAGACAAGTGGATCAAACCGCCGTCGAACCTAAAGCTTCGAGTGTTGGAAGGATTGCCGCGCAAGGCTCGTGCTGGGTCCGAACCGAGTGCGCTCTCGTCTTCCATCACTAAGAGGTTTCTCGGCGAAATCAACGTCGATCCCGACGGATCGTTCAATATTCAGGTCCCGGCGAACATTCCCATTCAGCTTCAGCTGGTTGATTCCCACGGGATGGCCTTAAGGGCCAGCCACTGGATCTGGGCCAAGAACAAGGAACACCGCGGCTGCATCGGTTGCCACGAAGACAACGAATTGACCCCGCCGAACAAGTTCGTCTCGGCATTGTCCCGCAATTCCACGCCGTTGCTGCTTCCCGAGGAGCATCGACGAAGTGTAGATTTCCGCCGCGACGTCATGCCGATCGTTGCCAGGAAATGCGCTACGGCGGCCTGTCACAGCAGCCCGACAGCGGCTGTGAAGCTTAACGCAAGCCTTGAGCCGGCCGGGGGAAAGGGTATGGAGCAGCAGTTCAACCGGTCTTACCTCAGCCTCATGGCGAGCGCCGGTGGTGCACCGGGGGCCGGCGAGGCTTTTAAATATGTCCATCCCGGCAAAGCCCGTACCAGTCCTTTGATCTGGCACCTGTTCGGCCGCAATACCTCGCAGGCCTGGGACGCGAGCTATAAGTCGGCCTATCCGGTCAAGCCAATGCCGCCTTCGGGGGAGGCCGCCTTAACCGATATGGAACGGCGGACGTTTGTGGAATGGATCGACCTCGGGGCACTTTGGGACGGCTTTCAAAAATCAGCTGGAGGATCGCGATGAAATTCGCTTACGCCGGGGCGTTCCTGGCTGCCGTATTACTGCTGACTGCCGGACAGATTCCGCCGGACCTGCCTGTTTTTACAGACGTGACCCGCCCGGCGGGCATCACTTTCAAATACAGTTTCGGCGATCATGAACTGACTAACATCGTGGAAGGAACGGGAGCTGGCCCGACGTTCTTCGACTACAACAACGACGGCTTGCTCGATATCTACTTCGTAAACGGCCGATGGCAGAAGAACGTCAGCGACAACCGCGGCCGGGACCTCCAGGAGAAGCTCTTCAACGGCCTTTACAAAAACAATGGAGACGGAACCTTCACCGATGTTACGGAAAAGGCCGGAGTCACCGGAACCGGGTATGGTTTCAGCAGCTCTACAGCCGACTTCGACAAGGATGGGGACCTCGACCTCTACGTTCTGAATTACGGGCCAAACACTTTCTACCGGAACAACGGCGACGGCACTTTTACCGACATCACCGAGCAGACAGGCCTCGGCGATCCGCTCTGGAGCCTCTCCGCTCCCTGGCTTGATTATGACAACGATGGCGACCTGGACGTATACGTCGGAAACTACCTCGAGTACGACGACGGCAAGTTCCGGGCCTACTACGCCGCGGCCGGCTATCCGGGGCCTCTTAGTTACAGCGGGCAACAGGACCACCTGTATCGCAACAACGGCAACGGCACCTTCACCGATGTCACCCAAGAGGCCGGCATGCTAAACCCGGACGGGCGGGCGATGAGCGCGGTGGCAGCCGATTTGAACAACGACGGGTGGGTAGATGTTTACGTGGCTAACGATGCCATGGAGAACTACTACTACGAGAACAAAGGCAACGGGACGTTCGAAGAAAAGGGCTTGTTTCTCGGCCTGGCTTTCGGGCAGCACGGGCAAGGCGTCTCATCCATGGGCCCCGCCATCGCCGATATCGATCGAGACGGGAACTACGACATCTTCATTCCCGACATGGACTACGGCTCTCTACTCGTCAACAAGGGGAAGCTCTACGAAGACCTGATTGACTCCTCCAATCTCGCCGTCATCTGCGGCCAGTTCACCGGCTGGGGCGCGATATTCTTCGATTACGACAACGACTGTTGGACGGATCTGTTCGTCTCCAACGGCGACGCGCATCATGAGTACCCCGAGGACCCGGTCATGACCCGTAACAACGGCAAAGGCGAGTTCGTCGACGTGGCCCGTGGAGCAGGCGAGTACTTTCAGCACAAGTACGTGGCCCGGGGAAGCGCGGGCGCTGATTTCGACAACGACGGGGATATCGATCTGCTCGTTGTCCACCTCAACTCCACTCCCACGCTACTGCGCAATGATGGAGGAAACAAAAACAACTGGCTGAAGATTGACGTCCGGGCTCCGGGAGGAAAGGTTCCCTGCATCGGGGCCAGAGTGACCGTCACAGTCGGGAATCTGAAGATGATAGACGAGGTAATCGGAGTCAGAGGCTACCTTTCCCAGTCTGACTCCCGGGTGAATTTCGGCCTGGGCAAGGCCGCACGGGCTGATCTGGTCGAAATCCGCTGGCCCGACCGCACTGTCCAGCGTTTTCGGAATGTCAAGGCGAATCAAATACTCACCGTCGTCAAAGATGCTCGTTCAGGCAAGGTCAGTTAGCGATGAAGAATAAAACTCCAGGCGACAATAAGGATTTTCCAACCGCCGTCCGAGCGGCGGCAGAATCTCAGCGGCGGTTGAGTGACTCGCCGTTTTGTGGCGAGTTGTATCGAAACCCCGCGCCTCCCAAGCGGCTCGTGGCGCTTGGGAGGCGCGGTGTTTCGATACAACTCGCCACAAGACGGCGAGTCACTCAACCGCCGCTGAGATTCTGCCAAAACCGCGTCGTTCCAGGTGTCGCGTGTCTTTCGCTCCTTATCGCTCTCATCACGCTTTCCGGCCTTGGGCAGCAGCAGAAACACCCGGTCTATGTCGGAGCCAAGGTGTGCGGCTCGTGCCATGACGGCGCCGGGATGGGACATCAGTACAGTCGCTGGCTCATGACCAAGCATGCACGCACGTACGGGGTACTGGCCAAGCCGGAAGCGATCAAGATCGCCCGGCTGAGCGGCATTCCTGAGGCACCCGACCAGGCGCCCA
>Ga0105092_10002101_pt1 | contig 10657 bp, 6 predicted proteins | sample PPLLak2March2015_FD_87021 | JGI IMG/M metagenome (GOLD analysis project Ga0105092, IMG submission 87021) | Freshwater sediment microbial communities from Prairie Pothole Lake near Jamestown, North Dakota, USA - PPLs Lake P7 Core (1) Depth... | ecosystem: Environmental > Aquatic > Freshwater >...
CACATCGCTATGTTTTGGAAAACCGATTCTGCAATTGTATAGCTGGGGTTAAGGCAGAATGCTTCGTTCTACCGGGTGGAACGTACTTCTGCTTTCTGTTATTAATAGCATTGGTTTCAAAGCTAAACTCGCCGGATCAACAGGATGATCGAGCATGAATTTCTCAAACAAACCCATACTGTTGGTAGCTGAAGATGACCCGGATGACCAGTGGTTGATCCATACGGCTATCCTGATCCCATCGGGAGCTTTAGAAGATGCCCACTACTGCCAGGGTTATGCGGTAGAAGGATATTTTCGCAAGCCCAGCAGTATGGCAGAGCTCGAAGAGATCTTCAAACAGTTGTGTGATAAGTATTTAAGTTAAGCCAAAACAAGCTGCGCCGCGACCATCGGCGCGCCATCCAACTCAAAGGTGGAAACCAATGTACCGGAAGACCAATACAGATCATCATGGGTGGGTCACCCGGCTGCTGCCAGATGTAATTCAGGCGCGCCTGTATTTGCTGATTGCCCTGGCCCTGCTGCCGCTGTTAATCCTGCTCGGATGGATAACCTACCAGCGTTATGAGACCCGGCGCGACCAGGCATTGCAGACCGAATTGGAAGTGGCGCGAGGTCTCGCCACAACCCTGGCAGCTTATGTTGAGGGTGTCCAGCAGCATAATTATGGGATTGGGCAGGCGATCATTACCGACACCTCCTACAGCGCAGAGGATACCACTCACCTGCTGGCCGCCGCCGCAGCGCATTACCCGGCTGTACGCAACCTGAGCTGGGTCAGCCCTGAGGGGATCGTGCTGGTTTCCAGCCTGGCAGACCTTGAGGGGCGCGACCTGTCTTTCCGTGCCTATTTTCAGAAAATTCTGTCCGGCCAGGACTGGGCGATCGGCGATCTTTCCCTGAGTGGTGTGGCAACCAACGCACCTACCCTGGCCATCGCCACCGCCATCCGGGATGGCCACGGCAGCCTGACCGGCGTAGTGACGGCGGGCATCGAGCCAACCCGCCTGGGCGAGCTGATCTTTACACAGCAGCGTCCAGCGGATGGCGCTTTTACCATCTTCGACCGGCAAGGCGTTGTGGTGTACATCAGCCAGGCAGAGCCGCTTACCTGGGAAGAACGCACCCGCTGGCTGGGGGGAGACCCGCTGCTCCAGCAGGTTTTGCAGGCAGGGCAGGAGCAGGCCGGAGTGGTGCATCTTGCCGAACCGGGAGGGGAATGGGTAGCGGCGCGGGTTCCCATTGCCGGTACCGGCTGGGTGGCCGGCGCCGGGCGGCCGTTGAATGTCGTGCTGGCACCCGTACAGGGCAGCCTGGCTTTCGATTCGCTGACCGCCCTGCTGGTATGGCTGCTGGCTCTCGTTCCGGCGACCTTCCTCGCGCGGACGATTGCCCGCCCGCTGCGCCGGCTGGAACTGGACGTCCAGGCGATGGATGCTGTGTCGCGTGAATCTCAGCCTGACCCGCAAGCCCCAATCGAGGTGCGCCGGGTACGCCGCGCCGTGGAAAAGATGGCAGCCAGTCTCATGCAACGCGCCAGGGCGCTCCAGGAAAGCGAAGAACGGTTCCGGGTGCTGTTCGACAACCGGCATTCCCCAATGCTGCTGATCGATCCCACAACCACTCAAATCGTGGATGCCAACCCGGCCGCCAGCTCGTATTATGGCTGGTCCAGGGAAGAGCTGGTCGCGATGAAAATCACCGACATCAACACGCTTCCGCCCGGTCAAGTCCATCAGAAAATAGGCCAGGCGCAGACTTCTGAGACCAGCACGCGCTTCGAGTTCAAACACCGCCTGGCCAGCGGCGAAATCCGGGATGTGGAGGTGAACAGCGGCCCGATCCAAATCGGCGAAAAAGAATATCTCTTTTCGATCCTCCACGACATCACGGAGCGCAAGCGGATCGAGGCGGAAGCTGAAGAGGGCAAACGCCTTTTAGATGCGCTCATGGTCTACGTCCCCGAAGGGATTACGATTGCCGACGCACCTGAAGTGAAAATTCGCATGGTCAGCCGCTACGGACAGGAAACGCTGGGTTTGCCCCACCAAATGATATCCACGGAGGAAGTGGTTGGGCAGGGGAAAGTGTATCATCCGGACGGCATCACCGAAATGGCCGACGAAGATTTACCACTGGTCCGCGCCATCCAAAAAGGGGAAACGGTTAGAGATGTGGAGCTGATCCAGATGAATGCGGCCGGAGAGAGCCTTTCGCTCCTGTGTAATGCCGCTCCCATCCTCTCCACAGACGGGGAGATCACCGGGGGTATCGTTGCCTGGCGCGACATCACCGAACGAAAACGGGTAGAAAAAGACCTTCAGGCGGCTAACCAACGAATTACCGAGATCCTCGAAAGCATCCAGGATGTTTTCTACAGCGTCGATCGGAACTGGATTTTTACGTACGCCAACCAGAAAGCGGCAGATATTTGGGGAAAACAACGCGAGGATTTGATTGGCCAGCACATTTGGGAGATCTTTCCGGAAGCGGTCGGAAGTTATTCATACGACCAGCTTCACCAGGTCATGCAGGAACGGCAAGTGCGGCACTTCGAAAATGTATCCCCCGTGATCCATTCCTGGATCGAGGTGCATGCCTACCCAAGCGCGGATGGAGGGCTCACCGTTTATTTGCGGGATATCGGCGAGCGGAAGCGCTATGAAGAATCTCTGCGATTTTCCGAGGAGCGTTTCAACAAGGCCTTCAACGCCAGCCCAAACGCCCAGGTGATCAGCCATTTGGAGGATGGGCTGATCCACGAAATCAACAATGGCTTTGAACGGATGTTTGGTTACAAACGGGAAGAGGTGATTGGGAAGACTTCACTCGAGCTCAATATGTTTGCCGATCCGGCCGACCGCCATGAGGCCGTTCTCCGCCTGCAAAAGGAGAAATCCTTACACGATTTTGAATTGCAAATCCTGACCAAGACCGGAGAGGTCCGTCAAGCCAGCCTGTCTATCGAATTATTCAGCATGGGCAGCGGAACTCAAATGCTGACCATCATCAGCGACATCACGGAGCGCAAGCGGGCAGAGGAGGCTTTGCAACAAGCTCACAAGCGGGCTGCCTGGCTGGCGCGCTTTCCAGACGAGAACCCCAACCCGGTGATCCGTGTAGCAGCCATTGGGAGGGTTCTCTATATTAACCCGGCCGCCGAACAGTTACCCGGATGGAAATGCAAGGTCGGCCAGTTGTTACCCAACCCATTGAAAATGCTGGTCGATCAAGCGATCGCTCAGGAACAAGAAGTTGTACAAGATATTCAAACTGACGAAAAGTTCTATTCTATCTCGGTGATGCCCTTCCCCAAAGATGCCTATGCCAACCTGTATGGTAGCGATATCACCGAGCGCAAGCTTGCGGAAGAAGCGCTGCGCGAATCGAATGCTCACATCCGCGATATCCTCGAAAGTATCAGCGATGCCTTCTACTCATTGGATTTGAATTGGCGCTTCACCTATGTGAACCACAAGGCAGCCAATCAATGGAGGATGAAACCTGAGGAGCTGCTCGGTAGAAACATCTGGGAGATCTTCCCAACCGGGAATGATACCGAATCATACCGGTTCATGCAGCAGGCGATGGAAGAAAAACAGGTTCACCAATACGAATCGTATTCATCCTTCCTTGACCAGTGGCTGAACATCAGTCTATATCCGACCGATCGGGGGCTTTCGGTTTATTTTCAGGATATCACCCAGCGAAAGAAAGCAGAGGAAGCCTTACAGCTCAGCGAAGCCAGGCTGCGCCGCCTGGTGGAAGCCAACATCATCGGGGTAGTTACCCGCGATACGGCCGGGCAGATCAAAGATGCCAATGACGCCTTTTTGAAGATGACCGGCTATTCCAGGGATGACCTGCGCAGAAGAGAGCTGTCCACCCATACGCTCGTCCCAGTAGAGTATCGCCCTCAAGAAAATCGGATTGTGGATGAAGTCGTTTCGACAGGATCCAGCCGGCCGATCGAGACGGAATACATCCGCAAAGATGGCCGGCGGGTGCCCATCCTGATCGGGTATACCCGCCTGGAAGGATCAGCGAATGATTTCATTGGCTTTGTTCTCGACCTGAGCGAGTTGAAACAAACCCAGGCAGCCTTAGCCGAATTCTCGGAAAAGCTAAAACAGAGCAATCAGGAACTGGAACAGTTCGCATTTATTGCATCTCACGATCTCCAGGAACCGCTGCGCAAGATCGAGGTCTTTGGAGATTTGCTCCGGACAGGCAGCACCGGGCTGGATGAGGAACAGCGCGACCATCTATCGCGCATGCGCCAGGCTGCCGCCAGGATGCGGCGCATGATCACCGATCTGCTGGAGCTTTCCCGCGTCAATACCCAGCCCCAGGCTTTCGAGCGGGTAAACCTGTCAGAGGTCGCAGCCGAGGCCGTGAACGATCTCGAAATCCTGATGCAAGGCATGGGCGGGCAGGTGGAAATCGGCGATCTCCCTGGTATCGAAGCCGACCCTTCTCAAATGCGCCGGCTTTTCCAGAACTTGATCGGCAATGCCCTAAAATATCATAAGCCAGATGGGCTGCCTTATGTTAGAGTCTATACCGAAAAGGTCGCACCAGGATTCATCGAGATCCGGGTCAAAGATAACGGCATCGGGTTTGACGAAAGCCAGGTGGAGCGGATCTTCCAACCGTTCCAACGCCTGGTGGGAAAAAGCGAGTACGAAGGCAGCGGTATGGGGCTGGCCATCTGCCGTAAGATCGTCGAACGCCATCATGGCAGCATTACCGCGCGCAGCACTCCTGGAGAAGGATCGGAATTTTTCGTTACTTTCCCGCTCAAACAGCCCGCCGGAGGATAGAGAAAAGTATGTCCTTGCGAGGCCTCCCAGCCCTGGTTGGGGTGGACCAGGGTCGGCCGGCCTGGAAAAATATTATCTGGAGAAGCGCTTATTTAAAACGGGAGAGAAATGACATGGCGGATCAAAAATTGACCATCCTGCTGGTAGAGGATGATAAAGAGGATTATCTCATCCTTCGTCAGATGCTCGCCAAGGCAAAAGGGAGCCGGTTTGAGCTCATCTGGGCTGCGAACTACGAGCAGGGGTTACAACAAATCGAGCAGGGTGGGATTACGACAATTCTGGTGGATTACAGCCTGGGGTCCAGAACTGGGCTGGCTTTTATCGAGGAAGTCATCGCTCGCGGGAGTCCTGTCCCAATGATCTTGTTGACCGGTCAAGGCAACTATGAAGTCGACCTCCAGGCAATGAAAGCAGGGGCGATGGATTATCTGACCAAGGATGAGATCAGCGCGCCCCTGCTCGAGCGCACCATCCGCTATGCCATCGAGCGCAAGCAGACAGAATTGAGACTGCGCAAACACGCGGTTCGAGCTGAATTATTAGCCAAAATCTCCAGGGATTTTTCCGAGGCGGGTTTGGATTATCGCACGCTGCTCAATACCATTGCCCGCCGGATTTCAGAGACATTGGGTGACGCGACCATCATTCACCTCCTGGGAGAGGATGAAAAGAACCTGGATGCGGTGGCCGTTTACCACCCGGATGCTCAGACTCGCCAGTTGATGATCGACAGGCTCTCCAAAACCAAACAGGTTGTGGGTGAGGGCCTGCTGGGAGAGATCGCCCTGACCCGCGAGCCGCGTTTGATTTGCAACGCGCCGCCGGAAGAATTGATCGGTTACACCCGGCATGACTTCTTACCCTGGCTCGAGCAGTACCCGGTTTACAACATTTTTGTGGCTCCCCTGTGTTCCCGATCCAGATTTATCGGGACGCTGGTCGTGGTTCGAAATATTCAGATTGAACCTATCACACAAGAAGACCAGGATTTTTACCTGGATCTGGCGGACCGTGCGGCGCTGGCTATCGAAAATGTCTATCTATTCCTGGAGGAACAGCGCAAAGCCCGCCAGATGGAATCCCTGAACGAGGCGACCCAGTCCCTGTTAGAGACGCTCGACATCGAAGGGTTGTATCGCCAGATCCTGGATGCGGCTCAGAAAGCGATGCCGGCCATGGAAAATGGGATCTTACAATTGTTTGCCCCGGAAACCGGAGAACTGGAAGTCTATATTCGCAATAAGATCGATCCCCAGATCAGAGAAGATGTTTTAACAAGAGGCCGCAAACTCCTCGAGCGCGCCATCCAGGAGAGGGCATCCTTCCGCTACGAAGAGAGAAGGCCCTCGATCCGGTCTGACCTGGTCGTCCCTTTAATCTTGCATGGCAGCCTGATCGGAACGCTGTCGCTGATTTCTACACGCGCTGGAGCATTCCGCCAGGATGACCTGCACCTGCTGGAAGCCTTTGCCGCGACAACCACGGCCGCGATCCATAATGCCAGGCTTCACAACGAGGTGCAGCGCATGGCAATCACGGATATGTTGACCGGGCTCCTCAACCGGCGGGGTTTCAGTGAGTTAGGGAAACGGGAGGTTGATCGATACCGGCGATACGGGCATCCGCTCTCGATGATTATGCTGGATATCGACAACTTCAAAACCGTGAATGACAGCTATGGCCATGCTTTTGGCGATGAAGTCTTGAGAGCCCTGACGGATAGCTGCACGGCCAACATCCGCAAGATGGATATTGTCAGCCGGTATGGGGGAGATGAATTTGTCATCCTGCTTCCGGAGACAGATCTTCCAACAGCCGCGGCAGTGGCTCGCCGGATCCACCAGTGCTTTTCCGAAACAGCTTTTTCTACCCAAGAAGGCAGGATCTATCTGACCGCCAGCCTGGGAGTCGCCAAAGCTACCAAAGGGACGCGGAACCTGGACGAGCTGATTATCCATGCGGATACCGCTTTATACACATCGAAGGAAAAGGGACGCAACCGGGTGGAGGTCTGGGGGGACTGAGTTCTACCCGGCTGTCACTGGAATAGAGGAAAAAAACCAGTCCCCCGCGGGCTGCTGCCTACGTGAATAACGGTTCGAACTCCCCCGCCCGCCCGACGAGGGCCTCCTGCTCTGGCATGCTCATCGGCGCGAAGCGCTCGCACGCTTCCAGCTGGAGCGGCAGCAGGTCTACGTCCGAAACTGTGCACACCCCGGTGATTTCCTGCGATAGGGCGAAATTCGTTGCCTGTTGGATCATGCGCGCATCATCGAACGGCTCGTACCACGGGTCGTAGATCTTGGGCTTACTCCCCCACGGACCGCGCGTTACGGCCTTGATGGCCATCACGCCCACGTTTTTTTCGCGGCACACCCGCAGCAATTCCTGCGCCTCGCGCCGGTATTCCGGGTTGGCGTACAGCACGAAACTGACCGGGAACAGCACCGAATCGAAAGCGAAGCGCCGCAGCGCCTCCAGGAAGATCTCCGGCGCCCGCACCCCATGCCCGGTAACCCCGATAAAACGGATCAGCCCCTCCTCGCGCGCCCGCACCATCGCCTCCAGCGCACCGTTTGGGCCGGTCGCCGCGTCCAGCGCAGCCATTTCTGTCACCGCGTGGATCTGGTGCAGGTCCAGGTGGTCGGTCTGCAGCAGCTCCAGCGAGCGTTCCAGCTCCTCACGCGCGCCCGCGCTGCCGCGCTGCTCCGTCTTGCTCCCCAGGAAGAAGCGCTTCCGTTCCTGCCTCATCCACGGCCCCAGGAGTACTTCCGCATTCCCGTAGCTGGCCGCCGCATCGATGTGGTTCACACCGGCGTCCATGATCAACTTTATCGCCCGCTCGGCCCGCGCCTCGTCGGCGTTATACAGCGCCGCCGCCCCGAAGATCGCCAGCGTGCTGGCATGCCCCGTCCGCCCAAACATCCGCTTTTCCATAGTACCGCCCTCCAATTCGGCGATTTATCTTTGTGTTTGAAGCTCTTTCCGCGCCCTATTCCTATCCAGGCTCGGGGAGCCGGTTATCTTCCTGGTGGATGTCTGGACACAAACATCTCGCTCAGATCTGCCTTACCCATGGCCATCCAATCGCCGTGGAAATGACCGCCCCTGATCCGCCCCCAGTTATAGGAATCCTGGTTGACAGTCTGTGTGTCCTCGAGAAGCACCTTTGTCCCGAAGACGAGCGTTCCCACCTGCAGCGCCGATGTGCTGTGGTCTTGACGCACCCGCAAACCAATCGAGGCGATGACAAAATATACCTGTGCCGGTGTGAGCGGGATCCTACCGGTTTCCCCGGGGGTGACGTGCGCCTGGAGCCAATCCTGGGGGTTGACGTAATTGGTCAACAGTTGTGACCCGGTTCTTGGCCAATGCCCGGGCCTGGTCCGCAGCATCTCGGTGAGAGAAATATCAAAATGAAGATGGTACGGGAACAGCTCTTCACCGTTACCCACCGCGGCGATTGGCTCGCCCGTCCGAACAGTCTGGCCTTTCGTGACAATGATATCCTCGACATGTCCATAGCGGCTGAACAGCGGCCGCCCATCGACCATGCCGTGGTCGATCACGACGAGTTTTCCCCATTCCGTGGTCGAAAAGAGTTTTGCAAAGGTGACCGTGCCGTCGCCGATTGCCACCACCTGTGAGTGTGCATTCAAATCAAAGTGTGGATGGTTAAGGTTCAAGTCTGCTCCAGTATGCAGACCCTGGTTATTCGAAGAGAGAAAGCCGGTTGCATCTTCCCAGTGACCCGGCCAGATCATACCTGTCGCTCGCTCTTCGGCAGTCCCGATCGGGGCTGTAAAGGACATCGCTTGCCTCCTTTCCACATTCCAAAATCTCTTCAGCCTTCATTTTTCACTACCAACGGCAGATAATTGGTTTCCGCGAATTCCAGCTCATACCCGCCCGTGTCGCAGTGCGCCCCTTGCGGGCGGGTTTCGCCGCGCTGATCCAGCCCGCCGGCGCCGAAATTGGGGGCTGTCGCCGGGGCGCTGCATACCAGGTCGTCGGCGCCGTTGATCGCCGCGCTGCCGGGCAGCAGGGCGATGGTGAGGGTGCTGCCCCCGTTGTCTTGCAGCGGCCCCAAACCCAATTCGGCCAGCGTTTTGACCGTGGCGCTGTCGCAAGTGGCATCCGTGGCCAGGTTATAGGAGTCGGCGGTCAGCGGGCCCGGGCCGTTGTTCGAGCAGTTGGCGATCCCCGCGCGGGCGGCCAGGATGGTGTTGCGCAGGATTGCTGCTCCAGTGATGCTGGTAATCGAAGGCAGCGGGGAATCGTTGTAGAAGGTGCTGTGGGTCACCTGGACCGCGTCTGCGTGGTTGGCAATGTCCGCGCCGATCGGGCTGCCGTTGTTGTAGAAGGTGCTGTTGGCGACCCGCAAAACCCCGGCATTATCGATCGCCCCGCCGTTAAAGCGGGCGGTGTTATCCGAAAACGTGCTGTTATCGATCGTCATTGCGCCGTCGATAGCGTTATCGATTGCCCCGGCGATGCGGGCATCGTTCCCGGTAAAGTAACTGTCCCTCACCACGATAAAGCCATGGTTGGCGATGCCCCCGTCGTGAAAGCCGTCGTTACCGGAAAAGGTGGTGCGGCTGATGCTCACCGTCCCGCCGTCGTTGAACAACCCGCCGCCGTCGCCGCCCCCGGCCAGGTTGTTGGCGACGAGGCTGTCGCTCACCGAAAGGGCGCCGTGGTTGTTGCCGATCCCGCCGCCGCCGTGGTTGACGAAACTATCGAGGATACTGCTCCCGCGGATGGAGAGCGTGCCGCGGTTGTTATAGATTCCACCCCCGCCGGCCAGCTCCTGGTGCCCATCGCGAATGGTGATGTTGGTCAGGGTCAGGTCCGCGCCGCTGGCCACTTCCAACACCCGGTACAGGTGGTCACCGCTGACCGCCAGGTTATCTGCCCCCGGCCCGTCGATCGTCAGCGTGCCGCTGACTGCCGGCAGCGCGCTGGCCAGGGTGATGGTCGCGGGGAAGGACAGGTCGAATACGATCAGGCTGGCCGCGCCGTCGGCATTGGCGGCAGTGATGGCTGCGCGCAGCGAGCAGGCGTTTTCATCACAGACCGGATCCCCGGGGTCGGCGGAGTCGTTGACCGTATACAGCGGCCCGGGCTGCGGCGCAGCGGGCGCGGCAATTGCCGGACTACCTCCACCGGCCAGGCTGATGGCAATTCCGACAGCGGCCACCCAGCGCGAAACCCCTGGAAAGCATGGACCTCGAGACCCCTTCATCGTTCACCCCTCATTCTTTAGAGACCGCTCGAAAAAACAAATCGGGGATAAAACCATCCACCAAAGAACACGAATATGCGAATGTCCGCGGGCGGAGCCCCCGATGGCTCCGTCACACGACCACAGGCAGAAGGATACCGCCCTGGATGTATAAATTATTGTACATCCAAATAGTCTTTTTTTATACTTTATCCTTTATCCTTTATGTTTCATCCTTCATCCCTTCTCCCCTCCGCCTTACAAATCTGCAAGACAGGTAACTTTGGCCCGGTTTTCACGTTTATAATACAGGTTCCCCGCTAAGCAATCGAAACGACCTGTTGTATAATATCAATCAGGTTGGGATAGGTTCCGGATTTATCCAATTCACGGACAGGCAAGGTGACCATTGAGCTTGCAACACGCTTCCTCACCACCGGTGAATTATTTTCAAGAACTGCCTAAGGTGGATTTGCACCGCCACCTGGAGGGTGCGCTGCGCCTGGAGACGATGATGGATATCGCCCGCGAGCACAGCATCACCTTGCCGGTCGAGCCGCACCTGCGCTCGCTGGTCCAGATGACGTCTGCGGAAACCTTTACC